>Ga0268261_10000366_pt1 | contig 27815 bp, 19 predicted proteins | sample TergutNc150P1_FD_190353 | JGI IMG/M metagenome (GOLD analysis project Ga0268261, IMG submission 190353) | Nasutitermes corniger P1 segment gut microbial community from laboratory colony in Florida, USA - Nc150 P1 (SPAdes) (version 2) | ecosystem: Host-associated > Arthropoda: Insects >... | reverse complement strand
GGGAATCTCTTAGAAAACAGTCAACTGGAACACCAAAAACAATAGTGGGGAATTATGTTATTTGGCTGTGAACTTGACTGAACTGGCTCAAGGTCATGTCCGAAGGCAATGTGTTATAATTTTGAACTTATCAACAAGCAACTGTGCAGAACTAATATAAAAACATGGGGCTAGTTCAGTGAATAACAGTGTTGAAGCACTTATAGCATGGTCTTGTGCATTATGACAGTGCATGGTATGTAAGGTGTATACTGACATCTGGGAGTAACCCACTACCTCCATCATCAAGATAGAAGATGGAATCTTCAGAAATGTTAGTATCCACCTACCACACCATAGCGTCATAACACAGGAGACCACAGGATGAAACCTCATCACGATGAAAACCTCAAAACTTCAGATGAAGTGGAAGCATATCGTGGCACATGGGTGTATTAAGTTGGGTGGCATACCCTTCGGAAGTTATCTTCAAACTTGTACGCTCCGCCTCCCGTGGCACTAACAGTTGTGACAAGAGCAGCCATGCCTTTAGATTTGGCCAGTGCCAGGAAGTTCCCCATTTCACAGGTTGGAAAGCGGATGAAATGCAGGGTTCCTCTTCGATGTCGTATTTCAACATTGTCCATCTATAACAAAAGCATCATATCACCACGTAACTGTACAGGACAACCGTGTCAAATGAAAAATGTTTGTTGTGTAAAGGAACCAGATGAAACTAGCAATCCATCTTTCAGTATCCTCTGTTTTTGTTCTGTAAAATTTGAATGAAACATTTTACATCTTAGTTCTTTCAAGGTGTACCATTCATTCCACCAACACGAATGGTGTTTTAAACCAAGCTTGTGTTAGTGATCCAGATCGTTTGAGATACCTATTATTTTTCTCCATCCCTTAAGATGTATATACATTCTGGTGGCTACTGGCAAAATAGTTTACATGGTATTGCAAACTACACACACACACAAATTCACAACAGGCTACATGGAAAAATATTACTGCTTTGTGGTTTATTCATACATATAAAAATGGCCAGTCTGATACATCATCTTTAACAGATGAAGAAAATGAGTGGACAGGTTAATGCTCCACACTTTTTACCTTCAAGGTAACTATCCTCAGCATTCACTGGGGTGAACTATGTAAGAGACGCTATCAACCTGTCAGATTCCTAACTATGATCTGGCAATTCAATAATTGCCACAAGGGATGGAATATTTGCAAACTGCAGGTATCCAATACCTGGAGGTGTGTATCCCTGTGGCCTGTTTTGCCATATGCAGAGTTCTTGGTGAGGTAGCGTCGGATGTTCTTCAAAGTCTCCACTTCAGCATCTGCTTCATCTGGGGTGATATCTTTCGGTTCAAAATAAACAAGCTTTGACAGTGTACCTCCAATGTCCATTCCAAACCATGGCATTGCTGTAAACAAAGACAAGCACCTATACTAAGAAAAATTCCAGGTAAAGTTGCCAAACATGTTAGTCATTACTTTCATACTGAAATGAATCCCATACACTTAAAAGCTGCAAATATGAAGTCCATGTAGGTTTAACAGAACAGTGCAGAGCGCAGACAAACACAATAAAATGAAGTCTTCTCGGAGAATGAATTGTTTCAAAATTTGGAGATTTATTCCACATTAGCAAAGCTGATTATTCCAGATGATTTCATGACATTTGGCAGAAATCGAAACTTCAAATTTTATAGAGTAAAGTAACTTTGAAAACACACAGAATGTCTAATATGTATTTCACATTGAAATCTTTGAAAATGATATGAATGTGTATGTTATCACTAATAATTCAAAGGATCACACTACCATGTTTGTAATACTAATTAAAAAGGAAGAACTGAAGTATTATTCAGTCAAAAGCCTTAACAAAGCCATTCTGACTTACCTAATATAGCTGCTCTCTGTACCAGCAAGCTAAGTACAACTTTAGTATTGTCACTGCAACAGAAATAGGGTGATAACCCTGCACACGTATGTGACAGGGAGGTGATGGCATAACTTGTGTAACAACTGATAACTTCCAGCATAAGTCAGTGTGTCGTTACACTACATGTTGATGATATAGCTCACGTTAGTCAAGTTATGAACTTTCCTACACCTCTTCGAATGTACACTTAAGGAATAATTACAGTATCAGTTCTTTGACCTTCGGACTTAACTTCAAATGACTTGATTCCCCAAGTTATGACAGTAAAAAAAGCAATCCCTGTACAGGCCTATTACAGGTCCAGGATTCCAAGAGGTTGAGGCTCTCAGATTTCTAGATGATCAGCACATGTAGGTGGTAAGGTTGTCAGCCCTACATACCAGTTGCCATCACCCCCAGCAAATATTCCTGGTACCCATTTCTGTTAGAGGCTGAGTTGACCCCAGGCCCATCCTGCAGCCGGAAGGATTATGTCAATGAAAAATTCCAATGACACCACTGAGAAATGAAACTGCAACCTTCTGGCTTTTAGCACAGTGCCTCTGTTGTAATAAACTGCAAAAATCTGACATGGGAGTATAAGATGTATAGGGTTAACCATAACAAATGTACTATAATACAGTACTATATGCAAGATTGCTGCCCCAATTATTCCTTGACACTAGGGACTGAAACCCTGCTTTTCTGCTCACCTGAGACAAGTAGATTTTACCATTTATTGAGAAAAATTTAAGCTCACAAGTGTCATTTGTCTAAGGGATGCAGGGAAGAAGACTGGGGTGTGCAAGAAGAAACAGTAAGGTTAGTTCATGATGACTGCAAGTAAGTTTGGACAATCTAATAGTTCACTGAAGTACCTGTTACATCATAATTCAAATGAGGATGGCAGGACATGGTTTTAGTTGCTTATTAGATGCTTATTAATCACCTACATTGTGCCCCCCTTCGGCGCAAGTTGCAGGTGCAATGTATCATTGTGCAGTGTATACAGTGCAACATATATACAATCTTATCATCTACAACAATTTAAAATTAATATAGACAGGTTAAACTGCATACACACATATATGTATGATCTGTGATAAAATCAGTGGTAAATTAAAAACAATAAACACAGTTTAACAGGAAAATTCATGGTATAAAAAAATCAAAAGTTTGTACTGGTGCAATATCAAAGTAGTCCTCTCACATTTATATACATAAAATCCGAGTTTAAATAGTAGTAGAAATGCCAGTACATGTCACCATTTCATCCATTTAATGTGTACAGTGTAACCTGTGTATGTTAATTTGAATTAATCACTGGATACATATACACACACACACACTCCATTCAATATACCATCTGCAAAATTTCCAGACAACCTTTGCCTGTTAACAGAATAACCATTAAATGTCCTGTAAACACACACGAAAAGCCACCCCCTACAAATTTATTTTACATATTCAAGCATCAATGAAATTTACTGTATTTTTAAGACATGCTTCATAATCTCTTTTATTTTCCAAAAATGTCATTTACCTCATAATTATATCTTTTCCTTTTCAAATAATACTTTTTTTTCATAAACTATGGCCTAAAATTTAAATATCAACCCAGCCATTTAAAGGTTAACAGAAACTAATTATTAACTGGTTAACAGCAAATAATTAAAGCTGTCCCAACAAAGGCACACAGGGGGATCAGGGGTGTAGCTACACTACACATATTTTCAACCTCAGCACTAAATGGAGGCGAGTGGTCAATTTCACACCCTGGCCAGTTAACCCCCCTCCCTTGCCAAATATAAACCTGCTACTCATTGTACATGAGCCTAGGGAGGCCCCCCACGACCAGTCTGGACATTTCTGCCCCTGCCAGAATTCAAACCCCAAATTGTCCAACCCACAGCCTAATCACTATACCCACTTATCTACCCTGACTCCTAATAACAAATAATTAATCAATTAATATTATATCTGAATTAGACCCCTAATATAATATTTTAATGTGTGACAGTATATGCTTGGACTGTAAAAACAGTTATTATTGCCTATCTTTATGCACTTTCCTCTAACTGTTGGATGGCCTAGCCACTGGCAGTGTCATGATGCCTATTCTTTAGGCCACTAATTGTACAGGATAAAAATACAATGACTATGCAATAATGGTGTATTATGATATCTTACAATTTTATTAATATATAAACCTACATGGCATGCTATTGGCATCACCAAACCCATTCTCCTTGCAACTGTCAGAAGGCACCCTCAAGCCATCCTTGCTGGAGCCTGCCATCATGCGGCCTCTAAGGCAGTCCTTACAGCTGTGAGGACCCATCAAGACACCCACACAATACAAGCAGCCGCTCAAATTGAACTGAAACACATCAAAGTTTTAATTGCATGTGTAACTGTGAATCTCATGAAATGTGCATGGAGAAAATTAACACCTGCAATGTACTATACTTTCAAAGTATTATCTTTTATTTTAAAGCATCTTCAATGCTTTGCATTCAATAAGTGAACTGTAATTCTCACTCTTTGCACCCTCTCGCCATGTGAAAACACACCACCTTAAATGGTGATTTGCACATACAGCACTATCAACCTCAGGATACCTCGCAATCCTCAAAGTTGCTTAGTCATCACGTGATAATCTGCGACACTCGTAATGTTCTCACCGAAACAAGTACGTAATAATTAAATTTCATTAAGCTAAAGTGCGCGGCCTTGACCTTTCTTGTTGCAGAAATGGTTTTTGTTAACTACAGTTGCTCCTCTTTGGCACGATCATGCCCCATCTACGTGCAACACTTTTTTTTTTCCAGTGGCACTTAATGCCATGTCATGCTGCACGACAAATTCGTTACTTTCAACTCAAACATGAAACAGGCGTAGCCACTATACTGTCAAAAAATGAAAACGAACTTACCTTCGTACATTTTAATAGTCACTTATTCTGCACTGGACATGGGCAAAATCAGTCTACGCATGCAAACGTTGGAACCTAGTGCGAAAACAATTTCAATCATCACGCCCTAACTTCACTTGTCATACTGCCACTTGTAATCGGTTACCAACCAACACTTCCGCAATGGACTTCGTTGGCGGCCATCGAGTTTCTAGCGAATGTACCGCGATCCGTGTGTACTGCTATCTTTCCTTGCCTGTAGGCAGATGATCTGTGCCTGTAGGTATCTTGGTATCCATGGATTCAAAGTTTCTGTCACTTGAACCACGGGAGAGTTCGGTGTAATGCAAATCTGTTCTGTAATCGCTCGAAAATATGGCCGCGTTGTTTTAATGGGAGCAAGGGCTATTCTAAATTATAAAATGTAATTTCTAATAATGGTATTCGTGCTGTGAATGTTTATTTGCTGGATGTTGAGTAAACAGTAAAAGTGTTCAAATATTGCATGTGTTTGACTTGTTATTTAAATAGATTATACGGAACAGAATGGAAATCGAGTTCAGTAAAGGTGAGGTTACGACAGATAGTGCGGTGCAACCTTTACCAAAGTCGAAGATGCCCGAATGTTGGAATGATGATACGAGGATGGATTACTTATTTTCAAATTTTCGCCCACATACTGTAAATCCCTTAGACTGGGAATCAAAAATGAAATTTTGGACAGCTTTGTTGGAGGAATGGTGTGTGCACAATAACAGACCAATGTTCACGTTATCTGATTTAAAAAAGGCGTTTCATCGTAAAGGAAGAACGCCAGTGTGCCTGCCGACAGTGATTGAGACTATGCATAGGTGAATACTCACCGACTAAAGTTCTTGGCTGTTCTGTTATTTTTCTATACTGCTGTTTGGGACTACAGTGAAAAAAAAAAAAAGTTGAAATGTTTATAAAACGTTTGGAAAGTTTATTTTAATTCAAAACGTATCATGTTATTTTCTCTTTCATATAGGAGAGGTTTACTGGTTGTACATGCAGAATTCGTTCATTTTCCTCTGCAGCAGACATGGGCTGGGTGGACTATTGATCTACTAGTGAAGAAACCTGTTGGTTGGATACTTAATAAAGTTAAGGACTCTGTTTTTAAGACACAGGAGGCAGCAGAAGATACAGCTTATGTTCATGTTGCAGCTTGCATGGTGAGTGGCATTATCAGAATCCAGACTTCTTTGATGATGTATTTTAGAGTATGGCATAGCCAAAAAGTCAGTGATTTATATTTATATACAGGTTTGCATGTTGCAGAAGATACAGCTTATGTTTATGATATATCTTGCATGGTGGGTGGCATATCAGAATCGTGACTTCCTTGATGAAGTATTTTAGAGTATGCCATAGCCAGTAAGTCAGTGATTTATATTTATATAGAAGTTTACAGGTTTTCATGGTTGTATTTGTATAGAGTGTGGTCTTGGATTGATACTATATAATTTTTGTAAGTGGGTACCAAAATTTAATATGGACATGCTGCCTTCATACTCAGGATTGAAATGTAGGGTGAGGACACAGTTAGGTTGTACAGCTGCACTGATAGTCAGTCAGATCTGTATGAATGGGAGAGCAAATACAACCAAGTCTGGTTCAGTAGAAAAGGTGAGCAGGAAATATGGAAAAATCAAGAAACAAAAGTGGTCCATAGGATAGTACTACAGCAGATTGTGTCACACAAGGTCATTGAGGGAGAGATCAAATAGACCTTTTTTTAGGGCCACAGTAGGTGGGAAGAAAGAAAAATGGCAGTCCTTTTTGGCTGTTGTAGGTAGAGGATTATCACCCCAAGAAGAAGTTACCATACTGTCCATGAAAATAATATTTCTTTCTTCCTTCCAAGAATGAGGTAGGAGGCTTTCGCAGCCATTGAAGTTAAAGCCATCTGTTCTGTCTTGTACGGGTAGAGCTTGATCTCTCTTGCTTCCATTATGAGCCCTCCATATGCTCAGATATTTTGGCCAGTATGTTAGTGTTATTGTGCAGGATACAATTACCTGGGTCAGTGCTGTATTCCACTTTGGTTTACTTCTCCTGTCAGTACAGCCAGATGTATGGTGGTGTTCATTCCCCTTGGTCCCAATAGAATGGAGAGCTGGAATAGTATAGTCAGCATAGTGACAAGGCTACAGGCTGGAAGGTGCATTCATTTCCTGGCAGGGAATTTTTCATCTCTTTCCCAAAAGTCCATATTCTCTCTGGGGTCAACCTAGCCTCTGTCCTGTTTGGTGAGTACCAGGAGTTCTTTTTTGACATTCAGAGGACCATGCATCATGATATATTCTTATAATAAAAGCCAACAAGATGCACTATTTCTCAACTTTATTTTGGTAAAGAACTCTACATGTTTCGGACAGAGTTGCTGTCCATCCTCAGGAGTCTTAATAATGTATTCACAGCAGTTGGTATTTATCATATGAGTTATGTTGACTGTCTGCTAGCGAGGTCCATCTGGACCTCGCTAGCAGACAGTTAATATAACTAGTATGATAAATACCAATTGCTGTGAATACAGTATTAAGACTCCTGAGGATGGACAGCAGATCTGTCCGAAACATGTAGAGTTCTTTACCAAAATAAAGTTGAGAAATAGTGCATCTTGTTGGCTTTTATTATAAGAACAGGAGTCCTTTCCCTGAGGGTAAAGCAGCTGGACTGTGAACCTGACCACTCACCACCTTGTTGTGCGGAGTTCAAGAATGAGTGGAGTCTACTGCTACATACCTGTATGCCTTCATAACTTGGACAGGGACAACTTTACCTTTTCACCTTTATTACATGGCTGGTTTCTGCAATCTTGTGCATTTGGTATAACAAAGGTTTCTCAGGGGTGTGCCTAGTTCTGTGTGGACACTCTAGGTCACAGATTTTAAATTCATAAGACAATATATAGAGAAGAGACTGTTGGTTGAGGGGGTGGTGTTCAGATCTGTCATTCCTAAAAAGACATGTTGGTTGCCTTTCCAGGTACTGAATGAACACAGCATTGATCTGGCCTATAAATGAGGTGGCCATCAAACTCATTCTTCGTAGCAAACTGAATGTTGTGGTGCATGCTGTTCAGATAGTTCAAACTCCCCAGTGGAGCTGTCCACAATTTCTGCTGCTGGTTTTCTTACATGGATGACACATTTTTTATTTTCCATCATGAACTCTGAAAGCTGAGAGGTTTCTTAGACTATGTGAATGACAGATACCCTTACCTTTTTTTCTTATTTTTCTGTGCCCCTCCTTTTAGCTCCTAAAAGGGCTGGTTATTTTGTGTTCATTTTTGTTCATTTCTTTTCACATCCACCTGTGTTCCAGTTTGCTTGCACCACATTCTTCCTGCTATCCCATTCCAGTGGGACCGTTTTTCTCTCGCAAGATGCATGTGCCCGTCACCTGACTGCATTCTTATGCTGCCACTTGTCAAGTTGGAGGCAGCATGTTCCTCTGAAATGTTGGTATCTGCCTAGACATTTGCATGATGTCAGAAACAGTACAGTCTGGCTGTATTCCTATTCCAAAATTGTGATCATAGGTCTTATAGTATAATAATATAATACACATTAAGAGACAAGTTGACAAGACTGTTTTTGGTTTCACTGCAGGCTTTGGGGAACAAATTACTGGCTTCAGTCAGTCATAAGCAACTTTTAGCACTGACTGAGTTGGCAGCACTGTATGGCCAGGATGATGTAATGCAGCTGCATGTGGTTGTGTGTGGATTGTGTCGGCAGGGGAAGGCTGCCATGAAAGAAGGCAGTGATGTGCTAATCAAGTTGGGAGATGCACACATTAATGAGATAGATCTTGGAGTGTACACGTTGAAATGTAATGAGCAGAAGCTCATAAGGCACTTAGAACAGGTGGAGGCTGAGAAACAGAAAATGGTGCAAGAGGCCAGGGTATATGCAGGAAAGAATATGCGACATGCGGTGAGTAATTTCATGCTTTATACATAAACAGAGGTGGAGAGAGTTATCCACGTAGGCACACAATAACCAAGGTAGATTGTGCACTGAGTGCTTTTGTATCTAACTTAATCATAAACATAATTTGTATATCCATGCACTTGATTTTTGTTACATTTTGGAGGGACATTTTGTATCATCAACTGTTCAAAGATTTATTGTGATTTTTCTCAGGCCCAAGTTAATGCTGATATAATATAAACTGAAATCAGTATATCTTGCATCCTTCTCATTTTACTGTTAATAATTATTTCCCCATTCAAAGCAGTACAATTTACATAGCTGTCACATCCACATTACATAACCTATGAACATATATGCACAGGATGTGGGGTTGAGCAGGTTGGCTGAATTGTGACTTGCAATTATGAAGTACATGTTTCAGTCCCCATCTGAGCTATTACAGGGTTTTTTCCCCCACCTGCGAAGCATATGCTGACAGAAATAGCAGCGTGAAGTAGACCACAAACTTTTTCTTCTCTCTTCCCTATAGTTGTCATCTCATGTGACACAAAACCTGTCCAGTTTACGCAGCAGTAATTTTTAATTTCCAATGTTGGGTAACCAAAATATTAAGAATTTTCTTTTTTTAGGTCATCTGTTAGGGTTTCCCCAACACAGATTTTTTTTGACATAATAGATTAGCACATTATGTGGCTAGATGTACTTCTACTTTTTTTGGATCTTATTCTTAAATGACCAGTGTGGCCATTGTACAAGAAAGTTTAATTTGTTTATATTTTTATTGTAAATAAATGGTATCCGTACAAGGAGACAGGTGCAGTTTTATTTTATTATATGGTAAGAATTAACTTATAAATGTTTATGCATATAAAATTAATGTTGTGGTTTAATGCATCAGATTTGGAGTTTTAGTTTCAGTTGTCAGACAGCTTCTTTACTTATAAAACCAAATTAGATCAGAGACCATCTTGTTCACTCTTACAAATTATGTGTAGCATCCTGTATATACCTGTTACAAGTTGTGTTCTGTTAACACTGGTGTTGCTTGCTCTGCTGCCAGCTTACATTCATGTGGACTTATGTACATGCATAGTCACTTATGCAATGGGCCTTAAGCATTAAAATTTCCTTGCATATGTGTTTTTATTTTCCTCCCCCTCTTGGTTTAGATTGTATTACAGGGGTACCCGTGCTTTATCATGACCCCATGTCTGACCCAGAACTGAGACAAATGATCATGTGAATTGCCAGTGATTCACCAGAAAACTGTCAAGGGGGTCACCATATTGTTAGTCTTATCAGTTGACCTTAGTGCTGACACATGCATTGGTGTCAGAGGTTATTTGTTACCTAATACAATGGATGAAGCGACTACATTTAGTGAAGTGTAAAGGCCTGGGAAGGAATTGATCTGGGTCTGTTTGAAGCTATCTGAGCATTTTAATAGTATCCTCCTGCTATGTTGTCAGATATATACATACACTTCTGTCTAACACGATACTTTTCAAATTATTTTTAAAGCATTGTGTTTTGATCAGTGCTGTTCACAATCAGGTGTTGTCTACAAGTCTTCAAAAGCAAGGTAAAAATATTACTGTTTGTGAGGTCTCTGAAATATTACAATAAAATTGTAACATTGATAGTATCGCATGTAGCTAGTAAGTTGTGTCAATTGACATGCACACAAGATTAACCTGTGCTACACATTAAAAATTAAAAAGCAAAATAACAGTTGAGATAAGTGGCCAGCTAATTACTCTATACAGCATTTGGATTTTTAACTATAAAACTTTAACTCAACTTTGTAACCTTTACTTAGGAACTAGCATCCTTAAAAATCATAAAATACTACAGTGATTGACATAGCTCACTATCTACATGACACCTGATGATGATCGACATTGATCAGAACATTAAAACAATTAAAAATTGTTGTGTTAGATGGAGTAGTGTTAATTTTATATGTCTGATCTTTTTCCTGGAGGGATTAAGTATAACTATCATCTGTCAGTAATAGCCAACAAATGCTGTGAGTACCTCAGTCACAATCTCAGGTCTTTTTCTGTGAAATACTGAGCTGAGTAGTACATAAGGGGTCAGTAAGTGGTGACCAGTGGCAGTTCGTATTTTACTGCTGTATGTATATATAAAGGACATACCATGAAGGTCAGTACTGATTTCCCCTAGGACATTAACCCTTTAAACGCCGAGTTAAATCCATTCTGCCATATGTTGGCATTATTAGGAGCTCACCATATTCTCCACGTTAGCAGGGTAAAGGTTAATAGTCAGATGAAGCTCAGATTACAAGAAACATGAAGATTTTAGTGAAGATTCCTCTTGAAAAGTGGCTGTTCAGAAGACTGAGAAGGGGATGGAAAAATAATATTAAAGTGGAGCTCATAAAAGGGGTCTGGCTCATGATAGGGCACAGCAGCAAGACTTGTATGTTAGCAGTGCTGAACACTGGGCAACCATTCCTATAAATCTGGTGCAAAATTCCCAGGCGGCAGGTCACCCAGGTGACTACATTGTGTGTGGTGGCACCTCATATTCCTGGATTCTCAGTATGGTCCTTGCTTCATGTCACCCGGCTGGCACCTAGAAATTTAAGGTGGCTCCTAGATTTCTAGAAAATTTGTACACCTCTTCTGTAAGTTCATTTTGCGCAACTAAACAAGACAAACAAAATCCAGACCAAGTTCTTATCCTTCCACACGTGTTTCATGTAGTGTGTTTCTTCACAATTTGTAACTCATTGCACTTGGCAGGAACAAGAAGAAGCGCTTTTCATACCCAAGGACACAGAATTCCCCCCTGCATGTTTTATTCTTAGCATTCTGAGTGAACTTAACTGTTCCAAATAGCCGTAATTAAGATGGTAACAGTATTAACTGTAACACTGTTTGTAACGGTTGGTATGATTACTGGACCTTGGAAGTAGTGCAGGTGTCACTTTCACACTTCACAAGCCCATGCATCGGCCGATTTGGTAGCAACTGGTCAAGTAGGAAATGATAAGTAGAATCTTGGGTTGGCCTACAGTGGTGTGATATTGGTGTCAGATTTCATTAGAATCCATTCACCATTGCTGGAATTGAAACATGCAGGCAAAGGTTATCTTCCTTATATGCACATCATACAAAGAACATGTGTTAGCAAGATAGGCTATAAAAGTATTCCAAAGACACATGTATTCCAAAATATCATAGTTTTAATAATTAAATTACATGTCAAACTAAACTGAATTGTAGTTAAATGTGTAAAACATATTATTGTAACTGATGCCACATTTGTTGATTCTTGTGAAACTGCACAAGCTTGAATTTTCTCATGCGCAGGCACGGAGTTGCCTCAGGAAGAAGCATGCCCTGGACAGTTGTGTGGAGAAGCGAACTTCAGCCCTTGACAATATTCAGTCTTTACTGGCCCACATAGAAGAAGCCAAGTCCAATGCTGAGGTAAGAAAGAATATGCAGAGGCTGTACCAAATTGTGTTTTGTGGCTTCTGATGTTACATGAGTGTCTGATTGCAGGTTCTGGAGGCCTACAAGCTTGGGGTAGCAGCACTTAAGTCAACTATGAAGGAATCGGGTTTAACAGAAGACAGTGCAGCCGATACCATGGTGCAGGTTCAGGAGGTGAGTTGTTACAATAAAACGTTTGTTTGTTTGTTAGACTATGTAGAATATACGCAGTTTCTTCAGAACATTCCTGGATGGAAGCAGATTGTGGCTGATAGGGTGGAGTCAGCTGATGCAGATGGAGTTATGCATGTATAATAAACTTAGTGGGTTGCTGTTTTACTAGGCAGCATTGTTGGTCGCGGAGGAAAGCATAGCGTATGTAAGGTTTTAGTGATGGGATATATTTTGCCAGCAGTTTGGAAAAATTTGTGACAAAAACAATGCAGGTACTACTGATGGTGTATGGCAAATAAATGATGTCCATGTCCAAGTTATCACAGGTTCATAAGTGGTTGTGGATGAGAAGATAGACTACACAACAGACAGCTTGCAACCATTCAGAATTGAGACAGTGTGAGAAAGGAGGAGGAAATTGTATGCTGTTGTTATCAGTCAGTAGACAGTTGTAGATGAATTCTGAATTGTGACTAATAATTGCCATGTAATCTCTGTGTATGAGATAAGAAGTGACAAAACTTTTAAGGTTCTCACTACTAATACCAAATCCCAACATTATACAAGATAATGAAGCATATCTACCTGCCACCCTAACAACCCGTTTCCTTAAGATCGTGTAATATCCTTCCTTCTCACTCCTCCATGTGGACGCTATCATTTGTTGTTATACGAAGCAAATGGTCATGGAAGTCAAACATTTTGCATGAATGCACCATCTGGTAACACAGTGAGCACATATGAATAGAAAATTAAACTAATCATTGGCCATATAAGATTGTGATTTGTTTGGTTCCCTCTGTTCATTGACAGAAAAGGGATTAAGTGGGAATCTGAAGTATTGCAAAGCACAGTCTGTTTAACTTTCAATGAATCAACTTGCAGGTACTGGATATGCACCTAGAGATCGAGGCAGCATTGGCAAAGAACGTGGAACCTGAGGATGATTTGGAGTGTGAATTGGCACAGCTCCTTACACCTGAAGATACACTAGAGAAACAACTGAAGGGACTGTCCGTTATTGCAGGTGAGATTCTTTCTGCCATTTAGACTGAGGTTTGAATTTGGGTCCATGAGTTGCAATGTCAGTTAATATATTATTTCCCTATTTGTTGTATAGATCTGCCAGAACCCCCAGGCATCGTGCCTGCTAAGCCTTCACGTCCAAAGATGCCATCCATGGAACCAGCAACATAAATCCCTCATTAGGTGTATTTGCACACTTGATGAATGTGTGACTTTATTACTGTTTTCCTTTTATAAATGGTGCTTGAACATGGAAGAGAGCCTATGCCTACTTCACCAGTCTTACTGGGGGTTTAGAGTAAGTAATTTATATATATTGCTGTTACAGTAACTAGTTAATCATGTCTGTAATTGTTAGTTATATTGCTTATTTGAGTGATTGCGTAAGATGCACAGATTTCCACCATTAACTTGCCTTTAATAAGTCTTATTGTGCCATTGTTTAACTTATATACCCTGTAACACTCGACAGACATGAAATGTGCAAACTATTACTGCTTTGTTAAAAAGTTTTGAAAAGCAGCAGTATAGATACTGCTGTAATACCTAACAGAAGGTAGGCTGTAACTTGATTATGTGAGAACTGATAGAACAGTCAAGTGATGCTTAGGATTGGGCATCAGAGAAATACACATCATGAAGAAGACAATCTGGTGGCAGAAAAGTGTGCATAAAAAAATGTGGCAAGTTTGATAGACAGAACTAAACCTGAAGAAAGCAGTGTGAGACATGAAGTTTTTGTACATGGAAAAATTGAAAAGAAATTTGGTTTAAAAAAAAAGAAGAAGAAGAAGAAGAAGTATATGTGTCCCAGGAAATATACACAATGCGGTCCAAACGTTTTAGGACTGCTTTTTTAAAAATCGAAACACATACCTTTCTATTTATTTAAAATAAGCTCCATTGGCATATATACAGGCTTTTGCGCGGTCGTACAGTTTCTGAAAAGCTGCCGAAAATTCTTTTTGGACCGTCTTTAATTCATCGGTTACTGCTTCTCGGACCTCAGTGATACCCACAAAGTGGAGTCCTTTTAAATTCATATTCAACTTGGGGAACAGAAAATAGTCTGGCAGAGATAAATCTGGAGAGTGGGGGGGGGGGGTTATAAAGGGTTGTAACTTTTTTTGGGGTCAAAAATTGGCAAACACTTGTTTGCTTTGGGGGCAGACACATTATCGTGCAACAAGAAAAAATCTTGAGAGCAGAATGCAGCTGGACAAACACGCTGAATGTGCTTCAGGAGGCGATTTATTACGCCTTTATAAAATTCTGCATTTGCTCTTTTTCCCTCTGGCACGAATTCTTTGTACACTACACCTTGAGAGTCGAAAAAATTATCAACATGGTCTTGATGCTGAACCTTAGGATTTTCAGTTTCTTCAACCGAGAGGATGTCTCACCAACCCACTCAGAACTCTGTCGCTTTGTTCTGGGGTCATAGGCAAAACACCAGGATTCATCTCCCATAATAATTTTTGTCTGCATCGGCTACTGCGATAATGTATTGGCAAGATGTGACTTGATCTTCCCTCATCTCAGGTTTCAAGGAGTATGGAACAAAACGTGTACACAACTTTCTCTTTCCCAAATCCTCTTTCAGAATCCAAAGAACTACATTTTTGGGGATGTTCAAAAATTCTGCTATAATTCTTGTTGCTATTCGACGGTCATTTTTGACCAAATCGGCAACAGCAGTGATGTTTTCCTCAGTTGATTTTGGACAGCCACCGCTCTCATCATCTTCTAGCAGCTCCCTTCCATCTCGAAATCGAGAATACAACCTAAAAACGCTTGAGCGGTTCAGAGCCTCATTCCCATAAGCCTTTTGCACCAATACTAGTGTTTCTGTTCCAGATAGACTGGGTTTGAAACAAAATTTTATGGCAACTTTCTGTTCATTTCCACCATCCATGACGTATAAAGAAAACTGACCTTACGAGACAAGTTATAACTCATACACTGTTGAAGATAAAGAAACGAAACTCGGTATGTGAACGTCTGTTGGTTGATAGTACTCAGTTTGTGTGTTGGCCAATAGATCGCTATAGTTCTGTTATTTAAAAAAATCAGTCCTAAAACTTATGGATTGCACTGTGTGTGTATGCTTGGAGATCAAGAAATTGGAGCATTATACTTTGACTCGTCTCATACTACAGCTGATATTTCTTTCACATATTAAGCTTTGTGACAGTCTACTGATAGCTGTCTGTCTGTTAGAAGGTTTATTATGTGGCTATCAAATTTTATGATCTTCATGTGCCAGATTGGGGCTGTTTATTTTTGCTTGAGGGTTTGTTGCACTTAGCATATTGGTGTCAAAATGGACAATTTTTGAGAACTATTTCAAGGCACACTGTCATTGATACATTGTGTGATAGTGGTTAAAGAGATAAAATCCCTTATGGTAGTGATGGCCAGCTCTTTGTGAAAGCCAAGCTGATGTGAAAGATTTCTCTAGTAATTGTGTTGGGTGATGAAGCAGAAAGTGGCTAGTTATTATTTATGTTGGCATGACAGATTCTAGCAGTGCTTGTTATTTTTGGAGGCTCAGAAACAGTGCTTGTAACTTCTGTCAGAGTCAGAAAATGCTGTACGTGGGTGGTCTGAAAAGTTCTCGGCCTTGACCATAGATAGCAAGGTTAGCGGCAAGATATTTTGTTTCTAAGTTGGTACATCTGTCGTAAGCATCCATGTGAAATTGCAAGTCATTCTATCAAGTAGTTTGCTTTATACAGCTGTCTGAAGCAGGAGTGTTGTCTGTATCCCTTAAAATGGATAAAATTGAGTATTGTGCCGTTATAAAATTCTTTATAAAAGAAAGTTTAATGCCAAATGAAATTTATTTGAAGTTCATAAAAGTTTATGGGGACACTTCTCCTTCGTTTTCAACAATTAAGAAATGGGCTGCCGAGTTTAAACGTGGCCATACCAGACTTGAAAATGATCCACGTGAAGGACGTTCAAAAAGTGCAACAACACCAGAAATCATTGAACAAGTGCACGATATGGTATTGGATGACCGGCGGATGAAAGTGCGTGAAATTGCTGAGACTAATAGGCATTTCAAAAAACGTGTAGGATATATTTTGCATGAAAAATTGGATATGAGAAAGCTTTGCGCAAGATGGGTGCCACGCTTGCTCACAGCAGATCAAAAACGCACTCGCATGAAAATCTCTGAACAGTGCTTGGAGCATTTTAACAAAAATAAAACTGATTTTGTGCATCAGTTTATTACTATGGATGAGACTTGGGTTCGCCATTACACACCAGAATCCAAACAGCAGCCAAAACAGTGGACAGAAGCTGGTTGTTCAGCGCCAAAGAAGACAAGGTCGGTTCCATCAGCAGGAAAGGTGATGCTATCGGTGTTTTGGGATGCTGAAGGCATTTTGTTCATTGATTATCTTGAAAAGGGTAAAACGATAACCGGGGAATATTATTCCAATCTCTTAACCAGACTAGACGAAAAAATTCGTGACAAAAGACCCGGTTTGCAAAAGAAAAAAATCATCTTTCATCAGGACAATGCAACCGCCCACAAAAGTGTTTTGGCAATGGGAAAATTAAGGGATCTGTACTATGAATTGTTGGAACATCCACCCTATTCCCCAGGTTTGGCTCCCTCTGACTTCTGTCTCTTCCCAAAACTCAAAATCTTCCTCGCTGGTCAGCATTTTTCTTCGAAACAAGAGGCAATTGCAGCTGTAGATGGGTATTTTGCAGATCTTATGAAGAACCACTACAGGGACAAGATAATGGCGCTGGAGCATTGCTGGAATAAATGTATTAGTCTTAAGGGAGATTATGTTAAAAAATAAAAATAATTTTGAAATTATAAATTTGTTTTTCATTGTTAGGCCGAGAACTTTTCAGGGCACCCTCATATATGCTAAAGCCATTGCTTCCCACCCTTACTGGACTATTCTGTTATTAAATCTAACACTACAGGCCCAGAGTTTTGTCCCACTGAGCCTCAAATGGTCCCACACCCAGCAGAGGTGCCAGAACCTTTGTAACCTTAGATGTCCTCTGATTTATCCCATGGTTACCTAGGTGTGGATGGCTGAGAGATGTCATGCAGTTCAAAGATGAATGGCAATTAGAAGCCTTAGCAGTCTGGAGTAGACAGTCCAGACTTATAGACACTCTTCATTGGCATGGTGATGGATTCTGTACTCACTCACCTGAACTTTACGTCATGCAGACAAGGTATTCTCTGTCTGCTGTCTGACACTTCTTCATTTAATGCATACTGCCTTCTGCAGAGGGTTATGCTCTATTCAGGTATGACCACCTTGCTGGGGGAAAAAAAAAATAATGGTGGAATTGCCACCTTTGTTCAAGATTCTCTACACTCATTTCAGATTCGGCTGCAAATTATTATACAAGCTGTAGCTGTACAAACCTATTTAATTTCTCATACACTTACAATCTGCAGTTTGTATCTTCCACTTCATATCCTAGTGACATTAGTAGATCTCTAGGAGGTAATATCTCAGCTTCCTGTTGTCGTTAAGTGTGTTATTTGATTATGCTGTCAGTTGCTAAGATTATGTAGCATCTGTGATAGATGAATGGATGAGTAAGGAGCATTGGTGCAATGATACTGACAGGTTGTGCTTATTGTCTCTGCTGGAGACTTCATTATATGATACCATCTTTGGAGTAGCATGGATGAAGGTGATATAGGACAAAGAGACACATTCATATCCACATTTAACATTGTGGTGCTAAATAGGGGCAGCCTGTATCCGAACTTAACCTTGCAATGCTAAATACTGGCCAGCGTACACATATGCATTTCCTCTGGTGCCTTCCGTTGCATCAACCCTGCCATCAGTAGTATCGATTTGTCAGTACATTTGATAAGAAGGGTGCCAGATTATCTCTTTTCTTGTGTGTTCTTACAGTTAGATGAGCATAATCCTGACTGGGCTATGAAACAGGCTAATTGATTCCTGTTCACACAGCTTACCATAATTGAGGAGACTTTTCTCTGCCATTCTGTGTTCTGTGATGAATACATTCCCTTTCACTTGCTGAGAGGTTCTGAACAGTCTGTCCACTTGTCTTCCACCAAACTGTTTAGTGTTCCTGTCCCATGGTGGACAGAGGACTGTTGGAATGTTTTCTCTGCTCTGAAGCATACCTTTAGATCACTCCAGTTCCATCCCATGGAGGAATATCTGGTCAGCTTTAAATGGTTCCTTGCCAGTGTGCATAGAACCATTCAGCAAAGTCAGTCTCTTCAGTGTCTTCCACACATTGCATTGTGGTAGGAGAGCATCTGCATTGCACAATGGGTACATGTGTTTATATTTATATTCTGGCCCGTTCTGCAAATGACATATGATAACCTTGTAGCACAACTGGCTGACACACTTTTTATTCTTGTTTGAATCTCCCCCCCAAGCTCTACAAACTGTGCCTTAGCTGGTACATCAAAACCGCGGCTGGGATTGCAAAACCATTTCCATGCACTATTTTATACAGTCAGACTTCTGAGAATCCTTGCTGTTGCTCATAACACATGTCCCAGGCCTCATGCCATTCACAACTGAATGCTGAGGCACTGTCTCCAGCTGAACATATACAGTTGAATTTGAATGCAGGGCTCCTAATCCAAATAGGGAGAGTTCACTACAGCCCGTGCACTAATGGCAGGTTTTGTGGACAGATTAAAATGTGCATTGCATGTCTGCTATATGAGAAATGCTTAGGGAATTGAAGGGATGGGTAGGGTAACTTATGGGAGTACTCACTGTCCAGACTATATTCACACAATTCTCCATTATTACTGTGACACCAGTGCTTTGTAGCTTGATGTATCAGTTGAGTTTTCATTTTGTTATTACGGAGGTCATTTGGTTGTAACTGTAGTTTATATAGTGAGTCTTATTTGTGCTCGTACTCTCGAGTTTGTGTTTAATAAATATAGTAACTTACACAAGGGGGAATTTAAATCTAAAGTGAAATGTAGAATACTTTACATTCACGCAACAGAAGTACTGCGTATGATGGCGGTGACATGGAAAGGTGGATGTGAGGCATACATGTTAATGCATCTTAATGAACTTAACCCTTTAAATGCCGGATTAAATCCCATCTGCCATTTGCTGGCATTCTTTGGAGCTCACCATATTCTCCACATTAGCAGGATTATGGTTAAGATTGCAGATAAGGGAAATCATAAAACCAAGAAACCATCTGTAGAACTTTCTTGTGTTGTGGATTATAATGAGAAGACTGGCACTAGTGACCGGAGTGCCATAGTGGTGGGATTCTTAGCATAAGGAAATCATGCACTGTGTCTGATGAATACAGGAGAGACATTTGAGCTTGATATGAACAGCACATTATTACACATCCACAGAAAAGTGAGGGAGTGACCAGCCACTATAAAGGAAGGACTCAAGTGGAAGGAAGCAAAGTGTCTATAATTCTGTGGAGAAAAAAAATGACAGCCAAAACTGCTGAATGTGTGCACACACTAAAACAAAGACCATAAAAAAGAGGTCCAGTTGTGTGCTCTGTTCTCCCTCATAAACTGTTTTTAATACTCATGATATGGTACTCCTGTTTATTATTGGGACATAACAAAAATAAATTTGTGCTGCAAATTGGATGAGTATATTGTGCAAAAATACAGTGGAAAAACACAGGTAATTAATATAAGTTCATGGCATGTCAGTAAAATTGAGTGAATACAATTGACCAAAAAACATGTAGCACAGCGAAGGTTAAGCTGACAATCTGTCCTTAAACCATCTGACTTATTCACAACCTTCTCTACACCAGATATGTGTCTCAGTAACATTTATGACTTATTGAAAATGTTTTCCAGTTTTATGTTTGTTGAATTAAATACAAGAGATACCCCTGTTTTGAGTTCACAGTTAATAGAGAGTCTGAAGAACTTGACAACTTCAGTGTCATTGTCGTTTCATTAGTTTCATTCAGAGCTTAATAAGGTTTTGTAACTGATCCATAGAAATGAACAGACACTTTTACACTTTGAGCATTAGGAATGAGAGCACTTAGTCCCCACATGTTTGTCATGTGCAACATCGTAAAAAGAAATACAGAAAGCCACTATTCTTTCTTGCAGGTGTAGTTCTTACTGTTAATGAAGGGAGAAATTAATTGATGTAATCAGTGTTTGTTTGGCAATTTTGATAAGTTGTTTATATTACTGGAAACATTGCAGTGCAGTTCACATTAAGTAGGCATGATGCTACTAATGTGGTATACAAGCCACTACAAGCTAGTCTCCATGTTGACGCGCACCACCACACCACTGGAGCGTCGCCTTTCTCTGCTGCATCGGAACATGTCTTCACCACGGTCTGTAAGTGACCGTCTAAGCCTTGTTAAGGCAGGTAAATGCAGGGCCTCCTCATAGGCTGGTGGTGGGAAGGGATCAGGTGGTACCCGGTCTGCAAGTGGTCCAGGATAGAACAGAAGTTGCGAGGCACTTGCTACCACTGTATTATTGTTGTCTGGGATGGCATCCATGAGCACAGCCTCTGAATAGCTGGGCACAAGAGTCTGGCTCCACTCTGAGCTGTCCATTGTACTGCCTGTTGACAGCTGCACCACCGTACTGCTAGGTGTTGCATAGTTCACCCCAAACAGCTTTGTTACCTGCAATAACAGTCTCAGTGTACACAGCATGAGCTACATAGGCAGACAGTGGAGCATACTGTTTTAGCAACCAGTCTGGAGCTTTGATATGAGGAACAGTAACTGAATTCTTTGTTCCAAATGACTTAAATTTTGTAAAACAATTGCTGTTTTCTATGGTTCTAACTTAAAAAATTTGTGATTTAATTTATGGGCAAGTTGTCAAAAAATCTGTTACTGCAAATTAATCTCATTTTGTCCTACCCATATTTTGGAGTTACCTGCTTTCATTTTGAGCTGGGTAATGACCATCATGGTAAATGTTCTTGTTATTTTTACCAGTCTCTTCATATAGACATGTATGTACCTTCACACAGGCCAAGTACAACTTTTTCCACGTATGTAACTACTAATCATTTACGATTTCAAGAAAGGCCTCTGAAGAGATGGGCAGATCAGTTACTTAGTTTGGAAATATAACATGTGTAGGGACTATCCATGGCACTAAAGAAAATCAACCGGACAATATCACTTGCTGCTTCGATATCTGGTCACTGAGACCATTGACATTATCTGTGACATGCCATTTCTTTTGTGTACTTTTCCTGTTGCCTAACTTGACAACCGGGGTAGAGCAGATATTTACTTTTTAATTAAATTAAACATTGCAACTTGGCATATTAAATATGCCATGGCTGGAAGTTATAAATGTGACTTCAAGTTTAATATGGAATATCCTCTTGCATGCTTAGAAGTCTCAACATTATGGATGTGAAAATCACTGAATTTTTGTCTACAAAGAAATATATCACAATATTTGTCAGAATGCCCACTTCTTTAGCTAGTCATAAAGTTGATAGCAGCTGGCAGTCAGAATGGTGGTAAGTTACCTGATAATGAACATATGCAGTATTGTATTCCAAGATGATTCTGATTGGCCAGGAAAGCAAAAGGCAACTGCAGATCCAAAATACGACACAGTTTGAGTACCATGGCAGGTTTGCATATGCTACAACATGTTCTTTGAAATTTGAGACACCCATGAGGTCCAGTCCCTCCCGCATTTCCATGTAGTCATCATAGCGCTCATGTTCTGCAAAGAAGCGAGCTCGCTGGTCCTCAAATTCAGCAGCAGCCTCCACATTGGCAAAGGCAAACCCTGGGAGCAATTACAACTATAAATATGTAGAATATTCCTCCTAAGAGGAAGACTGTACTAGTAATTAACCCACAGTGGTAGGCTACATTAGCACTTAGTCCCTGAGGGGACTTGTACTAGCACTCAGTGCTCAGAGAGGAGACTGTATCAGCACACAGCGCTCAGATGGGATACTATGCTGGCACTTAACCATCAGAATATATACTGTGCCAGCACTTAGCTGTCAGGTGGGAGTCCTCACACATTTAACCTCTCTGAGAGCAAACTGTTCCAGCATGCAATCCTCAGATGGAAGCTTATAGACCAGCATTCACCCCTTCAGGATGGAGAATGTACTAACATTTACACTGTCAGACTAGAATCAGTGCCAGTATTTCCCTTGCAGACAGGTGACTCTGCCAACACTCACCCTTACTGAAGCGTATTTTAGTGATGGGTCTACCCTCCAGTGAGAGGTCACGTGAGATGTCTCGCATACCACAGTAAGCAAACAGGAAGCAGTTGCCTGCAGCATGTGAATTCACACGTTCATAGTACACTTGTGTGGTTGTGTATGAGTCGCCTCCACGCTGCGTACGCACAACCTGTCGCTTGCGGCGCACATAGTGATAGCACAATGCTTTCCACCAGACAATGGGTTGAGCCTCACGCATAAGCCTCACTGTTTCCATGACACTTGTAACATGCACCTTTGTATTCAGCTCCTCACGTGCTGTGCAGTGCCAGCACTCCACCAAGTAGACCAGATACAGCATGAGCATGAATGCCACTGGGATATACACATACCCCTTGTCACATGGTGACATCTGTACCTTGCTGGTGATTGGGTAGCCTGAGAAATTGATGATTACCTGCACAAAACAGGAAATCATTTGAAATGCTTAATTATGTTTAAAAACCTGCAAGCCTGGCATTCACCTCAACATTTTCTTTTTTTTTTTTTTTTTTTTTTTTTTTTTTTTTTTTTTGCATTGTATTGCCCCATATAAAATAGCCTGAAATGTGAAGAAGACCTCAATAATTTATCTTTTTAAGTCACATGAATCTTGAGGTTTCACAGCTGTTCAATGTTTGTAGAGGAGGCAGCACATTTGTCAAGACAACAGTAATAATTTTCACCATTTTCATGTGGTGCTGTGCTGGTGGGGGCAAGATTTTCTGCACCAATCCATACCAGCCCTGTTGCCCGTGCAGCCCCCTATACAACGGGTACCGAGACTCTTTCCCTGGGGTAAACTGCCAGGGGCATGGCATCGACCACTCACCCCATCTGTCGCCGAAGTTAAAGAAAGAGTAGAGCTGTACCTCTACTCCCCGTCTGGGCCTTCATGGCCTGTTCTAGGGCGAACTTTACCTTTTGCTGTGCGTATAAATCTTATTAATCAGTAATTAACTGCATATGCTGCACCTGACAACCATCACAATGAAAACACATTTCAAGTAATTGGTTTACAAGCATAATTTGAATATTGCACTGCATATGTGATGTTTTCCTTTATGTACTGCCAAGGTTTATAAGTGTTAGATTTCCACAGGTAGGCATCTGGTAGATTAAGGTTTTGGAGATTGCTGAGGATAGGGAATCTTCATCCCCTTAGATAGAGGAACCCTGAGAATTTATGATGCAACATGTTTTTTGTGACATATTCCATATGCATCAAAAACTGTTCGGTAAAAATCTTATTAACACTTTCCACTTTTATGTCCAAGTAACTTAACAATGGACACAAGAAAAAAACAGCTCTGACACACTGCAAAACACATATACAATGCACATGCATTCACAGAGGTGCTGTTGTCTTTTATTTTCTAGAGTTACTTTATGGTGGACAAAAGGGACTCTGTTCTAGTTGATGACAAGCTGCTGTTATGGAGTTTCTGTGTAACAGAGCTGAATATTTTAAAGTATACATGTATGTACTAGTTTCTTTGACAGTTACGCACAAAAAAATCCATTTTTTCCACACAAAGTCTTTGTGTCTTCCATGTTATTATCAGAATAAACCCGTTTAATTAACGGGTATTTGCATTGGAGATACAGCATGGTCTGTGACATAGAAACTGAATTTCAGATGCAATGAATTTCAGGCTTGTATGTTTTCTTCTGGGTAATTCCCCGATGTCTGAATTTTATATGCTGACGTTTTGGAACACTCTGTCTGTTCCATCTTCATAGGCAAGTAGGTGAATAATGTCATTATTCACCTACTTGCCTATGAAGATGGAACAGACGGAGTGTTCCGAGACGTCGGCACATAAAATTCAGACGCCGGAAAATTACCCAGAAGAAAACACACAACATACAGAACATGGCGAAAGTTTGAAATCAAGAATTTCAGGCTTCATGTGATAAATGCCACAGGACTGTGTGTTTGAACTGCTCCTGATGCTAATGATTGTTTTTGGGCAGGACCAGTTTGTGTAATATAGTTGAGTAGTAAATAGATGTATGCAGGTAATAGTAATAAAATAAGTGGAACTTACAAAAATCCCTGTAATTACCCAGTTTATGAATCAGTCACAGAAAACCTCAATTTTAGTAGTATGCCCCCAGCTGTGAGTGAATAATGGACTACAGTTCATGAAAAAGGATTCTCAGACAACTGGCTTAATGCACTGCAGTGTGGATGCAGTAAACTAGCATGTGCATTGTGAAACTATAAAGTTTTTTTTTTTTGTGTATTTCATGCAGTCTTTATGTATGAAAACCATAACCCCCCCCCCCCCCCCCAAATATTATTATATAGCCACTTGAATGTTCTGTAGACCAGAAGCAAACATGCCACAACAAGGAGAAATGTCTGTCACAGTGAACCATATGCACTGAATTGGTAGATAAATGAAGTGGAAATGCAGTCCATGGTGACTTTTCCTTGGATTGATCATGTAGTGGCATATGCTTAGTGCCCAATAGCAGGGCGGTAAAAGTAGTTATGTCAAGTGGATCAAACTTGACAGAGTGAGGATTCATAACTCTTCTGTTTATTTTTGCACTTGGGGACCACTGGTAAGAGTCTTATTGGCAAGATTTGGCTCACAGGTCACTCACTGAATAAATCTGCTGTGTGGAATATTACAAAAGCTACCATGCACATTCTTTTAGAGAGGTACAAATCACACAAATTAGCAGCATCCTAAGAGCATGCAGTTTGAAAAGGGTTGAAATATGTACCTACAGTGTCTGAATACTGTCAGTGTACAAGTAATGGTTTTGTTGGTACAAGCCTGAGGCCTCTAGCAAGAGGAGCAGCATGCTGTACGTCTCGGTCGTTATATCACACGTCCTCAGTAGCCTTAGTAAAATAACTACTCAGAGTTTGTCCCAACTTGGAGAGTACTCATGCTACAAGGATCTGTACAACTGGGCAACTAAGCCTTTATACATACTGGTGGACAGGCTGATGAACATAAGGAAGGGTGTGCTGTGCTGACCTTGCTGACCTCAGAGAGCCGGCACCACGTGATACAACCAAGACAACCGTATATGAGCAGTGTGAGAATGAGGCATTTCCAGTTTGAATCCCGCAATACAGCACCACACACTGTCTGCTGCACTGGTCGCTGAAGGACACAAGATTACCTCAAGATAAATCTAGCATAAAATTGTGGAGATCAGATAATTATATACATAGAGGGTCTTCCTTGAGCTGATCTGGCAAGTCTTTTTGTTGGTTGAACCCTGAAGTTGAACAGCTACATATTTTTAATTCACCTGTTTCTTCAAATCAGCCTGCAAAATACCATTTCCATGACAAAACAGTTTATGAGTTTTGTTCTTCTCTGGTTAATCTTCTAATGATTGTAATTAAATCAAGAAGTGTTAGATGGTCAGGATATGTAGTATTCATGGAAAAATATGAAGTGAACTGAACTATGCACTTCATTAATGTGTCTTACATATTACCAATTTATTGCTGCAACCAACTGCGTTTTAGACGTTTGTCAGATATTAACCACGTTAGCAGGATAAGGGTTAAGTAACATGTGTTTTGGCACATGAATTGCATCATCCTCAGTGTCACAACTCTTAGTGCTTTCTGCTTTAACATGCTTATGTTTGGTACTGTTTATGTTATCTGGTATTCAGTGAGGTAACAGCAGGCTGGAGAATAAATGCATGTTGAGAAGCTTGATGGTTTGTACTCCTCAACAAATATTTTAGGTTGATAAACTCAAGGAGGATAAGATGTGCAGGGCATGTGGCACATATGGGGGAGTAGAGAATTGCATATAGTGTGTACATGGGGAAACCTGAACTAAAAAGACCACGTAGAAGGCCTGTGCATAGGTGGGAGCGTATTAAAATGTACAAGAAATAGGGTGGGATGTCATGGACTGGCCCATAAGGCTCAGGGTAAGGACTAGCAGTGGTCTATAGGGAACACAGTAATGAACTTCATGTTCCATAAAATATGGAGAATTTCTTAACTAGCTGATGAACTGTTAGCTTCTGATGAGGTACTCTGCTGCCTGGACTTAGTTCACTAATTAGTTCTTTTGAATTGCATTACCTTATGCTCTGTTCATAATTTATCATTCTTATTAAACATGGAATAAATTAGTTGAAATATTTACACAGCCAACATGTTGGCACTGGTGTTTAAATCTGTTAACTAAGTACCACCATGGAGCAGAGTCCTACTTGAGACCGTAATTGGTCCTTATCTTGTCAAGAAGTTCCCCACATTTACGGATTCCACAGGTTCATTCTTGTGTTTACAAGAGTCCACCATTTGCCCCTGTCCTGCACACCATTCTATACTTACTTAGTCCATAGATCCCTTCTTGAGAAGCTAACCAGTTCTCAGCTAGTCAAGAAATTCCCTGCATTGTATGGAATCCAGAGGTTTGTTACCACATTCATCAGTGGCCGCTACCTGTCCCTATCCTGTGCATGCTGTCCTATACTGTTTCTTTAAAATCAATTTTAATGTTATCACACCTATGTCAAGGTCTTCCAAGTGGTCCTTTCTCTTTAAGCGTCCCCACCAAAATCCCCTTTGTGTTTCTCTCCCCCTGCATACCTGCAACATGCATAGATTTCTAGTCCTATGTATCTATTATTATTATTATTATTATTATTGTGCTTTTGTGAAGATCTTGTAAATATGGATTCTCCGTGTTGAATATATTTCACATCGTCCCCATGTTTATAGTTGTTACCTTTCGCGCTGTATTTCACACATAATGCGCAGTAGCCGCGCGGTCTAAGCCGTGGGTCTGCGGCCGCTCGCTTGCTGGGATTGTGGGTTCGAATCCCGCCGGGGTTATGAATGTTTGTCTCTCGTGAATGTTGTGTGCTGAGAGGTAAGATGTCTCTGCGTCGGGCTGATCACTCGTCCAGAGGAACTCTACCGAGTGTGGCGTGTTTGAGTGTGATTGCGAAGCCTGGACAAGGGGAGGCCATGGGCCGAAACGCCACAGAAAAAAAAATCTTTCTAATGAATGTGCTTGCGACATTTCACCTCCATACCTCGAATGGTTTATTATTTCTCGCCGTTATATCAAGGAGAGGAAAGTTTTTCGCACGGTCACCATGTTGTTATTTTACATTCTGTAAAAT
>Ga0268261_10000365_pt1 | contig 27841 bp, 19 predicted proteins | sample TergutNc150P1_FD_190353 | JGI IMG/M metagenome (GOLD analysis project Ga0268261, IMG submission 190353) | Nasutitermes corniger P1 segment gut microbial community from laboratory colony in Florida, USA - Nc150 P1 (SPAdes) (version 2) | ecosystem: Host-associated > Arthropoda: Insects >... | reverse complement strand
CGTTAGTAAGAATGAATTGAATCAGGAAGAAAATTACACAAGGCGCAACTTCGGCAATTACTATTCTGTAAACTTTTCAACATTTTGATGAGTAAACAATGACTTTATAAATAAGCAGGCTTTGGGGAACTGATTAGAGCTGCTTGGGAATAGACTTTCATGGTGTTAGGAAAGTTTTGTTTCTAAAATCAAAGAATTAATATAAGCTCAATTTATTCAGTAATGCTGCATCGGTTTTAGAGGTTACTTAGTGTCATTTAAGAAGGAATAGTTTATTTCACAAAAGAGAAGATTTTATTTATTAATGCAAATGGTTCTTACTCTTATAAAGGTGGAGTGTAAATCTGAATTTTTCGAAATAATTTATTCGTTATTTCAGATGCAGATTATTAGAGAGATGACGCCTTAACGTGAAAGATTTAAATATCCAACCATACTATACGATTCTGGTATATGATCTTCCGCGTTTTGCGGCAAACTTAATTCTAATTATTTTAATATTTAGAAGAAAAGTCTTTCATCCGTAAGACCAGTTACTATACGAAATAATTCCGAATTTCATTGCGTAGTTAAAAGACAAAGTAAAGTTCCTGATAGTGCGAATTTTGCTAAAGTAAAATACGGACCTAACTGCATAATATGTTCCACACAATAGAGGAATTATTTCACTAATTTGCCACAACAGTGTCACAATTCCAATTTTGGCATTTTTGAGTTAATGGTATAGAAAGAAACGTTTGCAGATGCAGTTTAAGAGGTATAATATCATAACGAAATTTGTAAAACTCGCCGCTGGAGACCGGTCGTGTCATCATTGCACTCATACAAAAGTAAAGCAGTTCCAAAGATTTAAACGTTGATCCTGAAAAATCATTAATTTTGAGTTGTGATACTGTTGTCGCAAACGAACGATTTGATCAGTATGATTCTTACTGTCACGGCTGTTATTAGGTTCTCACCGCGGGAGTAATTTTGTACTGTGTGCTATGTATTTTTTATTATTCCAGATAACTGATGCACACTGTAGGGAATAGTTATTAATAGATTTCAGTACTATATTAATACAAATGTATATTTAGCTTACCAGTAGCAACCCATGTGTAATGTATGTCAAAATCAATTAGAATGAATTTAACAGAAAGCAGGCATCAAAATTTTACATGTTTATGTACTATAAGTTCAGCAATTTTTATTTCCTTTTAACTCAGCAATACCACAGTGGTTTGCTACAGCTTGAGCTTACTGTGTGACGCGTAAGTTTATTACCCTTATTGGAATGCCTAATTAGTCACTCCGCGTCTATATAACACAGTACACGCAGGTAAATGCCCTCACTCGTTTTACCGGCATTACATACCTGTCACTGTAAAGGAGAGATTATTGAAAACATAGACGAAGCTACAATTTGATAAAGTTTGTGAGTGCAATGTTCGCGAGGATCAACTGCATCATAATCCAAGGTAAGTCGTGCTGACAACATTTTAAATTACTAAATTATTCCTTACCCGAGTCGAGCAGTTTCCAAATTAAATTCGCCTATATGTTCTAAATTCTTGTGTACTGTTTTATATAAGGAAGAGAGACAAATAATTTAATAATCAATAACAAATTGCCTGCAACTAAATTCGTATACTTATTACTGAATTAACTAACTATATTGATTTCATATCTTTACAATATTTTCATATATATATATATATATATATATATATATATATATAAATGACCCTTATTAAATACTTTTTACGTTGTTGGATGCGTTATAAATTATCCTAAACTTGTCCGTGTTTATAACTTGTAATAAGTGAAAGTAGCAATGTTGATTCATGTTTAATGTCCATTGTTGGACTGGTGGCAGCAAATTACTATCAGACAAATCAACGACGGTGATAACAACATAGTGTCCATTAAGTTAGAATTATCAGGAGTTATATTCCTACCCCGTGGGAACTACAAATTGATTGGCAGCGTCGGGATTTAGATTCACCACGCGCAAAATTTTAATACTTGGAACTAGTACTGATGTGTACAAGACTACTGCTTACAGTTGGTTATTAACGGGGTATTGTAAGAAGAATTACAGACGGTAGCGATTTTTTCCCCTTTTCTCTTATTCAGCACGCACATAGTTTTCACGATGACTGACACAAAATTACAAGCGGACCTTGCCGGATCAAAAAACGAAATACAGAAGCTACGAGACCGCTTGTCCATGGGTACGCCAACGGTTCACAAGGACCTTTCCCTAATATCATTGGTTCGAAAATGGTCAGGCCTAGAATCAGCTGTCGCGCTAGAGTAATTTTTTGATAGTATTGAAAGTTCTGCTAGATATGAAGGTGGGACGAAATAGACAGACTGAGAATCGCGACCCTACTTATTACAGATACAACGAAAATATTTTATAATTGTTGTACAGAACTCCATGAAGAAAACGTGAATTGGGAAAATTTTAAGAGCGCATTCCGGCGGAGATTTAGAGATATACTCTCCGACCAATATCATTTTATGAAACTGCAAACCGCTAGGCAAGGAAGAAACGAAAGTCCTCAAGAATTTGCAGACAGATGAAGAGGGCTAGCACAGAAAATTATGGGGAAAACAGACGATCCAATGGCTCGACGCATACACCGCGAAAATGCTGAGCATATGATCCTAGCTAGCTTTATTTCGGGACTTGCGGGGAAAGTGGGAAAGAATGTTCGATACCAAAGTCCGCGAAATTTTGAATAGGCTTTACAAATTGCTCTTGCAGTTCAAGAAGCAGAAAAACAGGAAACGTTTAATGAGAGTTTTTATACTAGGTTTGAAAACTCGGTCAGATTAGTATCACGATAACATGGCCAGGCGTACCGCAAGGACGGTAAATCTCGGCATTCAGGTGAAACACACGCAGAGAGTTATGTGCGTGGTCAGCACAGTGAATCTTCACGTAGCAATGGCAAGCCAATGACCGCAGGAAATATAAATGCACATAACCGAGCTGCACTAAAATGTTACGAATGTGACGGGATAGGGCATTGGACAAGGCAATGTCCTACACGGTTACGAAAGGAAGCAAAACCCTCTTATTCGCCGGGAAGCAGGAACTCGAGACAACATTCGAGGCACTCGCGTTCTCCCGACTAAAAACCCTCATACGTAACAAAGCAGGAAGCTAGAAAAGAAACTAAAAGCCAGGGAAACTAGTAAGAGGTGCGAACGAAGACAGCTCCTTCCACCTCGCCACCCCTGACCACGGCTTTCAAAAAGTTTTCCGTTTCTGTTAGGAGTTAGGCGCACCCACTATTTCTGTAGAAATAGGGGGAATGGAGAGGCGTCTCATTTTAGACAACAGCTCCAACGTGTCGATAATGCAGCCAGGCATATCGACCGGTGACGTCAGTGTCACCTCAGCAAAACCATATGGTGTGACTGGGAAAACCCTTGACATAAAAGAACAGCAGTTTGTTTTTTCACGTTGGAAGGGCGACAGTATATACACCCGTTCCTAGTGTGTCCACTCCCCACAGATGCGGCCGGTCTACTCGGCATGGATTTCTTCGAGAAAACATGTGCCGAAATAAGTTTCGAGGGTGGTAATGTGTCACTTACCGACATCGATAAAGTGTCTCGGGTGTATAGCTTTCCGCTCGTAGGGCACGCATCACTCACTGTATTTGCTAAGGGTAAAGTAAGACATAGCCCACAGCCTAGTAAACTGGAGACAAGGCATAGATACGAGCAGTTCTCAGTCAGTCTCAGTTCCGAGAAAACGGTTCGACCGAATAAATTCTGGCTTGTCAAAGCTACAGAAAGCTTTACGATAGCACAACGATGTAGACAGATCGTGTTAGCAAGAGTGAGAAGGGGCAAACCCCCCTCCACTGGTCTGTTTCGAACCTGCTCAGAAAGGGAGAGAAGGGATATTTTCGGCACGCGCACTTTCAAATATCAACGAAATTTTGATTTACACCGACGTAGTACTATCTGAAAAAGACTGTATACTAAATAATACAGAAGCTCTAGTACAAAATGCTTCTATACTTCACGACGCTTCTGGTGTTGAAAGGTGAGTCTTTCTGACTATATCCATTGAATAATTTAAGCAGCAAAATTCCGAAACCATTTGAAATAACGTATTGGCAAGACGATTATCTTTATTATCAATTCAACGCTAAATTGTGAATTATTTAAATTATACATATATATGTGTATATTGTAACTGAATATATCTTAGTCAATAGTGAATATCGATCGTTCAACTGGACAACCTCCCCATTATATTCCCAAATTCGTTGTACTTCGGTACATGGTGGCAGCGCTAAATAATTACGAGAGTGTTCGTAATCACAAAAGTAGTGTCAACGGTAGCTTCATAACTCCGGGTCATTACAATTGATGGCAGCGGCAGTCGGCACTACAATCGGTGTCCGCTGAGCTTTCCAACCCAGGGCACTACAGTTTGATGACAGCGGTGGTTTCCTAACTGCCGGGTCGTTAAAGAAGTACGCTACACAATTCGCAGCGCGTTCTGTAAAATAGGACGGCCCCATCGCTCTTTGTTCACATAAAATGCAAAACCACTATTCTTGCGCCTAAAGTCCTTGCAAGCAGATCTGATTGTCTACCACATTAACATTATCCTTATGCCCACAGATGGAGAGTGGATCCCTCAGTAAATATAATTTTTGCAACAAAAATCTCTCATCAAGGTGTAAAAGAACGATGAAGGAAAGTGAACCGCTGACTTCCTTGTCTTGGGCCCTTTACATACTGTAGTAATTGGTACTTTTAAATTTCAACAGCTTTGCATCTTTTTGTGCGCTGTCTGTTTAGGCTAGGCTGCATTACCTGACAGATTGTCCTGTTGATATAATTGCACCCAAAACAAAGACAGATCTAACTTCATCTATCTTAGCTTCCGTGATTGGTTATTTACCGGCCCTCTCCCCTTTAGAAAAGCAGCCAGCATCTTTCAACATGTTATGTCATCTATAAATTACACTGCGTTAGCCATCTTCACAAAACTCCGTACGAAATCAATGTAGCGACCGTCCAGGTGTTACGTTCCTACGGGCGGGCAGGCTGACCGACTGGGTCCCACAGAATTGCGCACGAACCGCAAAACAGCTATTGGTACAAAAATGATACATAGCACAAAATAAAATGCCCGTAAGAGCCTTCAGTTTCACATGAAACTCTGACATAAAGCTACAGGATATTTGAACGATAAAACGTTAAAATCCCTTCAAAACTACCTACCCCCAATGAATAAACAACTTAAGCGAAGGCAGAAACATTTACACAATTTCACCAAACTCTTTACCTGTTCATGTCTTCTCATGTAAGACCCAGTCACAAACTAAACAGAACGGAGCCTTTGAAAAATATGGGAAACTTAAGATATTTTAGAAATCAAAATTGCATTAGAGAAGACATTAAGAGCGGATTAAATTCTTGGAGTGTGTTCTACCATTCGAATAAGAATATTGTTTTCTTTCGATATCTGGCGAATGAAGAAATTAAAATATAAAGAAATGTAAGTTTTTCCCGGTGTCTTACGTGGGTGTGAAACGGATCTCTCTCATTATAGAAAAAACACGAGGTGGTTATATTCAACAACAGATTGTTGAGAAAGAAACTTATCCCAACAGAAGAACGAAAGAGGAGGATGGAGAAGATTGCATAGTGAGAAGCTACGTGATCTCTTAATTCTTACCAGACCTTGTTGGGTGGCCATATCAAGGAGAATGAGATGGGCGGGGAGTGCAGTACGTATGGGTAGAAGATACTCGTACATGCATGCAGACTTTTGAAGGGACACCAAGAAGGAAAAAGACAATTTGTAAGACCTCGAAATATATGGAATAATAATACGACAATCATAAAGAAATAAGATGGGACGGCGTGGACTGTATTCTTCGGCGTGAGGATAGAGAAAAGTGGTGGGGTTTTTGAAAACGGTAATGAACCTTTGGTTCCATAAAATAAGATGTGGAACTTCTAATTTCTCAAGAACGATTCTGTTACACAGACTTAGTTTGCACAAAATTAGTCAAAATAACTACATGTAGAAGTGGTGCTGCTCCCTGGTAGAAATGTCAAAAATCCCTCTCCTTTCTTTTCCTTCAACCGGCAAGAGCGCATCATAACTGTCATTTTTAGTTCATCACAAAATTTCAGAACGAAATGGCACATTCACTTGTCATAAATTCACCACTCACCTTAAAAGACTAAGGGGTTTAAGAAATTTTTCCTCATATACAGAAAATACTTTGAGATACCCTAACATTTTCCCTTCCTGTCTCTATTTCCACACTAACACCATACACCCCACATCATCTTCCACTGCATTCATGGGCAAAAACAAAAATTTCTCCCCAGAATGTCTTAAATGAGCGGAATAAGAATAAACGTCGAAGCAAGCGATTCATATCCCTGATCACGGTTACTACTGAATACTCAGAGTGATACACATTTCCACACCATATAACGGCCTTACTGAATCTGAACTCTACCAATTAATGCAGATTGTAGCTGCAGGAGTACCTACTAAAACGAAACAAAGACAGAATTTTCACTGTGGCTTTATGGTCCTGCCCGCAACTACTACCATGGTTACAAAACAACAAATTACTACACAATATTTCATGTGTTCCACGTCCATGATTAAATAATGTTGTTTACTTGTATGACAAACCACCATACGCACATATCATAAACATGTTCAGTCACATATTGACATGTTTCGGTCACTCTAGCGTCACCCTGATGAAATAGGCCGGTGAAGAATAATATGTGAATATATTTATAATTATGCAATTGGTTCTTTATCACATAAGTAAAAAACTACAAAATAACTGGGCCAGCGCTTTAATATGTAAGGAGATTACAATATGGTGAATACTAAACCTGTCTTCTTCTCCTCCTCCTTTTCCTCCTTCTTCGTTTCCTGTTTCTTCTTCTTCTTCTTCTTCTTCTTCTTCTTCTTCTTCTTCTTCTTCTTCTTCTTCTTCGATGACACTGCAGTCCAATACAGACTTTCGCCTCCTTATTGGATTTCTCCCAGTCAACTCTTTTTTTCTACTTCTCTTTCCAATTTGTAATATTGAATTTATTAACTTCTGTTTGCACAAAATTCCACCATCTGTTTTTTTGTCGTCCACTTAGTCGACTTCCATGAGGATTATTCTCTCAACTACTTGACTAATTCTTCTTTTACTTTCCTTTGTACTAACATTACGAATCTAATCCAACCGACATTTCCTGACTAGTGAAAGTATATCTGAATCTCCAAAGAGCTGCATTATTTCTTTATTATATCGCTTTCAATTTTCATTTACTTTAATTTCCCCAAACATTACTCTTAAACTTCTCATTCAAAAGTAGTCAGCCGACTACACCTAACTACATGGAAATATATTGCCAGCTGTGACGTTATATTCACCGATCATTTGTGGAGCTGCATTAAAAAATACACTTCAGTTCCTGGTGATCTACATACATGGGGAAAGCCATGGCCCGAAAACGGGCCTAAGGGCCAAAGAAGAATAAGAATTGGTGGTCTACCACAGCGACTACTGTTAACTTCTTTTTGCACTGGGGATAGACTGGTGAAGTTTTATTTGCGTACCGCGTAATGTATGACAGCACATTATATCTGGCACAGCTGTCACAAATAAATAAACTTTCAGGTAGCAATCTGAATCACAAAGTCGGGGAATGTTTCCAAACATTCGAACCGAAATATTTTTATTTCCGTCTCCTACCTAAAAAACTAAACTTTAATTTTCTAAAACCCATTGTTAATTTAACCTATAACAAGAAGGTAAGTTACAATTTTCCCTGTCCATATTGTGATGGCATAAGAAGATGAGCTTCATTCATTTTTATTTCGTAACTGCATTGAGACAAGAGGTTAATTTCACTTTTCGGCCGCTTTATCCTCGCGCACACAACCCAAGTACCCATCGAATATGAGTCTGGGTGGGCCCCCAGACATTTTTATAAAGAGAAAATCTTATGTCCCTACAGGAATTGAAACCCCAAACCATTCAGCCCGTAGCCAGCGTACAGCTTGTATTCATACCTAAAAAAGCGTAAGAGAACTTCGAGGAATATACGATTATAAATATTGCATACTTACTTATTTACTCTACGTCCCTAGCGCCATCTAAGAGCCTTGGAATACTTTACGGAACAACTGCATTTTTATCTACCAATTGCATTTCTTCTCAATGGTCTTACTAAGAGGAAATTATTCTTGTAAAAACATTTCGCACTGGGAGTCATTATGCTTTTCACAATATATGACCGTGTTCACAGCACCTGCCACTAGACCTTTCCGGGTCAACGTCAATACAATCAGCACTCAGGCCACATTCAAAACCTGTTTTAATTCCAATCACGTGACCTCATACTACGGGAAGCATAAATATTTACACGCTATTATACGGCTTCTTTCATCCGGCGTTTCTTAATTCTTATATCAAACCAGATGTTAATTTCATGTTGATATTACTGCTGCCTGTTTGTGCTACGTTGCCTTATTTACTCGAAGCTCAACTGCTTCTGCCTCACCTACCTCAGGCACAACACAGTCGATGCTCTATTGTTTCTTCGGCTTCAGCGGGTACATCACACATCATATGGCAACTTGGTGTCCATGGCAACCGGGATGTGACTTACACCATCAGTAACGTTACCGCCCGTCTACGCTCCTCAGATTTTACGCAACAATCATATCAATCTTTGCCTTTCCGATGTGTACTATATGGCTTGCCCATCCTACTCTCCTCAGTTCATAATTATCCTATTAACGTTTCATACCCTGGCACCCCTCTACCAATCTACACGGCGTCATGAAATTTATTAGCTACCGCCGTGAACAGTGCCAGACTAACAGACACGAACATGGTAACGCTGGTATCCACCATGACTGTAGGTGCAAATGTTGGCATTTGTCAGACCAGGTAAACAAATAAAATGGCTATGTATTCCACAGCGAATTTTGCAAACAGCAAAAAACTCGTAAGACGGAGACAGTTCCTATCTTTACGTCACTATGTCATCAGCAGACGTACTAAAAGCTTATCAACAAAAGCTTGTAATGGGAAGAATTAATTTTGGTTCGCCTCCGACCACTGCTTCATACAAAGCTACACTGGAACGTAACGAAGAAGTTACTTGGGTGGTCTGAAACGTTCTCGGCATCGAACGTAGATGGCAAAATTATCAGCAAGATTTCTTTCCTAACTTGGTACACCTGTCATAAGCATCCGTGTGAAACTGCAAGTCATTCTATCAAGTAGTTTTTTATACAGCTGTCTGATGCAAGAGTGTTGTCTGTATCCCTTCAAATGGATAAAAATTGATTATCATGCAATTATAAAATTCTTTGTGAGAGAAAGTTTAACGCCAAATGAAATCCATTCGAAGTTGATAAAATTTTATGGGGACTCTTTTCCTTCGCTTTCAACAATTAAGAAATGGGCTGCCGATTTTTAACGTGGCCGCACCAGCAATGAACATGAAGATGAAGGACTGAAGGGCGTCCAAAAAGTGCAACAAAACCAGAAATTATTGAACAAGTGCACGATATTGGATGACCGGCGCATGACAGTGTGTAAAATTGTTGAGATTACAGGCATTTCAAAAGAACGCGTAGAATATGTTTTGCACGAAGAATTAGAAATGAGAAAGCTTTGCGCAAGATAGGTGCCGCGTTGCTCACAGCAGATCAAAAACACAATCGCGTAAAAATCTCTGAACAGTGCTTGGAGCGTTTTAACGAAAATAATACTGGTTTTGTGTGTCGATCTATTAATACGCATGAGACTTGGATTCACCATTACACACCAGAATCCAAAAAGCAGTCAAAAGAGTGAACAGAAGCCGGTTGTTCAGCGCCAAAGAAGACACGATCGGTTCCATCAGCAGGAAAGGTCATGGCATTGGTGTTTAGGATGCTGAAGGCATTTTGTTTATTGATAATCTTGAAAAGGGTAAAACAATAAGAAGAATATTATTCCAATATTTTAACCAGACTAGAAGAAAATATTTGTGAAAAAAACCAGTTTGCAAAAAAAAAAAATCTTTTATCAGGACAATGCACCTGCCAACAAAAGTGTTTTTGCAATGGGAGAATTAGGGTATTTGTACTATGAATTGTTAGGACATCCACCCTATTCCCCAGATTTGGCTTCCTCTGACCTCTCTCTTCCTAAAACTGAAACTCTTCCTCGCTGGTCAGCGCTTTTCTTCGAAAGAAGAGACGACTGCAGCTGTATAGAGGTATTTTGCAGAGCTTGCGAAAAACCACTACAGGGATGGAATAATGGCACTGGAGCATCGCTGGAATAAATGTATTAGTCTTAAGGGAGATTATGTTGAAAAATAAAAATAATTTTGAAATTATAAATTTGGTTTTTCATTGTTGGGTCCAGAACTTTTCAGAGCACCCTCGTATAAACAGTTAAACATTTTGTTTCGAAATGTTTCCGGCTACGGGAAATCCGTAACGAAAAGGAATAAGTATACCAAGTGGAACAGATTGGCCGTACATGGGAACCACGTGCCGAGCGCCGGAGTATGTAACTGACCTCCCACTCCCATCTAGTGTCGCAGTTCATAACGCGCTCCGATTCACCTACTCATTCGTGTGTGCCATCTGACTCTTTGTGCTGTTCTTTGGCAGAAATGGCAGTCGTAGTACGAGCAACATACAACAGATGGCGCGAGCGTCAATCGGTCGCAGTGGGTGATCAATGGGAACAAAATTGGAAACGCTTCCACGAAGAATTTCATGGCGTGATTCGGTACTTGTGGATTAAAAATATTTCCAACATGGAAATACATTCCGAATGTACGTATGTACATATGCCATTATGTAGGCCCTATGTACCATGCACTATGTATGTATTATGTATGTATGTCTTTTTTGTTTACATTCTCCATCACTGGCAGTAATACTACATGCCTTAGTGTGATATATACAAATACAATGTTTAGAGACAGTTACATTGATTATTACACACTATGAAGTTAGCTTAATCTGCTCGGTATGGTGGATTTGACATCTCGTTAAGCTTATCAAAATAAATTTCGTTAGTAAATTTAACAAATATTTTACGTTTCCTTATTAATGTCTTTTTCCTTATTGGCCTAACGTCAGTCTTTAATATTATTGATATTAAGCTGTCTCTTTCCTTAATTAACAGCTCACACTCATGTAACAAGTGATCTATTGTTTGGTCCTTGGTGCCACATGGAGAATTGGTGTTTCAAGTATTTTAAATCGGTGCAAGCATGATCTTATATTTCCGTGTCCCGTAACCATGGATGTGAAATTATGGGTTATGTTTATTTTCATATTTAGTCTATCGGCTACTAGCGGGAAGTATTCTTTTGTGATTCTTTCCTTTGTTGTTTGGTCCCATTCTCTCTGCCACTTCTCTACACTTATCTCACCAAGTTCACTTATCACTACACTTTTTGTAACTTTCTTGTCGCATGCTATGATGTCTGCATTCGTCGCTGCCTCCTTTGCAAGTGTGTCGGCTAGCTTATTTCTCTGGTTCCCTACGTGAGCTTTAGCCCTTTAAAGGTTGAGTTAAATCCCATTTGTCATTTGCTGGCATTATTAAAAGCTCACATTATTTTCCACGTTAGCAGGATAAGGGTTAACCAAGCAGAACTTAATTTTCCGATTTATTTTTCCCATCTCCGTCAATTTCCTTGTTATTTCTTCCATGAGGAATGTGTGAATTTTGCTATTTTTAAGCGAGTCCAGTGTCATTCGGCTGTCTGTGTATATGGTGGCTGCCTTGTCTTCTGTTTGTAGGTTTTCTGCATAATCTAGTGCTCTCAATATAGCCAGTTGTTCGACTTGATGGTTGTGTGTTGTATGTGTGTCTATATGTATGTATGTGTGTATGTGTGTGTATGTATGTATGTATGTACGTATGTATGAATATGTATTACGTACTATGTATTACGTATGTATGTACGTACGTGCGTATGTATGTTTGTATGTATTGTCTGTATGTATGTATGTATGTATGTATTTGTATTTTGTATGTACGTATGTATGTGTATGTATTACGTACTATGCATTACGTATGCATGCATGTATGTATGTATGCATGCATATGTATGTATTTGTAATTATGTGTGTATGTACATGTATTACGTATGTATGTAAGTATGTATGTATGTACGTATGTATGCATGCATATGTATGTATTTGTATTTATGTATGTATGTACATGTATTTCGTACTATGTATTACGTATGTATGTATGTAAGTATGTATGTACGTACGTAGTATGATGTATGTATGTATGTATGCATATGCATGTATTTGTATTTATGTATGTACGTATGTATGTATGTATGTACGTATGTATGTATGATGTACGTATGTATGTATGTATGTATGTATGTATGTATGATGTATGTATGCATATGTATGTATTTGTATTTGTGTACGTACGTATGTATGTATATGTATTACGTATGTATTTAAGTACGTATGTATGTATTTTATGGTCTATTGTTTGGTCATTGGAGCCCAAGCACAAGTTGGTGTGTCCATTATTTTAAATCGGTGAAGGTAAGACCTTATGTTACCGTGGCCCGTACCTATGGTTGTAAGAATTGGTGTAATATTTATGTTCATGCCCAACCTATCAGCGACTACTGGAAAGTACTCCTTTGTAATTGAACCCTTTGTTGTTAGGTCCCATTCCCGTTGCCACGTTTCAACACATCTCACTGAGCTCACTCATCACTACACTCTTTGGGACTTTCTTGTAGCTCTCTATAAGGTCCGCATTCGTCGCTGCCTCCTTTGCAAGTGTGTCAGCCAACTCGTTCCCCTGGATCCCGACGTGAGCTTTAACAGGGCAGAATTCAATTGTCCAATTTGTTGTTCTCATCTCCGCCAGTTTCTTCCTTTTTTGCTTCGCTGAGGAATGTGTGGTTGGTGTTATTTTTAAGAGAATCCAATATCATTTGGCTGCATGTGTATATGGTGGCCGTCTTGTCTTCCGTTTTTGTTTTCTGTGTATTCCAGTGCCCTTAATATCGCTAGTTGCTCAGCCTGGTTGTTAGTGCATTTGTTTAATCTGTAATTTAAACTTTTAAAATGGTTACCGGATCTAAATATAGCTACGCCTGCACTTACTCCCTGTTCTGATTTGCTCCCATCAGTAAATATTTGTATTAAGACTGCTGCCTCGTTACTTTCCGTTAGGAAGGTTATTGTGTCTGCTGGAAAATGCCAGTATTTGACTCCCATGTCACGGTCGACCAGTATTTACTCCCTTCAGTTACCTTTGGTGAGCTGGTAGAATTTAGATGTCTCCTGTATTTTTATGGCGATGTGGGTCAATCCTGTCAGTATACAGAGGGCGTCGATGGACACTGTGCGGTATGCCTTTGCTATTTTGATATTTATAAGACATTGTACTCTTACTAACTTTGATTTATAACTGGCTTTATCTAGGCTTTTCTCCAGAACGTTGCACCGTATAAGAGGAGAGGTAGTATTCCTCCTGTGTATATTGTATTCAGGACTGCATGTTTTAGCCCCCAGTTAAACTTTACTTATTTTGATAGCGCAAATATTAATTTTGTGCATTTTTTTACTATGTAGTTGATGTGTTCTCTAAAAGTAAGCTTTCTGTCGAATATTATGCCAAGGTATTTCATATTGTGCACTTGAATAAGGGGTTTGTTATTCAGGTATATTTAAATTTCTTTTTTTTTCCTCTTTCTTGTCATAAGCATTACTTTTGATTTATGTTCGTTAAATCTGATTTTGTTATTAACTGTCCATGCTGAAATTTTACTCAATTCAACATTAGCAATGCTCTCTGCTTCTCGTATGGATTTTGCCTTTATCATAATTACCAAGTCTTCCACAAATGCTACTGTTTTCGTATGATTAGTGTATTTGAATGTGAGAAGTGAGTTATATTCTATATTCCAAAGGAAGGGTTCGCAACATAACCCTTGTGGCAAGCCTTTGGTGATGGTCGTCTCCATGGTATTACTGTTAAATTATATTACTGCTCTTCCCTCTCTAAAATAGTCTTGCTTAAGTTGGTAAAGATTCCGGGGGCATTTGGCGTCTCTTAATTCCTTTAGTATGGCCGGCCACCAGGCTGCGTCAAAGGCACCCTTGACATCTAAGCTAGCCATGATGACTACTTCATCTTTTTCCAATTCTGGTTCTATAAATTGCTTCACTGCCATAGCTGCATCTGTTGTGCTCTTTTGTGGAGTAAATCCATATTGGCTGTCATTTAAGTATTCAATTTTGTATATATAATGCATAATTCTGTTTAATAATTTTTCAAGTACCTTGCCCCCTATATTTAACAAGCTTATTGGACGGTACTTAGAGGGTTCCTGGCTGTCCTCTTTGCCAGGTTTGATAATTGGAATTATCTTGGTTATTTTCCATTCTTTGGAAAAGTACCCTCTCTTCAAATATTCCTTGTATCTTGATGTTACACTTTTGGGTATGCTTTTAAAAACAAGTGTTAAAATGTCACTTGTGATTCCGTCTGGCCCTGGCGCTTTCCTGTGATTGAAACCTTCAATAATCTGACTTCGTCCTGGCTAAAGTCTCTATCGTCAATGGTACCAATCGGTTGCTCTGTCAGTCTTCTGATGTTTTTGTGATGATGTGTCATCTTGTGGATTTTCTTCTGGAATGAGCTGTATTGCCATATACACCAATGTGTCTATCATGTTTGCTATTTTTGAACCATCTGGTTTTTTCAGTGTGGTTAGCGCTACCGTGTTTCTTGTTTTCCCCGACGCACGCTTGTACACTGCATTACATGGATTGTTCGAAGATGTGTTGCAGTATTGTTTACATGAGTTAATTTTTTCTTCCCTAATTGCCGCTTGGTACTTTCTTTTCCTTTCGAAGTACTGATTCTTCCTATTCTCCCTTACTTCTTCGTTATTTAGCGTACGTTGGTACCTTCTTAGTGCATTTGTCCTTTTACTCAATGTTGTGTACAGCGTCCGTCTACCAAGGGACTGACTTTCCATTTGCAAATGTGTGCGATAAATTTTTGTGTTTAAGCGTTTCCTTAAAGTCAACTGTATTGTTTTGTCAAATTTCTCTATAAATTCCCTTATGCCTTTGTGTCCTTTCAACCGTGCATTCAGTGTCTATTCGTCTATTCCTTTCGTGTTTCCTTCGTCGTTTTCAATTTGAAAATTTTCCAAAGTCAGCTTAAGTAGTTTTTTATGTAGATATGTATTGTATTTATGTATTTACGTTTGTATGTCTATGTATTAGGTACTATGTATTACATATGTATGTACGTGTGTGTGCGTGTGTGTGTATGTATGTATGTATGTACTATGCGTGTACATATGTATATGTATGCATGAATGTAAGTGTATGTATGTATGAATGTATGTACGTGTGTATGTATGCATGTGTATTATATACGTATATATCTATGCATGTGTGTGTATGCATGTATGTATTTTTTGTTTAAGTATGCTGCATTACACGGAAGTGACACTACATACTATAGTGTGACTAGATATTGATTCTTGTTTATAGGTAGGGGATGCCGTGTCTGCCTCTGCTCTAGGCATCGGTCGCTGCAATCTTTTACAATGCATAACCATTGCATGATATTTCTTAGCACTTTGCAGTTCCACCGTCACCGCTATAGTTTGTCAAAGCCTCTTGAATTTGTGAATTTCATAAATGATTTCAGATATTTGGTTAGTGGATCGTGTTTGCTTATTGACCAGATTTTATGTTTTAGTGAATCCTTCTCTAGTATTTACCTTTGTTGTTAAAGTATGGTGCAATGGTAAAACAAGTGGTCCGTAGTCTGATCTCCCTCGTTGCAAGGACATGTTGCACTTTCCAATAATTTGAATCGGAGTACGTAGGCTGTGGTTTTACCGTGTCCTGACACCATAGCTGTGAAGTTTGAGGTTATGTCTATTTTCGATTTGAGTCTGTCTGTTATGCTTGGATAGAATTATTTTATTTGAACTGCCTTTGTGCTTTCCTCTCAATTTTGTTGTCATTTTAACTCGGATTCTTCTTCTAGCTCCCGGAACAGCATACTCAAAGGTATTCTGCTGTAGGAGGTTGTCTTATCTTTGGCCCGCGCCGCTCTTTTGGCCAGTTGATCAGCCAGTTCATTTCAAAGGATCCCTGCATGGCCCTTGACCCATGCAGATACTACTGTCCAGTTGGATCTCTCCAATTTAGTTAGCTTTTCCCGTATCTATTCGATTAGATAGCTGTGGTTGTTTGCGTTCTTAATAGAGTGCAGGGAGATTCTTACTGTCCTTGATTATTGCTGCAGTGCGTAGGCTATTTTCCTAAACGTCTGTCGTTTCTAATGCTTCAAGAGCTTTGGATATCGCTAGTGGCTTCGCTTGGTTATTGAAGCGTCTGTTATCCAGCTTGTATTTCAGCTTTGTAATGAGTTCCTTTCCAGAGAAAATCGACACTCCTGCCCCGACCCCTTGTTCATTTTTGCTCCCACCTGTGTATATCTGTATGGTTTTGTCATCATATTCCTTTACTTCTATAAATGCGGCCACGTCAGCCGGATGTTGCCAATTCTTGAGTTCCACTTGTAGGTCAATTGAGTTAGGACTCCTTTTCCTTTTCTAAGAAAGTACTGCTTAACCGCCTCTTCCGTCCTAATAATGATCGGGGTCGTTCCAACTAAAATACAGAGTGCTTCACTCGATGTAGTGCGAAATTCTTTGGCTATTTTTATGTTCATTAGGATTTGCACCCTAGTGTATTTTAATCTGTTGTATTCAAACCTCATAGCCTCTGCCCATACCGGGGCACCGTACAGTAGGAGAGGTTATATCGCCCCTTTGTATATAGTCTGCAGCTCTTCGTGGTGTAGTCCCCATGTTAGTTTAGCAGATTTGGATAAGCTGTGTATAAGTTTGCTACTTCTTTCGGCTGCGTAGCTCATGTTTTCGCTGAATTTGAATTTGTTGTCAATTACAATTCCTAAATACTTCATCGTTGATACCTGTTGTAGAGGTTTGATGTTTAAATATATGTTAATGTCTTTGTGTTCCTTTATCTTCCTCCTTGATATTATCAAAGCTTTAGACTTGTCTTCATTGAAGTTAATCTTCTTATTCCTCGACCAAACTGTGATTTTGCTCATTTCAATGTTCGAAATATTTTCTGCTGCCCTTACACTTTCGTTTCTGATAGCTAATATTAAATCATCAGCGAATGCTAAGGTTTTAGAATTTTTCGTGAATTGAATGTTCAGTAGGGAATGGTATAGGATGTTCCAGTATCCTGGTCCGCAACAGGATCCTTGTGTTTACCGTTTGGTGACTGTTCTCTCTATACTGGCATTGTTAGATGAAAGAACTGCGAACCGTTGGCTAAAGTAGCTTTTAGATAGATTATAAAGATTTTCAGGGCTATTACAAGCGTTTAGCCCATTTAAGATGCTACGCCATCAGGCCCCGTCAAAGACTCCCTTGACGTCGAGGCTTGTTGGGGCTATGATTTCTCCTGGTGCCAGGCCTTCCTCGACAAATCCCTTCACATCCATGGCTGCGACTGTGGTGCTCCTTTGAGGTGTAAAGCAATACTGATTTTTGTTTATTATGTCATGGGTGAAAACATGGTAATTTATTCCATTTATGAGCAGTTTCTCTAGCACTTTCCCTGCTGTGTTGAGAAGGCTTATGGGGCGGAATTTTGAGACCTCTTCGCTGTTTTCTTTTCCTGGTTCACAGTGGTTATCAGCTTTGGTCTTCCATCTCTTTGGGGAGATTCATCTTCACTGGCAGACGTGGTAGAGGGCAGTTATATATCTGGGGAAGTCCTCGAAGGCACTTTTGTACACTTCGCCAGTTACACCGTCTTCGCCCAGCGCTTTTTACTTTCCATGCCAGCGACTGCATTCTCGGTTTCCTCAACAATGTAGTCTATATCGTATTCTGTGTCTGCGGGTTTTAGAGCTTGGGATCTGGCTAGTTTGTGGAGCTGTGTCTTCTTCTTTGTCATCCCGTGTGAAGTGTTCCAGCATGAGGTGTAGGGGTTCTCTCAGGTCTTCAGTTAGGGATCCGTCGGGCTTTCGCAGAGATGCATTTGTGTGTTGTTCCTTCTCTTCCCTGCCGCTAATTTACACACTTCGTTCCACGGGTTGGGGGATGTCGTCAGATTGCAATATTCCTTCCTGGACTGTATTTTCTCACTTTTAATTGTTGCTTCGTACCTTGCTTTCTCTGCTAAATAGATGGTTTTGCGCTGTTCCCTCAGACCTTCATGTTTCCTTGTTCTCTGTTACCTCCTTCTCGGAGCGTTTGTCCTTTTCCTCATTACAGTCAGTTCATCTGTCCACCAAGGCACTGATTTATTGGCTATTGTTTTCTTTCTGGTCCTTTTTTTCTGAACGACTTGTCGCAAGCTGCCTTCAGCATTCCCTGAAATTCTTCGATTAATTTTTCGATGTCTGTACCTTCGTTGACCCTTTTGCTCAGTGTTGCCTCCAGATCAACCGACCCTCTCTCTGTATTTGTCGCGTTGAGACTCTCTTCTATTAATCTTAGCAGGTTTCCTTGGAATTTATCTATGTCTTCAGTTTTCACTATATACCTGACTCCTTGGTATTCTTATTTACTTCTGCTCCATGAACCTTATCCTATTGCGAATTTAATGATACTGTGATTAGAACAGCGTTCTTGGTCACTGACTTCCCAGTGTTCCACAGTTCTGAGTAGCTGGTTGCTAGTGACCGTCAAATCAATATTGCTGGAGCCTCGGCTATTAAGGAAGGTGGTTAGGGTGCTTTCCTCATTCATTATGAGCAGATGTTTACTGATGGGAAATTCCTCGAGGATTCTTCCTCTTGTATTGGTCTGGGTGTCATGCCACGACGTAGACCTAGAGTTGCTGCCTATATCCAAGAGAACGCCAGCTCCTTTCGCATGATGTATTATTGCTTCAATTTCGTTCAAGTCGCCTAAGATTTGACGATTAATGTCAAAATACATAATGGCTACAATAGTTTTGGCTTTGTCACTTACAACGTCTAGTATCACTGTGTCTTCGTCCGAGAATTGTCTTAGTAATAAGGAATCCATTTCATTGTTGGTGACCACAATGGCTGCTCGGTGTCTTCCTTCCCCAGATGCATAGATTTTGTTTTCGTGTGATACGAGCAATTTTGGTATGTAGGGCATGTGGTTCTTCGATACATAACACATCCGTCCCGTCTTCATCAATTACTTTCATTAGATTGTTAGTGGCCACCCGGGAGTGCTTCAAATTAATTTGAATGAATTTAATCTGGGTACTATACATTCTATTGCAGTGGAATGTGTTGGTGATGGTGCTGTAGGGAGGACCCATTTCAGTAATCGGTCTTTTTCTTGTGCTTCTCTACAATCGCGTGCAAGCTAGGGCAGTTCTTTTCCACTGAAGTGTGGTTGACGCAGATTGTGTTCTGATTGTGTTTGTTGTAACTCAGGCACTTGATGCATTTGTATTCCTAAGGGTTTGTCGTGCATTCTTTAAGCTTGTGACTTCCTGCGCAGAGGGGGCAGGTTTCCTCTCCTCTGCAGTCGCGAGCTCTGTAGTTGAATCTGGAGCGTTTATAGCACCTTGTTGCAACCACATAGGCCTCTATTTTGCAGATTTGCCATCCGAGTTTTACCTTCTTGTGCAACAGCAGTTTTCTAGTCTGTGCACTCACTTCCATTGCCAGATTCCTAGTGTGTTTCCTTGTTTCGTAACTGAATTTGGATTTTATGTCACCTTGTTTCAAGGTGACGTACGTATTCTGCGCCAACAAGGTGTCCTTAACCTTCCCGATGGATATTTCCTCGGTAATATTAATTATAACTAATCTAGGATTTCTCAACTTGAGTGTTAGCTTCCAGTTTACCTTCGCAGTTAGCGTTTATGTCCTCCAGTTCCTCGTTCTTTACTGTTTGTTTTAACACCCGCCCGGTTTTAGCAACTTGAAGGTATTTATTCCTACTTTGATTTCAGTGGGATTTATTTTGGTTTTAAGATACCCTTAAGGTTTCAGGTGGTAGGGGCTCGTTCGATTTGACTGTTAGTTTAAATTTGTTCTTGAATATATTCTTAGCCAAGGCCTCTGAATAGAGCTTCCTCTCGCTGTCGACAGATGGATCCCCTTTGCTTACCCACAGCCCGACTGGTTTCTGCCTTGGGATAACAGATGGCGCCCCATGTACCCTGGGCTCTGCTGGTTCCTGACTTGGGATTACAGATGGCGCCGCACGTAACTTTACGGCCTTGTCTGTAAACCTTTGTAACTCTGTTTTCGCTTTCGTCAACTCCGCTTCTAGCTCAATAATTTTAGATTTCATATCACAATTGTTTTTCAGCTTAAGAACTAAGTTCCTGAGCGTAGTATTTTTTTCAGAAATGGTTTCTTTCAAATCCTTCTTCATGTTTCCGCTTCTTCCTGTCGTTAACACATCTAGATTGAAAGCGTTCTCGATACCTTCGTCCACTTCGTCCGCCATATTGGAACACATCTATGTATTATGTAAGTATGTATGTATGTATGTATATGTTTGTATGCATGCATGTATGTATATGTATGTAGGTATGTATGTACGTGGGCTGATAATTTAATTTCGGGACTAATTTTTTCCGGGAAACTATAATACGTAGAAACGTGGCAACTCTGTGCAAGTTTTGTGCAAAACTGGAATTCGGTATCTCCCAGCATTCGCTGTGTGGAAGCCTGTCAGTGAAGGTCTACCTGCAATGTGCGTCGCATCTCACGTTGGAAGAGAAAGTGCAGCAGTGTGTGTGCATCGATTTCTGTTTGTCTGTGGAAAATTGGAGCCGAAACGTACGAAATGCTGCAAGCAGTTTTCGGAGAGTCCTGTCTAAGTAGATCGAAGACATTTGAGTGGTATTCCCGTTTCAAAAGTGGACGCCGATCCTTTGAGGACGACCCCCGCCCAGGCAGGTCATCCACCTCCCACACCGAGGAGACCGTGGCACGTGTGCGAGAAATCATTCGCGTTGACCGACGTCTGTCAGAGAAGTTGCAGAAGTTACAATAGCATTCGGTACGTGCCAGAAAATTCTAACTGAAGATTTGCAAATGAGACGTGTGACAGCAAAATTTGTGCCCCGTCTCCTGACAGCGGAGCAGAAGGACGATCGCGTGTCAATTTGCACTGACCTCTGTGACCGAGCTCAAAACTATCCCAAATTAATTTCCTCGGTAATCACTGGTGACGAATGCTGGGTTTATGGGCATGACTCGGAAACAAAGCAAATGTCCTCCCAGTGGAAGACGGCATCATCTCCTCGTCCGAAGAAAGCGCGGCAGGTGAAGTCCAATGTCAAGAATATGTTGATTGCGTTCTTCGACATTGATGAGCTGGTTTATCATGAATACGTCCCTAGAGGACAGACGGTAAATAAAGAATTCTACAAAACAGTCCCGCAAGGCCTCTGCAAAACTGTGCGCAGTTATCGCCCTGAGAAGTGGCGCTCCGGCAATTGGATCCTGCACCATGACAATGCCCCTGCCCACAGGGCTGTCACCACGAATGAATTTCTGGCGAAACACAACATTCCGTCGCTTCCACACCCTCCCCACACCCTACCTTGCTCCGTGCCACTTCTTCTTGTTCTCCCAACTGAAAAAAACAATGAAAGGTCGACGATTCGATTACGTTGAAGAGATTGAAGCCAACGTGACGAGAAAACTGAGGTCCATTACAAAAAATTACTACCAAAGGTGCTTTCGTCAGTGGCAGGAACGCTGGAATAAGTGCATACAAGCACAAGGACACTACTTCGAAGGAGAAAAGACCAACTAGCCGTTGAGTCTACTAATTCACTCACAAAAAAATCAGTCCCGGAATTAAATGATCAGCCCACGTAAGTACGTATTTATGTGTGTATGTATAAATGTATGTGTATGTATGTACGTGTGTTTATGTATGTGTATATGTACGTATGTTTACGTGTGTACGACATATGTAAATATGTGTATATATGTTGGTACGTAATATGTATGTTTGTTCGTACGTATGTATAAATGTATGCACGTACATATGTACAAGCTCCTGCACACGGCGCGGTTTATGATAAGGAAAGCGAGGACCCACGTCAAGCCGGCCGGTCAGTAACACGTAACTGCATTTCAGAGCAACGCTTTATAGAAACCCAAACTGCGGATAATTTTAGAAGAAATTCTTGCGCTTGTGGAAACCCGAGTTCACCAGCACCACATTTCCAATTATTCCAGTGACGTGCTACGCTCTTTATAGGTTGGCGCACCCACCATCTGCCCGGATGGTCCGAGCTGTAGTCCGGCCCTGAAAGTGACTAGTCTAAGGAAAGGACGTTCACGGGCTCGAATACCCGCAGGGATAACAGTTTCTTCTCTTTTACTAAAGTCGAGACCGTCTCTGGAACACAACTGAATGGGTACTGGGGCTCGATAGCTGGAGTAAAGCGGCCACGGCGTGAGGCTGACCACTGACCTCCATCCAGTTCAATTTGAAGAGTAATGGGAGATATAACTCCTCTCCCCCGATGTACCTTTATGGCTTGAACAACTTTACAAAACAATACGCCGCTAACAATACACTCGAAGTTTCCACTGGCTGAAACTGAAAAATTCTGACTCTTATTCGCGAGAGCCCTGGCTCGTATCTCAGCAAGGACATAGGTTATTCTGCGGTTCTTCGTGGTTTTCTTCAGTCCCTTAAGGCAAAGAATAGGATAGTGCGTGAAATTACATAAAACCTATACCCACTTAAATTCATTACGCACTATCGCACAATCATTCGGCGAACTTTAACCTCAGTCACCGAAGGCATCCTTATACAAGGCACAAATAATTTTTGGTCACGTTAGCAGAACGTCTTTAGGCTATGTCATGGTCCAATCGGTATCTAATAACAAAATCCATGACTTGTGCACATGAGTGTGTAGAACAGTCTGGTTCAGTGTTCTGATGACATGGTAGATACAAAGTATTTCAGATGTGTGACAAAAGACGGTCACTTATCGACGTAAGGAAAACAATTTGTAGCACTAAAACGGGCTAATCTTTTGACAAAACAACTGCTTTTCATGATCAAGGATATGGTAAAGGCAAATATCGAATATTAACGGCAAGGTTATTAGAGCGGTAACATGTTTCACTGGTATTTGGGTATTGATCATTTTAAATATCCATCAAGACGTAACCTCTACCGGAGTTCTTTGTCCCTTTCTTCAGTCAACAAATGCAGTTGCTCAGCGTATACTCTGAGACAGGTTATAACAGTTCCCGCATGCCAGTATATGGTACATAAAAATATTCCTAATAAACTCCACGCAATTACGAACCACGCGACAACCACGTGGCCTTGTTGGAGTCAAACTGTGTTCTAAAGACCAGAGTTTAAAAAGTACACAGAACGGCCTCTGGAAGAATAAGCTAAAAGAATTTGGGGTTCAGAACAGAGCCAGGCCGTGCCTTTGGTTACGCGGTTACTCACTGGCCCCTGGCCTTAGAGTTCCGGTATAAATTACAGGCCAGTTCTTGTGGAAACTCCGAGGGACGAAGTAGCACCGAGATGGGATTTTCTCCCAGAATTTCAGTTTTCTTCTGTCCGATCATTACATGAATACTCCATTTCATTTCTTTCCTCTACCACAGATAGTGCATAGTGTTAGCACTGAGCCTGCCGTTAAATGACACTTTGGAAAAAGGAAAACTCCTGAGAAGACAAAGAGACACCATACACCAAGCACACCCACTATACATCACATTCCAAAACACCAAACTGCAGCTGTTTGAGCCCGAAGTTCTCGGTATAACATATCTCAAAAGATAAAAGTAACACAAGAATTAATATAGGCAGTGACTAAAATACGCGATGACAGATCAGAGGGTTCGAATCCCTCCAAACCATCCAAAGAGTCTACGGGCCCGCATGACTTTCTAATTAAAGGTACCGGGCATTATTTTTCTGGAGATAATGCGGCCGATGTGTGAATTTGACCATGCGCCTTTATCTATTGCAGAGGTTATAAGAACGCGTGTAGCCGTAACTCCACATCCCTTATATAACTTCTTCGTGTGGACGGAAACGGCTCTACCTTTACCTTTAACTTTAAATTTACCTTTGAACTTGCGAAATGTGCCTCTTACTGAGGTAATAAAATAAAAATGACACATTAACAAAGGACATTTGAGAATAGGATAATATTTTTCACCTAACAGAAATAAAGTAAAAGGGTGACGGAGAAAAGTACATAATGAGGGTCTCTGTACATACATTATCATATCGCAGGAACGTGGAAGATACAAAGGGCGACACATGATACAGGATTGGGAGACGCAGTGCTTCAACATTTGGTCAGAAAACTGCATCGAAGGAGCAGCAAACAAATTCCATCTTAACGAAGTTCCTGAAAGGAAAACGAAACAGTTTTATTACATCAATCCGTCCGTTTGTGTGTCTGTCTGACCGCGACAACAACGGTTTGGTTTGCTGTAAATTCGATCCACATTAGGAGCTTAAATAAAAATTTCCCATCGCATTGAATTTGACTGAATTTTATGACATTTTGAAGACCGACACATGACTGTTACCACATAAATACGTTCAATCACTACCAGGGGTGAAGCTGACGGGGTGGGTGATATCGCCCCGGTCGATAGAGTCCAAAGGGCGGCAAAATGGACGGTAAGATAAATATTTTAGATAAAAAATTTGATTTTTGTGCTAAAAGATTTTAAATTATTGAGAAAAAATAATATTTTATTCAATACGGAATTGTAATTTTCTATTAGCCATTATAATTTTTCACCAACCGAAATAAAAAAGTAACTATGTTACTGATCAGCGTAACACTTCGTGATATAAACACAATTTGAGGTGTTTGCAGCAACGTTTTCACCTGTCAGATGGTACTCCGTAAAACTTTCAAGGTATTCATAATAACACACGTAATGTCGCACAATACTTGCCAAATTGTGCTTATATCGTTATTTAAAAATAATTTGACGCAATTAAGGGTACCACATTTGTGCCACACAAGGAGTTAGCGATTCCACAGCCACTATCTTTCAGTCTAGAAAATGTTCCGTAGATTTACAGGGCACTGCTTACAGCTCAACAGAAACTGTACACGCTAAGAACCTTAGTAATTTTACCGTTACATAATGCGAGACAATGACGCCCAAAACAGACTGAAAAAACGTGATAATGATATAAATTATGGCGTAAGACTGAATATGACCAAAACAGCAATAATAACAATATAAAAACGAATGTGAGAGAAGAAGTGTGTGGTGAAATCGGTAATAAATGCGACCACTGGATTAGTAAAAAAATATTTAAAGAAGCATTTACAAGTCATGCCAAGAGAACATTCAACAGATTCGTTACAAAAGCAACATTACTCATAATACTATGTATAGACAATGTGATGTCAAGTGACTCGTATTTCGTCCAACTAATACTCTTACGAAGTAAAATTACACCACATATCTTGACAATATGACGTAATGTGACTTGTATTATGTCCAACACACAAACAAGTCACATTACATCACATGACAATGTGATGTAATGTGACTTGTATCACGTCCAACTCCTACACAGTCACGTCACATTACATCATATGACAATGTGATGCAATGTGACTTGCATCAAGTCCAACTTCTACACAGTCACATTACATTACATCACATGTCTAAACAATGTTTCGTCACCAACTACTAGCATTGATCTAACATGTCGGTGAGAATAATTTCTACTAACCTTCTTATTAATACTACTACCATCACTAATATTGTTTGACAAATATTCACTTATCAATCACACGTTTTGAAATACTCTGTTATGTTAGTATGGCTCTCTATCAGCTGCGCTGCTCACGGGGCACTCACTGTAATTACACTGAATAACGTCCTTGGATTAACAGTGACATTCAAGCAGAAAAGATACATGGACTTATTTTGTTTGTGCCGGTGGTGCTGTTACTTTACTTATTGACGTTATCTCTTTGTACCCGCATGCACTGTCTTCGTTACTGGTAACTAGACTGTTGCGTCAGCACGTAATTATTTAAAAATTTCAATTAAAATTATTGGCATTATTGTCAATCATTAACATAATCATTGGTTGGTAATATCTAGATCTCACAGTGTGTACCAGACACAGGGAGCCGTGTGTTCAATATAAAGTCTCAATAGAATAATTTTTTTAAAGGACATTTGACTGAGACCGAATGCCCCATGCGTGCTTCATGTTCATCCGTCCTGAACCCTGATGATCTCACCGCTACAGATATACCAGAACAATAGCGCAGACTGTCCTCATCCTGCTATGTCTTTGATCAACGCCTTGGAACCGCCTCTTTACACTGCCTTCAACTATGCGCAAAACCATATGGAGGGAGGGAGAGATGTCAAGTGTATGAGCAGCTGCACTCCATCAATTTTGGATCAGGGAGGCCTACGAATTAAATGTTCCTCCTCCCTCCTTTGCACACTACAAATTCCCAGACCATTAAAGTATTCGAAAAAACTTGGTCGTGCGCCAGCTGAAACCAATAGCTTGTCCACTCCTTCACAACAGAAATTAGATAAACTTTAACATTACCTATCTCTCTGAGTCTCGTCATTCAAATAAGTCTCCCCCTTCAGACGTTCCCTTCAAAACTTTTACGCTTTTCTCATTGTCTGTGCATGCTACATGCCCTGCTCACTTACCTCTCCTTGATATCACCGTCCTAATCACATTAATGCAGAACACAAATTACGAAGCACTACATCATCTATTGCCTCTTTCGTGTGTTTAGTGTTCTTATATATTGTCTTCAATATTCTCCAACTGTTGCCATTTGTTTGTGTTACAGGTACAATAATGTTTAAACATACGTTTAGTCTTTTGGTTTTTGTGAAACAGAAAGATAAAATTGCTGAACAGCTGAAAAATATTTACGGAATTTAAAAAAGCTCTAATTTCCCTGCTTAATACTAGTTTATCTTTGTTCCATAGTACATTAACTTTCTACTTATCTCCCCATACACCATCCCTCTGTTAGCGGTACAAACTGTACACCCTGTGCCACAGCAACAAACACGCAACAGTGTCGAAAATTCAGACAACCTTGGTCATATTGAGAGAATACTGAAACGTCCTTTCTTCAAGACAGTGTCTCATTCGTAACAGGTTACTTTAAAGTTGTAATATCTTTTCCCTCCAGTTCACAGTTTACTTTTAGAAAGAGGCTAAAGAAAGTGATAACTGAATGCATCAATGGACACCCAAGTGAGCTAAATCCATCGGTTAGTGTAGTTAAGTGAAGTGAAAGCCAAAAAGCGTAGTGCAGTATGACAGTGTAATGCAGTGAAGATGGTGGATTGCAGTGGCGATCATGAAGATTAGTGAAATGAAATAAAGTGTATGCGTGGTGCAAAGTTAAATAATCAAAGTGATCTGGATGGGAAGCGTTTACACGTGTAGTGAATAGGCGAAATGAGATGGGCTGGGGCGAATGTGTGAAAGCAATACGGGGGAAAAAACTTAAATCAGTCTTATGTAGAATATCTTTATGACAAGTTGTAGGTTGAGTTGGATTTGCGTGTATTGTTTAGTTTTGTGTGTATTGTCATTAGATGACTTGAATGTATAGTAGTTTTTGTAGTGGGTGCATTGGATCATAACTATGTTTAAGTTGTTGTACTTTGGTCTAATTACTGCTTTTACTTTGATGCCGGACAGCTGGCTATAAGTCAGTATCCGGAAGGTCCTGCGACCGGCCATCTCGACACAGGTTTTTCTTGGTTTCCCTGGGTCC
>Ga0268261_10000364_pt1 | contig 27860 bp, 42 predicted proteins | sample TergutNc150P1_FD_190353 | JGI IMG/M metagenome (GOLD analysis project Ga0268261, IMG submission 190353) | Nasutitermes corniger P1 segment gut microbial community from laboratory colony in Florida, USA - Nc150 P1 (SPAdes) (version 2) | ecosystem: Host-associated > Arthropoda: Insects >... | reverse complement strand
AGAGTTAACCTTTTGTGCTCTTAACGAGATCTCGTTAGACGAACCTATGTATTAATACAGACTGTTCACTTGGTTTAAGTTCAGATATACGCGATAAAGCGTTACAGACAGTATTACGCTCTATTTTGCATCATGTGGACCTGATGATGGCCCGAGGAAGCGGGTCGAAGCATGTCGTCATATGTAAAACAACAATAAAGTAACGTGTGATATTAACGAACACAGCTGTGTTACGAAGGCTCTAATTGTATATATGTGTTTTATCTCAAATGAAGCCCTCTGCATTACAGGTCTGACTCCAATTGACATTAAAATAAATGAAACCGCCCAGTTCTTTCAAATCACCAAAGGAAACAAAAAAGAGGAAAAGCAGTTCAATTACGACACGAGAACGAAGCACTGGCTTCACCCAGCTATATCGTTCACTATCCTCGAAGGTTGTAAAGAGGATGACAGCACCATACAAATCTATACAGACGGAAGCAAGAATGAACAGGGGGCCGGCGCAGGGGCTTCTATATTTATTACTGGCAAGCACACTACAAGCCTACAGTACAGGCTGAACAAGAGATGTACAGTCAGAACAAGTTGCGATACTGAAATCCCTTGAATACATTCAAAATATAAACACGGCTGGAAAGAACGTAACAATAACACAGCCAGACGACCCTGGACTCCATCAAAAACACCAGAATCCACGCATCTCTCATAGACAGAATTCGACTACAAACATGGAAGTTGGAACAAGCTGAATGGAACGTCAGATTCAACTGGGTCAAGGCACACGCTGGGATCCACGGTAATGAACTTGCCGGAGGCTAGCAAAGGAGGATGCAACGAACACCGACCTCGCAATCTGTTACAACAAAATCTCCAAATGTGTAGTGAAACGCGAAATCGAAATAACATGTGTGGAAAAGTGGCAAAGTTTCTCGAACCGTACTACTAAGGGCGACACTACCAAAAAATACTTCCCGATAGTTGCCGAAAAACTAAACATGAAAATTTCGACAAACCAACACCTTACCACCATGCTGACGGGTCACGGCAACATAAAGTACTTATATCGTTTTAAAATAATTACCTCGCGCGCATGCCCATGCGGCAAAAACGACGAAACCACAGATCACTTACTATACGAATGTGAATTACTTAAGATACAAAGACAGCTTAAAAATAGCTGTTTCTAAATCAGGAGGCTGGCCAACCAGCAAAAACACTCTAATAAGCATGCATTATAAATCATTTAAAAGATTTGTAAATTCAATCCCGTTTGATAACCTAGGCTTGCTAGATACAATTGTACAATACATGTAAAAAAGTTGTATAGTAGTACAGTAAGAGAGCATGTATCACTGTAGTGATGGAGCATGCAATAAATAAAAAAGAATGGAAGGTTAAAAATACAAAGAAAAGAAAATGTCATTACTGTCTATGATTGGGACTATGGTTCTTGTAGTGTTAGTCTTTTATGTTGCTGTTGTCTATGCCGTTGCTGTAGAAACTGTTGGCTACGGATTATAAAGTGGTGGTACTTTGATAATTCGTATGGAAGAATTGTATTTGGGCCGAAGATTGTGAATTGCGTACGTATCGCTAATGATGGGTGTAGAAGACATCTGGCCGTCAGTTTGACGAGCAGGGCCCACGCAGAACACGACAAAGGTGAGTCACAAGAAATTAGATATTCCCTGCCTCATAGCTCGCCTATACCATTAGGTAAACGTTAGACGGTGCATCACACAGATTGGCCAATAAATCTTTGTTGGCCTATCTCCCTATAGGGGGGAGGTGTAGTGTACCTGGGGGCCTTGCAAACCGTTGACCACCAGTTGCGTCCCCAAGTCTACAAACGCGCATTTCACCACGGATGTTATGTCTGCAGCAGCGGTATGAAACCATACGTAAAAAACGTATCACCCTTGTGCCTTATGTATTTTGTGTATGTTTTTGTATAAGGCAGGTGTGGGATAGAAGGGGTGACAAAGCAGAACCTTGTATTCAGACCAGGCGTCTGCTACCCAAAGCGGGACTCAACATAAATTCACTGTCAAGCCAACACCTCTTGCTCTCCAGCGCTCGCCTTTGTTTTCAGTTTACCTTTAATTCTAACCAACCATTTATCAATGAAGTCATTCTACAAGAATAATCGAAGGGATGTGTCGCGAGCTCATAGCTCGTAACCAACAAGACCCACTCACCCACGTTCGACGTCTCCACTCGGGTCGGAACCCAGGAACCCCGAGCGTGGGACACTACAATATTTAAGTCATAACTGGTGATCATGGAGCCTTCTTCTTAATATCAAGAATTTAATAATACTGTATATTATGATCCTTTAGGTGTTTTAAAGCACTTCAACAACGCCCGGATTATGCAAGTATGCCACTGCAAGACATACGCCCTAATAACGATGCTATGATAGTAGTTGTTGCAAAGGCAAGGGGCCTGAAGGTGCACCTTCTAGAGCGCTATTCAAATAAGTATGAACACCTTGAAGCGCAGGTAAATTTTTTTATTTCGTTACTTTTATTTACGATGAGATGAAGGGGCAGTATACGCAGTGACGAAAACACTGTCCATATCCCAAACAAAAAACACATGTTTTTAATAAATATTCATATATTAAGTTTAAGTTCTTATGACTGCGTGTATTTAAAATTTATTATTGTACATGATGCAGAAAATCCTTATGGGCACTGGGGAGTCTCTACCCATTTGAGAAGTTAAACCCGATTTCAGTGTTAAAAGGAAAGAACCAGGTCATCTTAAAAAGGTTTTCTAAGGTCCCATGGGAACTGCAGTGTATCTGTGCGTTTGACAGGGTAATTCTAATTTCAGTGTTAGGGAAAAAGAAGCAGATTTCCTTAGAAGGGTTTTAAGTGTAATGGTCGCTGAACAGGGGAAGGAGCTGGTTCATGTTAATTTCGTGTTAAGAAAATTCATTACTATGGGTTGATCCACACGTGTTAAAGGATTTATTTTCATGTGCGAGAAAAGTGACGCTATGACCATATAAGGTAAGAAGAAAAGGGAATGTAAATGACAATAGTAAGAATCAACCAGAAGGGCTCTTCTAAGAAGCCCCACACTTATGCTCCTCCCCAAGCCAACGCCCAAATGAGGTCACATAAAATGAGTGTTATGATTGTAACGATTGATGCTTCAGAAGTTCTACACGACTGAACTCGGTCTTCAAGTCTTACCTGGGTTATATTCATATACTTGTCGCTGTGTAATAAACCATCTTAGATAATCAACTTAAAACACGGTCTAATACTTTGACTACGTCAAGACCGAAACTGGGCAGCGGTCTTCAGGTGGTGTTATCATTACACCACATATTTATGGTGGCAGCTTTGTGGGATCGCAACAAGTTGATTACAAGTGGTAAACCGATCGTCCAATCACTCAACGTGTGATCTTTATCAGACTGCGTGTAGGCGAATGATCAACACTGAGCAGCGACGTTTCTATACCTTCGTCTTCTACTGTCATCTGACGTCTCTCTTCGATGTCGATACCGGAAACCCGAGGGTGACCAGGTGTTGCAAACAGGAGCAGTTCGACTTTAATCGAAGGGTCCGAGAAAGGCTCCAAGACACCGCGCAGACATCTTAGGGCTTCCGAGGAAGCACTGGCCAACCTAGGACCTGCAGAAGGAACCACTACCGCTACTGCTTCCATTTTTCTGCATCTGCGTCACGGGGCTGGTACCTGTGTCCTCCAGAGAGGGTGGTGCTGTCAGCTCCGAGTAGTCTTTCTCCCTTCTATCCTTAACCAGGTAAGCGCTAATTTGGAAGGCAATAGAAACCATCATGTCAGAAAGTAGTAGTGAGAAACCCCATTCCCATAGGTACATTTCTGTCCCAAGGACCGTACAGTTGATCCCTAAATCTTTCAACGGAAATCCTCTTGAACTAAGAGAGTTTATTCAGAACGTAGAAGCCACATATGAGGTCGTAGACCCCGAAGACTACAGCCTGTTAGTCAAATTTGTGTGCGCTAAAATTGGAGAAGCTAAAACTAAGTTGTTGTCTCGAACTCATCTACATACATGGGAACAAGTAAAGGCAGTGTTGGAGGAAAATTATAGCGTGAGGCGAACTCTTGACTTACGAACACCGGGCGTTTGCAAGTAAGCAAAGTAAGGCTGAAACCATTAGCCAGTGGGGCGCGAGGATAAATACGGTTTGTGGTGACTTACAACGGCCTGCACGTAAGCACATGGAAGACTTTTTTAAACAATCCTGATGATGGGTGCGTGACACCCGAAACATGTAGTGACGTGGCAGTGAATAAATGTCTGCATACTGTTGCATCGAGTTGGACCTTTAACATTAACATCACATGGAAGACCTCGCATGGACAGACCTGAAGCGCGAAGGTGGCGGCGACATTATAGATCTGTTTATTCCCGCGTGTTTTATTCAGGGCTTGCAGGATGACCGTATTAAGACAACGATGAAAGCAAAGGGAAATGTAAACACGCCTATGGCACAGTTAGTAGAGGTCGCGTTGGAGGAGGAAAATGCCATAAAGTCGGAAAGATTTCGAAAGAACTTTTCAGAAAAAGGGCAGTTTGGACACCAGGGAATTAGAAATGCGCCGAGACAGAACGAGCCTAGAGAGGTCCGAGTAGCCATTGTGAAATGTTACCGGTGTAAGAAACTGTGGCATGTGTCGCGTAATTGTAGGGAGCAAGTTCCTCCGAGTGTCGATTTAGGACATGTTACAGGGAACCACGACTCTCGTAACAGGTCGAGAAACGGGCAGAGGGGCTGCCTGGGCAACCGGTGGTAGACGTACCCCCACAAGGTTGCGTGTGTGACGTAAAATCTACAGATTCACGGCTTGCCGTTCTCGAAGTTCATAAACACAATATTTCCGTTGAGTTAAACCCCAGGTCCTGGCGAGCAAAAAGAGCAAACCATATGAATAACGATGCCGTAGTCAAAGGAGTTAACGAAAATAATGGTCCCCCTGAGATAACCGCAAAATTGAAAGAAGAGAATCATGGATGGCAAAAGATGTCATCAGGTACAGCAAGTAACCATAGCGAATAATCGGGAAGATTATTCTAGTTATCCTAGTCATCCTGCATACAACTTAAGTTCTGACTTGTGTGGTCAGAGATCATTCTCCTTTTGTTATATACGTGTTATGTAACCAGTTGAAAAACGGGATGGTAAACGCACTGATAGATACAGAGTCCAAAGTGTCGTTAGTCACAGAGATGGGTCTAGGCCGAGGATCGAAAATTAGAAGGCATACATTAACAATTCATGGCATTACAGGGAGCGTTATAGAAACCAAAGGGCAATTTGAGTTACGTGTAGGAGACATCCCCTCATGAATTTATATTGGTAGAAAAGTTACCTGTAAATTGTGACATATTAGGGCAAGATTGGCTTAAGCGATTTGGATATCAATTTCAAATACCTAATTTGGGTATTATTCTCCCGGTCCATTCAGAAACGTTAGTACGGGTTCCAACCACCGAGAAAGGAAGTCGGCTAATAGTCACAAAACAAGACCGTACATAACCAGACACCACAGGGACAGGTACATCGTATGCACAGACAGCATACAGCCACATACCGGAATACGACGAGGCATGCACGCCGATAAGTAGTAATTGCACAAGTACGGTGATTGACCCCTGATGATGGTCAGAAGACTGTGACCGAAACATGTTAGGTTTTAATTTTTAATTATGCATCAGACATTTTTAACGTGTGGGGTTTTAAATGTGAATTGTGATAGTTCTTAAATAAGTGCATAAGGTTGGTAATAAAATTGCATGAAGTCACTAGAGTTACAAGAAAATATCTTTTGCGCGTCAGGTGTGGTAGAGTGTGCTGATTCTTCATTTGTTTGGTAATAAACTGCAACCCCACAGACAAAATTTTGAAGAAGTTTCCGCGAACTCATGAACTGCCTAAGCTTAACGGTAGGTTTCATGAAGCAAAAAGGAAAGTCACAGGCAAGAAACCAGTTGTTACAAGAGCAATTGAGATTAGCGAACGTAAAAGAAGGTGAACAGAAAATCAGACAAATTTGTGCGGAATACGTGGATGTTTTTAAATTGCCCAAAGATAAATTAAATGCCACATCAGCCGTTAATTACATACCGACCCCTACGATTCCGACACAGCAATTACTTTGCGAAGTTATAGGGTTCCTGAGCACCATCCCAAAAGAGGTGGTTTTGCAAATTCAGCAGATGTTAGAGGACGAAGTAATCCAACCCAGTCAGAGTGCCCGGAACTTTCCAATTTTGATCGTTCCTAAGAAATTGGACGCGTCGGGAAAACGCAAATGGCGGATATGCGTAGATTTTCGGAAGTTGAACGATATAACTGTGGGTGATAGTTTCCCGCTACCTAACATTCAGAACATTTTAGATAAATTAGAAACAGCCAGATACTTTTCTTCGGTGGACTGTGCCAGCGGGTATTACCAAGTGCCTTTAGCAGAGGATTGAGCAAAAACAGCGTTTAGTACAGCTACAGGTCATTACGAATATTTAAGAATGCACTTTGGTGTGAAGTCGGCACCTAGTACATTTTAGACTAATGAACCGAGTATTTCTAGGTATGATAGGATCTAGGTGTGTTGTTTATCTACATGACGTTCTTGTTTTCGAAGAAACTCTCCAAGAGCATAATGAAAGACAGAGATTTTTTAGAAATTAAGGCAATTTAAAGACAGAACCTGATAAGTGCGAGTTTTTAAAGACAACTAAATTATCTTGAACATGTGACCAGTGAAGGGGTAAAATCCGACCATCAGAAGGTCAAGGTAATTAAGGAATTTCCAACCCCTACAAACACAACAGATGTGAAATCTTTCTTAGGACTAGCTGGGTACTATCGTAAATTTATTCCTCAATTTAGTAACATGGCGAAACCTTTAAATGACTTGTTAAAGGTAATGCGTGGCAGTGGGAGTAGGAACAAATAGAGAGATTTCATTTCTTACAGACTGCTTTAACGCAAGAACCTGTATTACAATATCCAGATTATACTAAACCATTTATACTGACCACAGACGCATCCGGATTTGCGGTGTAAGCCATTTTAAGTCAAGGTAAAACAGGTCAAGACAAACCTATTGCCTTTGCCAGTAGAACCTTGAACAGCCCGGAGCAAAAGTATTCGACGATTGAGAAAGAATTAATTGCTATTGTTTGGGTTTGCAGGCATTTTAGACCATATTTGTTAGGAAAGAACTTCACTATTGTTACTGATAAACCACTTACTTGGATGTTTAGTGTTAAAGACCCAAGCTCTAGATTACGTTGGCGTCTTTTATTGGAAGAATTTGATTATACTATGGAGTATAAAGCACGGAAAAAGAACGTTAATGCAGACGCATTGAGAAGGAATCCCGTAGTTATGACTGTTATGATTGCGTCAAAAGAAAAGCAGCAGAAAATTCTAAAAGAAATGCACGAGTGCCCTATAGGTGGACATCAAGGTGTTCAGCGCACCTTTGAGAGATTAAAATTGTTACGTGGCCTGGTATGTTTCACGATGTGGAAGAATACATTACAATTGTAGAGTATGCCAACGGCATAAGTTTACAGGTTCATATATTAAAGCTCCGTTCCATGAGACACTGAATTTCATCCGTGGGATAAACTTTAGACATTGTAGGACCTTTACCTTTAACAGAAGATCATAAGTATGTACTCACTTGTCAGAATAATTTAAGTAAATACTTGTTAGCTATTACAATGATGACACAAACAGCTGAAGAAGTAGCATTGAATTTTATGCGTTATGTTGTATTGCAATATGGCATACCGTGTTCAATAGTAACAGATCAAGGGACACAGTTTATGGGAGATGTGCTTAAGCGATTATGCAAATTACTGAAAGTGCATAAAATAAACGCTAGTGCGTACAGACCTGAAAGCAATGGTGCTTTGGAGAGGACACATAAGACGATGATAGAATATTTGCTTTGCTTTGGTAATCCGCGAGGTACCGATTGGAATAAATGGTTACCGTTCGCATGTTTTGTATACAATACAACCCCCCACACGATGACTAAGTATACACCCTATGAGATATTGTTCGGCCGAAAGGCCAATGTGCCAGGACAGTTACAGCAGAAGCCTACGGCTGTGCACAATTATGATATAGTCCATGATGTTAAGAAAAGACTACAAGAATGTTACGAACTTGCGAGAGCAAATTTGATACGGACTAAGCAAAATAGGATAGCACATCAAGCTTCCAAAGTTAATATGCATAAGTTTTATGCTGGTGATAGTGTTACTGCGAAATGAAAAGGCAGGTAAATTGGATCCTCTTTGGAAAGGACCGTATGTTATTGTCGAAGTAGATTCCGATAGGCCTAATGTGATAAGTGAACTTAACATGAAGAGAATCAAGGTTCATGTCAATAGATTGAAGAGATATTCTAAAGAGTTATAGGTAGATGCGAAAGTGGATAACAGGTGTTATTCATATACTGTGGACTTGGTAGTGCGATGAGAATAAGTACGAGGGCACGACACTAACACGACGAAAGCGTGTCGCGTGAGTTTGTTTACCCAGTAGTAAGATACGAAGGGAAGTCAGTTGTGAAGGGGATACATTACGTGATGTGCAGGGAGACAAGGTCAGGTTGCCCGTTTTTTTGTTAGAGGGTGTTGACCGGCTAGAAGTCAGATGGTTTTGCTGTGTGAGTGGGCTATGGTCCAAGGGCGTCGACCCCTAGATCATATGTCTGAGGCAAGAAACGGGCGCGCTTACCTAGAGAAATATTAGGTGCAACGAAGCGAACGTTGTAGGAATATTGTGTGCGGTTAAGTGTATCTTCCGCCTGCGGTTAAGTGTAATTTCCGCGTGGTGTACGTGTGTTCGTACGGGATGACAAGGTTAAGAGAGCATTAATTTTCCGCTCGATATCGTGTGACACTTGGTATGGGAGGACTTGTCTCGAGGAATAATCGCGAGGAATAATATGGAATAATAATATGGAAATGTCTCGCAGAATGAAGTAAATAAAATGGAATTGATTATTCAAAGAATGAAATAAAGAGAATAGAGTTGTCTTGAGGAATTGTCGTGAAGTGTAACACAGGAATGAAATAGATAGGTTGTCTCAGTGGCAATGAGCTAAATGGGTAAAACATAGTCAAGGACATTAGTTTTCACGCAGATTGTTAGGTGATGTCAGTGACATTCTGTTTCAGGGCGTGACCAGACATGAGGCTCGGGGTTAAAAGTTATTTGTTAATGATAACCATCGTGAAGTGGTCTTGCATTTCCAACTATGCAGAAGAAATGAAACCAACTATTGCTTCGATTGATTCTCCGTCAGGGTTATACGTCGATGAGATGGGACAGGTATTTTTATACCCAACCCAGTGGAAAGTTATGTTATGTGAATCTGGAACCTACTCAAATGCTGTGGAAGCAAGTTAAATCACACCAGTTACAAATTGTGAATTATTTTATGAAAATTCACAATGCAACCTGGTATCCATTAACTGAATGTCGGGCTTTCACCCCGTACATCAGGTCAAAGGTACGATATGTAGATCAGTTGAAAGACATAATAGCTGATTATTTGTCTGTAAAACCTGAAAGTTAAAGCATATTGGACTTATGAGACATTTTAAAATTATTTGGTACATTATCTCAATCAGATGCTGAAAGGTACACCCTGCATGTTCACACGTTGGAAGAACAACAATCTTTCCTTCGTGTCTCCCAAGATCAGGTGATAGCACTGAAATCAGCAAATACGTCCTTCAGTATCACCATACAGAATGCGAACAGAAATGAGAAAATTTTGAATGAAAACTTGCGAAGCTTGAATAGAATGGCAGTAGATATCACTCAAATGCAGATTCGATTGAATTCGGTGTTAATGTTGAACGAAAATATTCAGCAGGGGTTAGACGAATGTCATTACATTCGAAATTTTGGTAGATGCATTTTTACATGCATGGAACGGAGTAGTTCAACCCCGGTTGATTACTATGACCACCATTAAAGACATGATAAGAGAGGAGTCTTTGCCGGAAGGATTAGATTTTCCCTCTTTCCCTTCCCTCGAACTTTCCCATCTGATCACTCCCATCATCTTTTCTCAAGATACTTACAGTACTTTGTGTATATACTTCAAATACCTTTATTGCAACCTACTGTATATCAATTATGTAAGTTCCAACCCTTCCCCCTAAAACAACAGGAAAATGTGTTTGTGTATATAGCAACCAAAAAGGATTTTATTTTTACAGATGCTATGAGAAAAATATGGCAAGATGACATCAAGAACTCCAGGCTTGTTTTACGCCTAATGCTTTATCATGTGTATGTAAAGAAAATGTACCTATCCTCACCTACATACCTAATGAAGATTGTGAATCCACACTGATTCACCCTTCCACAATCTCCATTCCCAACCAGGTATGTGAGCAAAGAATGATAAATTTAGAACATACTTATTGTATACCACTGCATCTAAGCAATGAATGGTTGTATGTTGCTCCTAAAACTGTATCGTTTATTTTTTTATTTTTTGTTTGTACCGTGCACTTCTAATATTAAAATGCCATGGGATCGCCCATATCCAGCACACTGGCCGAGATATACCTACAGTACCTAAAAGAAATATACGTAAAACATTGGTTAGAGAACAGGGAAATCATACTATACAAAAGATACGTAGATGACATACTAAGCATATATGATCAAATTAAGACAGATGAAACCACAATCCACAATACCATCAACAATATTGACAAAAACCTAGAGTTCAAGATAACAGAAGAGAATAACACCATAAGTTACCTTGATCTATCTATCAATAGGAACTCACAACCACATAGAACTGGGAATTTACAGAAAACCCACACATGGACATCATCATACACCGCTCTTCTAACCACCCTTATGAGAAGCTCGCAGCATTCAAATACGTCAACAGAATGGTCACATTGCCCATCACTGAACAAGCGGCGAAGCAAGAATGGGAAAAAATAATAGCAATGGCTCATAATAATGGCCTTCCTGAGCAGACAGTCCAAAAATTAAGAAAAACTAAGGAACAAAAGGGACCGACCAATGGGAACTCAACCACAACAGTGTAAGAAAAGATGGATCAATTTTACATACTATGGCCCCGCGATACGAAAAGTAACTAATCTTTTCAGGCAAACCAACCTGCAGATAGCATTCCGTCCCACCAACACAATTTATCAACAACTATCCCAAAAAGGAACCATCAATAATAATCCTAGCGGGATCTACCAACTTAAGTGCAATACATGTAAAGAGGTTTATGTAGGACAGTCATGGAGACCGATAAACACTCGCTATAAAGAACATCCGCTACATAAGACACAATAACCCTACTTCAGCATACGCGATGCACAGACATGAATTTGGACCAGTAGAAGAAACATTAAAGTCGTTGAAACCATGTAAAAAGGCACAAGAATGAACTGTTGGGAGGCACTATACATGCACCTACACCACAAACGTAGGAAATTGATTTCTGAGCAGCAGGTCAATGACACACACCCACCATTCGACTTGGCATGCATAGCACGTGACCTAGAACACATACCGTAGTTGTCTTCATCCTGCCTCCACAGAGCATACACACCAGCACAACAGGGCAAGTCCAGTTTTACACCCGCTCACGTTTGAAATTTGCATATTAGGTCCTATAGTAACCCGCCTTCTTATGTAATTCTCTGTAATTTATAGCATATTTTAAAAGGAAGCTTATCATGATTACAACTGATATGCCGCCATACCATTGACTACGTCACCATCGACGTGCACACAAATAAACCATATAAATAGCTTTAGCCAAGCAATGAGAGACTCCCTGAAGATGGTTCCTATGTGAACCGAAAAATGTTGGAGTGTTTATAGTGACTTTAATTTTATTTAGTTGACGCAACAAGTGATGTGCATTAGTTGAATCGTTTACTGTACTGTGTGGATCTGTAAAATCTCAGTTAAATTTACAGTCGTGGAAGATTGTTTTTACCGCCTTAATGTAAAGGGTATGCAACTCAGAGCACTATATATGCTTTGTCTACTTTGGTAAGGAGTAACTCCCAAAAGGATGTGTTGCCAGTGGCTCCAGTAAAGATAGATTGTTGCTTGACTAAGTATGAGAAAGAACAGTTGCGTGAAATACCGCTACAGAAGCCCCTAACCAATATACTATTTTCCGTAGAAGATTTAAAACTTGCCAGTGTTAAAATTGACGAACTCCAAGGAATGATTGATAAAGAACAAAGAAAACAGTTTGAACATTTCAAGGTATTCGCTACCGCTTGGAGAAGTGTTGTATTAACTATTGTAACTTTGATTGTAATCATTTGCTGTTCTTGTTGTTTTTGTAAGTGTTGTAGGAAATGTGCTTTTTTGGGTATGGGACAAATGGACCCCAAAAGAATGTGTAAGCCACACCAAAGAACGGTGTTGCGTCATAACCAATATTAATGCAGAAAGGGTGACCTATCACGAGGTTCCTCAGACCCCTTCCTTAACGCCCGTGTCTTCGCACTCATTACCTCTAGCCATAAGGGGACCTAGCCAGTCACGGCTAAGGGACTCAACGTCAAGACGACGTTCCCCTTCCCGATTAACTGAGAGTTGGAAATTCTAATTTCAGTGTTAGGGAGAAACAGATTGCCTTAGAAGGGTTTTAAGTGTAATGGTCGTTGGACAGGGGAAGGAGCTGGTTCTTGTTAATTTCTACGTGTTAAGAAAATTCATTACTATGGGTTGATCCACACGTGTTAAAGGATTTATTTTCATGTGGGAGAAAAGTGACGCTACGACCATATAAGGTAAGAAGGAAAGGAAATGTGAATGACGATAGGAAGAACCAATCAGAAGGGCTCTTCTCAGAAGCCCCACACTTACGCTCCTCCCCAAGCCAACGCAGAAATGAGGCCATATAAAATGACAGTGTTATGATTGTAACAAGAAGATGACGCTTCAGAAGTTCTACACGACTGAACTCGGTCTTCAAGTCTTACCTGGGCTATATTCATATACTTCAACTGTACTAAAACTGTGTATTAACTTCAAACACTTGTCGCTGTGTAATTAACTATCTTAATCAACTTAAAACAAAGTCTAGTACTTTGACCTAAGTCAAGACCGAGACTGGGCAGCGGTCTTCAGGTGGTGTCATTACATAAGAACTTCAACAACGCACGGATTATGCAAGTGTGCCACTGCAAGACATACGCCGCAACAATGATGCTATGGTAGTAGTTGTTGCAGAGGCAAGGGGCCTGAAGGCGTGCCTTCTAGAGCGCTATTCAAATAAGTATGAACACACTGAAGTGCATGTAATTTTTTTCTTTCGTTACTTTTATTTACGAACTAGTGGAAAAAGGGAGCTTGGAAAGGTGAGTCAGTAAGTGTCCAGGCCGTGGGCCGGGTGACAGAAAATGTGATTCAATTGCTGGCAGGGGCCAGAGATTTTTTCTTCTCCTAAGCCAAAGGTAGCTGGTGTGTGTTTCAGCACGAATGGTGCAGCCCCCTGGGTGACAGGGTCCAAGGGGAGGAAAATGAATATTTTAAATGGAAAAAATTTATGGACGTCGGGAAACTACTCAAGACGGACGGTGTGGAGGAACGTCTTTCTTTCTAATACTATGTGAATGTACAGCTACAAGTGGAAGCATATATCTATGTAAGCTCTTTGCCATAATATGTGTGAATCAATATGGCGAACCTTTCATGGACCCGCCAGCAGCTACTCTCAACATTTGGTGCCGAACGCCGGGTTTACAGGGATTTAGAAGCAGTGGTACAGTGCATTTATTGCGAAAGTGAGTACGGAATTATTTCATGTCTTTGCACTCTGGGAGTAAACAGTTTACAAGGAAACGAAGGTATACGACACGCCAGCCAGAACGCCAGGAGATCGAGTCGCCATTACGCATCGCTTCGACACGACGATCGTCCGTCACACAAGCAGCTAAGTAAAAGGAATCGACTTACGACTTCCCAAATTCAGTGGCTTACTAACTTCGAAATCCGATTGCTTATTGCTATTTTATTACCCAGATCAATTACTAGACCGTTGTGAGAGTCGCATTATCCGAAACCTGGTACGCATACCATCTGTTGTTGAAACTGTGAATCACCGCTAGGTCGCACTCTCACGGTTACTAGCGCCATCTATCAGGTACGAGACCTTACTACGAGCGCATTTAACACATTGTCTGCTTGCACTACCACCGCCATGTAACCTGTACTATGAAGACTGACGAACCAGCTGTTTCACTCCACAATCTGAAGAGAAGGCGAGCGAGGGAAAGAGCAAATGCGACACGCTTTTCCACGTTGCTAGATGGGTTTCATGACTCCACTTCACTTGACGACTTTGAACACTACCGCGGGCGTTTGCAAGAGATTTTAGATAGACTTACTTCACTGGATGTTATTAACGACTTTTTGTTCGACGAGTACCAGGAAGATAAAACCCTGTGAGGAATATAGACAAGACAAAAGTTGCAATCCAGAAGGCTAGTAGACGTATAGACAACGACCTGTCCGCTTCCACTGCACGGCTGAATATCCGCGGGCCAACTCAGCCAACTGCAACCGTCCCTATTGGTCCGGTCACACATTCGGTGAAGCTTCCCGCAATCAAACTTGTGTTGTATATTGGAAATAAGATTTTTTATATACTTGGTTTTACACGACTGATGTTGCATGGTCGTTACATATTAATTTGGTTGAGTGTACAATTGTAATACACTGCTGATTCACGTAAGTTGGACGTTGCTCATGGCAAAGTACGCCTGGTGACCAAGCACAGTGGTGAGGCGTGCTCACGCGATGACCAAGGTCCAGCACCTAAGAACTATGAACTGTGATTAACTTCCAAATTCTCCATGAGTTAGAGGCTTCCTAAAGACAGCAGCCAACTAACAAGTCAGTTAAGATTACGACTCAGACCAGAGCGGTCGCAACTGCAGATAGTTAGGAGGTCCATCACGGTTCTCCTGATTCTTTAATTTGGTTGTAACTTACTTTTCGGTGCTTAATAAAATTCAGTCATAGACTATTGGGTTTTCACTGCAATAAGTAACCATCACGTATACGCCCTAACTGAGAACGAACCCTAGCTCCTACCGGAAGTAACATCGACGATACGCTTCTGGCTGGGACCTAGGCTTGTATACAGCAGTATACAACAGAATTGTGTCAATGTGCGGTTAAGGCAGAAAAGTGTGAAGCTGAAAGAAGGGAGACCGGGGGACTACAGAAGCCGAGGCCAACAACGAAGGACGGAACGTCACTACCCGAACATCCAGGGCCAGGGAGCCGACGACTCGAGCCAAAAGGAAGTCGCCGCGGGCAGGAAACAGGCGAACACCAAGGCAGTCGGAAACTAACCCACTGGAGGCAGGGAGTGCACCGGTTTAGGCAAGGTAAGTCTTTGCTCAACTTACTCTATCCATGAATCCGTCCAGTACACAGAATACGGTGACCAGTAGTGCCAGTAGGATGAGCAACGAATTTATTAGTCTTGGCGAGGCGTTAAAGTTAGTACCCCCATTTAAGGGAGACAAAAAGGTGTTGGTTTTTATTGGAAATGTAGACACCGCATTTGCAGTTATTAACCCCGAGCAAGAGGCTATTTTGTACAGGTTCGTGTGACGCGCATTAGTGGCGAACCAAAAACGGCAATTAGCCATAGGAATTTGAATAACTGGGTAGAATTAAAGGACTATTTGCAAAACTCATACATAGAGAAGAGGACCTTAGATTTTCACGCTAGTCAGCTTTTTAAGGCGAAACAAGGGAAAGACGAGAGGGTGACGGACTGGATCCACAAAATCCAAACTTTCGGCTCTCAGTTTCGTGAGGCTGCATTGTTAAATTGTCGCGAAGGAGCGAGAGAAGGAATACTTGACTTGGCAGATCGGCTGCGTAACATTTGTTTTATACAGGGGCTAGCATCAGACCGGATTTAAACTATAGTACGAAGCCGTAACTACTAACATTTTGATGAAATCGCAGAAACGGCGCTGGTAGAGGAGACTGCCATAGAATCAAGGCAGTATAGGTAACGGCAAGAGGGAAATTTGGCGCAGAAATGTGGCAACTGCGGAAAAGTAGGACACGCTAGCAATAGGTGTTATGTGCGCACTAAAGTAGACGCGCGAGTGAATCCTGTAGCGTTGGGTAGTCCAAAGATTGATAGCCATATTACTTGCTATAGATGTGGAGAAAAAGGTCATGTGGCCCGGAAGTGTCGGAAACCACCGAGAAGACGGGAAGGTAGTGATAATGCTAGGCTGTCGGGAAACGAGTTAGGACGGACGGAGCGCAGCCGCCCGACGGTCGCCTTCACTCAATAGGCTGCACTGAAACGGAGCGTTGCGACTATGTTGCTTTCGAACTGGACATAAGTCAGGGACGCCAGCTGTATTTTTTGGTAGACAGCGGGGCAAATATTAGTTTGGTTAAAAGCCAGAAATTGAGTACAGCGGAATATGAGCCGAAGGACCGAGTGTGCGTAAAAGGCGTAGATGGATCTTTAATAGAAACCCATGGTAGTGTGGAGACAAAGATATTAGAAAGTGAAATTAGTATCCCTTACCGCTTACAATTGGTTAGCAAGCAAGTGGATGTGAGATGCGATGGAATTTTAGGACGTGACTTTTTGCAGGCGCGAGAATTTGTTACAAAGAGAGAGCTTTGGTTTTTTGGTACAACGGTACTTGTGTGCGTAAGAAGATAACGTTCTTACCTGAAATTGAAAGAGACTCTTAGGGACGGGAGGTTGAAATTAAAACTGCCAGCCAGAACTGAAATGGTAGTACAGGTACCGATGGAAGTAGGACCACGGACGCAAAAAGGCATAGTTGAGAAAGCGGAGTTAGCACCAGGGGTGTACATAGCTGAAAGTTTGGTGAGTGTAAAGAATGGGTATTAATACTAGCATTATTAATACTACCACAGAGGAGGTCGAGCTGAATGAACCAACAGTTAAGCTAGAAAAAATACATGACGGAGAGAATAGAGACATTATGTTGTTAGGTGCGACAGAACAGGGCAGCGAAAACGAAGGTCAGAGTATGAGTCGAGGAGAAAGAGTACTTGCCAAATTGCAGGACGAACAGTTAAACCAGGAGGAAAAGAAACTACTCCGAGATATGTTTCGAATATCAGGACGTGTTTTATCTGCCGGGTGATAGGTTAAGTTGCACCAACGCTGCTAGACATACTATTCAGCTGGAACCAGGCGTGACCCCTATAAACACGCGACCCTATCGGCTACCTGAAAGCCAGAAAGAGGAAATAGAGCGACAGGTGAAACACCTGGTAGAGGATGGTATTGTAAGACCTAGTGAATCCCCATGGAACAGCTCTCTTAATAGTACCTGAGAAGGGCCAGACGGAAAGCCGAAATGGAGAATGGTAGTAGCCTTTCGTAAGTTGAACGAAAAACAATAGGAGACGCCCATCCCCTTCCGGACATTACCGAGATACTAGACCAACTGGGGCAGTCGAAGTATTTTACGTGTTTAGATATGGCAATGAGGTATCACCAGATTGCGCTAGAAACAGGGTAGGGCCCCAAGACGGCGTTCAGCACTAAGCAGAGCCATTGGGAGTACCGGAGGTTGCTTTGGGTTAAAGACAGCCCCCGCCACTTTTCAGAAAAAGATTAATACGGTGCTGAGCGGACTGAGGGGGACTCGCTATTTTGTATACTTGGACGACATTGTATTGTACGCCAGGTCTCTGTGGGAACACAATGTAAAGTTGCGGGAGGTATTGGACAGGTTGCGCACTTATAAGCTGAAGCTGCAGCCTGAAAAGTGTCAATTTCTCCGGAAAGAAGTGAATTATTTGGGACACGTAATCACAGAGGGAGTACGACCGGACCCGAACAAGGTATCAGTAATAGAGAAATTTCCTACCCCACCACTCCGAGACAGTTAAAAGCTTTTTGTGGTATAAGTTACTACAGACGTTTCATCCCTGATTTTAGTAGAGTGGCATCGTCCTTATATAAGCTGCTGAAGAAGGATACAAAGTTTGAGTGGACACAGGCTCAAGAGAATGGATTTCAGCATTTGAAATCTAAATTAATGAAACAATCGATTTTACAGTATCCTGATTTTTCTAAGCAATTTGTTTTGACGAGACGCTAGTAACCACGGGTTAGGCGCCGTGCTGTCGCAGGGAACAGTTGGGAAGGACTTGTCTGTGGCTTATGCGAGCCGTAGTTTAAACCAAGCAGAATCACACTATACTACAGTGAAAAGGAACTCCTAGCCATAGTGTGGGCAACTAAATACTTTAGGCCTTACTTGTATGGGCGTAGATTTAAGGTTGTTAGCGATCATAAGCCGCTAGTCTGGATTATGAACGTTAAGGACCCAGGATCGCGGTTAATGCGGTGGGGAATTCAACTAGCCGAGTACGACTGACGTGCATAAAAGCGGGGTTCAGAACACTAACGCAGATGCGCTGAGCAGAATTGGTAGCGTAGGTGCGCTAGAAGGACCAACGGAGGTTATTAGCGATCAGGTGAAGAAGCAAGTCCTGTATGAGTTTCACGACTCACCGTTAGGAGGCCATAAAGGAATGAACAAGACATATCGTGCTATTAGCTCAAGGTACACTTGGCCTAAAATGAGGCGAGAAATAGAAGAGTACGTTAAACAGTGTAAGAGTTGCCAAACCAACAAGATACTTACTCCTCGGAACAAAGTGCCGATGCAGGCGACTACCACAGCAGAACATACCTTTGAGAAGTGCTACATGGATGTGGTAGGCCCCCTACCAGTAACGACGCGGGGACACAAATACATTTTGACATTTCAAGACGACGTGAGTAGCCGTAGTAGCCGTTCCAATAGAAAGACAGGAAGCAGACACGGTAGCTAGAGCTTTTGTGGAAAGAATAGTGCTGCTGTACAGTACGCCGCAAATAATGCAGAATGATCAGGGCAGTAATTTTATGAGTGAAGTTGTCAGGAACATTTGTAGTCTTTTAAAGGTTAAGAAAATTCAGTCCACAGCCTTTCATCCCGAGTTCCAAGGGAGCATAGAGCGCAGTCACCGCGTGTTGGCTGAGTACCTACGCCACTACGTGAGCGGGGACCAGACCGATTGGGACGCTTGGGTGCCGTTTGCCACGTATGTGTAATACAACACAACACTCCGCCACAGGGTATAAGCCGTTTGAGTTAATGTCTGGGCGCCCCTCAACCTTACCATCGGCGGTTAAGGGACCCCGGAACCCAGGTACAACTATGACGACTACGTATCAGAGTTGAAAAGTCGCTTACAGACGGCTCACCAACAAGCACACCAGAGTTTAATTAGAAACAAAGAGAAAAGTAAAGAATACTATGACAGAACTGCTGAACCAAGTAAATTCAAAATTGGGGACAAAGTTTTGTTGTTTGATGAAACGGTGCGTCGCGGGAGATCGCGTAAGTTAGGTGCGCAATGGATCGGCCCGTACACTGTAACTGCACTTGACAAGGTTAATGCCACAATAGCTAGAGGACGCATGTTGGTTAAAGTGCACATTAACCGGTTAAAGACATTTTACTAGATGGGGTGACAAGGGGTAGCAACACTGCGCAATTGTTTGTTGCAGATGAGGCGAGGGATGCTTGCACTGCTTGTTTGGGCGATAGTTAATGCAGCTAAGGGAGGTCCCGGTTATACCAAGGATGTATATCAAGAGTCGCCTGGTGTTTATTTTGAACATGTAGGTCACGTCACCCTGTCGCATACTTCTTGGACGATAATTGTATGTTCCCCTCTACACTATTGATAACGAGACATTTAACTTAGAGCTGTATGTCCGGTACACAGAGGAGACTTGCTCGAAGATGATTGTTAGAAATTGGACAGCGTGTTATTTTGGAGAAATTATGGCTTACAAACTCCGACATATAAACAATACTAGACAGTTACTATTTGACATTGTTCAAGTCAAGATAAAGAATAGCAGACAGGCAAGGGGACTGTTTAACTTTGTAGGAAAAGTTAGCAAAACATTGTTTGGTACACTGGACGATGATGATGCACAGCTTTACCATGAACACATGGAACACTTGGTGCAAGGTACTACCATACTAACAGTTGATGAAACAACAGTTGATGATAGTAAAGTCAGTCTTGTGCACGTTTAAGGAAATGCTAACTGACATTGAGCACAACGAACTTAAGATGGCAGAAAGGTTAAATCAATTAGAGGCACGTAAACACTTTTGGTACTCAGAGAACACTACTTACTTGTTATCATTAAAAATTGCCATAGAGAGCCATATTGCTAAGGCTCTAGATGCATCACAGGCTGTACAACGGACATTAAATTTGTTAGAGAGTTTAGCGAGGGCAAAGGAGGGAACGCTACCGCCACGTGTAATGTCACCTGCTCTGCTGCTGGCCACTTTGAGGAATGGTGTATCCTCCTTCCCCCGACACTACTCTTCCTTTTCCGTTGAGTAAAGACTACCTGTTTTTGCTATACCAGCTCAGTGACGTTTGTGTGTACACTTATAAGAAACGTTTAGGCTATGTTATATCAGTGCCATTAGTGAACAAGAGATCATTCACCGCATGGAGAATGGTACCCCTTCCTCTGCCAGTAGATCAAGATCATTTTGTATATATAGATGAGCGAGATGCTGTTGTGTGTGGACCCGGCCAAACTACTATTTCGCTATGCGAGAAAAAGAGTTGACCACCTGTAAGTTGGGTGAGCCAAGACACTATGTATGCACCCACCAGCGCACATTGTTGTCCACCATGAACTCGAAGTCGTGTGCAGTGGCGCTGATTAAAAAGGGGAACCTTCCCCCAGTGTGTGACACCAGAGTGACAAAACTTTCTCACACTGTGTGGACGCAACTGATAAACAATTCTTGGATTTTTTATGCTCCACAGGTTGATGTCACCATTGTGTGTCATGATAATAACCCTGTAGATATTCGTTTACAAGGTATAGGTAAGCTACAGCTACATCCAAGTTGTACTGGATACAACCCCCACACCCTTCTCTACGGAAACTGCGGTTGGTAATACCAGCTTGCAGCTAGAGGGAGACTTTTTACTACAACTCGACTTTAACGACGTTTGATGTGATGAGTTGAAAGCGAAATTGCATTCCTATCAAACATCTGTTGACACAGCTTATCAGAAAACTACTTCTCACCTGGAAGACCTTAGATCCGCCAGCACACAAGTGTCTGAACTAATAAGAAAGGTAGATGAACAGGATTGGAAAAAACATTATGTTACTCATTACAGTACTTATTGTTTTGTTACTACTAGTTGTAAGTGTTGGTTCCATTTATTTGATATTTAGGTTGTGTAAGTTTACCCTGGGTGGAAGCCCATTTGTTGTTACAAACAAGGAGCAAGTACCACCCCTCCTGATGTTTTTTTTTCTCGAGGTAGAATTAGAAAATCAGGAGCACACTGTCAGTGCCATTGATACACCTAATGAGGGTAGTGCACCCACAGGTAAACCAGCTTCACAGGTACCACCGAGGGCTTCACACCCCTGCGCAGTTACTTCACACTATTAAGCGCCAGTGAAGGCCCGCCATTTGAGGTGTAAAATGGCTCCTCATTAACCGGGGAGGTGTTGTATATTGGAAAAAAGATTTTTTTATATACTTGGTTTTACACGACTGATGTTGCATGGTCGTTACATATTAATTTGGTTGAGTGTACAATTGTAATACACTGCTGATTCACGTAAGTTGGACGTTGCTCATGGCAAAGTACGCCTGGTGACCAAGCACAGTGGTGAGGCGTGCTCACGCGATGACCAAGGTCCAGCACCTAAGAACTATAAACTCTGATTAACTTCCAAATTTTCCATGAGTTAGAGGCTTCCTAAAGACAGCAGCCAACTAACTTAAGTCAGTTAAGATTACGACTCGGACTCGAGCGGTCGCAACTGCAGATAGTTAACAGATCCATCACGGTTCTCCTGATTCTTTCATTTGGTCGTAACTTACTTTTCGGTGCTTAATAAAACTCAGTCATAGCCAGACTATTGGGTTTTCACTACGGTGAACCTGGCCGAGGTTCAAGAGCGACGTAACGAAACATTTTACGTAGAAGCAGCGCGAGCAAGCAGGGCGTCAGACCGATCTTCACGCGGAGCGCGCAGCAGCGGCACCGTGAGAAGCACGACTCAGCATGCAGGAGCCAGTCGCACATAGGGCCAGAACCGAAAGGGACCCCCTAGAAATGCGGGTAACAGTGAAGACCTGAAATGTTATGAATGCGGTGGTGTAGGGCATTTTGCTCGAGGATGTCCGACCCGCAAAAGCCGTTTGAACTCTAGTAAACCCACTAGTGTCGGAGGCAGAAACGCGCCCCAGGGATCCGCAGGAAACTCCCCTCAGGAAGCACTGAGGCGACCTAAAGGACGGAAAAAAAACTCGACAGCAAGGAAACGTGAAAGAAAAGGCAGTGGAGACACTTCTTTTCATATTTCAGTCCCAGAAAATGATGGTAATTTTACAGTGAGGATGCAGTCGATAGCAGGCGATCCCACAATAAAGGCAAAGATTTCAGGCATTCACAGGGTGTTTGTGCTAGACACAGGTTCAGGCATTTCACTAATCCAACCTGGAGTTTACTCCAGCGAAATAAAGCCCACCAATTTATCTCCATTTGGTGTGACAGGCAAAGAGCTGGAAATACAGAGAATACAGGAGGTGACATTCCACCTTAATGGCAGGAAATTTAGTCATCAGTTTTGTGTGTGTTCACTACCAACAGACGCCGATGGAATAATCGGAATGGATTTTCTCGCTGAGAAAAATGCAATTTGAACTTAGAAAAATCACAGCTTAGGTTGTTGACAGCTGCTAAGTTTAAACATGGTTTCGAGAGTCAGGGAACACGGCAAGCCAGAGGAATAGCCAGCCACGGGGCTCTCAGTCTGTTAACCGAAAAGGCAATTATAGTTGCGAAGAACCCATCGCGATAGCCCGGAGAGGTGAGGGAAAGCGCGAACAGGAAAGTAAACAGCGCCCCCTTGAAATTGATATCCGGAAAGGAGAAACGTGGAGTCAAAACGACAGAAACGATCAAACTAGCCCCCAGGGTAAAAGATAGTTGCTGGGAGGATGGAGATGCCGAAACGTCGGGAAACCCCCTAGTTAGTGTGCGTCGAGCCAGCCCAACTACCCCTTGAAGGAGTCTTAGCTGCACGCGGACTCTCCCGAACATTCACGAAGGCACCACAGCTGACTAGACTCAGTGACGTCATGCCATCAGCTGAGCGGTACAGACTGGCATGTATGTGCATGTCATGATGGTGAATTTCAGCCACGAGGAAATTCAATTGCCGAAGGCAACCGTACTGGGCGTAGCCGAAGAAACTTCAGCTAGCATTGTAGCAGATATTAATGACGAGGTTAAGACAAATTTTAACAGAAAAAAACTCATTGCGGAGTTAACACAGTATTAGATGATGCTAATTACGAGCGACATTTGCAAGATAAGTTAGGGCACTTATCTCACGCAGAAAGGTCAGTAATGGAACCAGACTTAAAGTATAGACGTTTTCCATGTTGAGGGAAGCAACGACTTCCGAGGTACCGACCTGATAGAACACCGAATAGTTACAGGTGATGCTAAGCCGATCAGAAAACCCCCATACAGAGTACCATTTGCCCTTAGAAAATGGACAAACAGGTTCAGGATATGCTGGAGAAAATGTTATAGAAGAGAGTTCTTCCCCTTGGTCAGCGCCAGCAATTTTAGTGCACTAGTCGAGAGGTTCCATAAAACCACGAACCAGGGCTTAAGCCATTACGTTAACTGAGCAGGGACAAATTGGGATGATTTGATTCCATATTTACTGGCACAGATGTACTCCACATGGTACAAGCGGGTACAGCCCTTATTTGCTTCATGGCAGGGAGATGATCTTGCCAACCTCACATGACCTCAGGGCGAAATTGACGCCTAAAATCAGAGGAACGGAATACGTACACAGGCTAGAACACTTAAAGTCAACACTTGACACATTGGCGACGGGCTACGGAGATTTCCGTACTTCGGTAGCAAGCGGTAGGTGTCGGGCCACGGAGATTTCCGTGTTTGCCTACGGGTGGATGGAAGAGGTGTTTGGTTTATGTTGTGTGTTAGCTTTTGTTATACAACCATAATATATCATTGGAGAAAGATTGTAGGGGGCCTTGAAATTATTTGCCTCTCAAAAAAGTATTTTTTTACCAAACTGTCATAGAACTTATGTTTTGTATTGAATTTGAACAGTATCAGTATGGCTGTGCAGGCGACAAAACGTGTTCATGATCGCTCTTTGCGTGATAGTGAAATTATAAATATTGTGTATGCAGATAATTTTTCAGGTATTCCTAGCGACTGTGAATTAGAAACGAGTGATGTAGAAAGTAACAGTGGAAGCGAATTTGATTGTGATATTTCACGTAAAAGAAAACGTCCTCATGTGTTAGACATTTCTGGCGATTCAGTATCCGACTCTGATAATTGTAGTCCTACTCGAGTTGAGATAATTTGATCGGTGGGAATTGATACGAGCGATGGTTTTTGTAAAGAAGATCCAGCTAGGAAAATTGAACCATTTGAAGGTGCAAGAGGTCTCATTTGTGCCCCGAACGATCTTTCTTTTCCTGAGGCAGTGAAACTGTTTTTGTGATAACGAACTATTTTCACTTTTTGTTGAACAGTCTAATTTTTATATCGAAATCAGAATGCTGATAAATATGACATGCCCGAAAGCCCTAAAGTTTGAATGACATTACGGTAAAAGAAATGAAAAAATTTATATCGGCAATAATTTTGATGGGACAGGTAAAGAAAAACAGGATTAGGGACTAATGGAGTACTAACCCCTTGACAGAAACTCCTATATTTGGAAAAGTAATGAGCAGAAATTGCTGGGAACAAATATGGAATTTCTGGCATTTTAGTGACAAATTGTTAGTTCAAAATACCGACGACAGGCTTTATAAAGTTAGACCGGTTCTCCAACACCTGACGCAACGATTCCAGCCTGTTTATAAGCTAGCACAGGAACTCTCCCTGGATGAGGCAATGATTCCATGGAGAAGCCGTCTAAGGATACGTACATATAATCCTGGAAAACTAATAAAATATGGAATTTTAGTGAGAATGGTAAGCGAGGCTACTACAGGTTACATATGTAATATGGAAATTTACGCTGCAGGAGGGAAGAAATTAGAAGACAAATTTCTCTGTCCTGGAACCGAACCTTGATCTGTGGCATCACGTCTATCAAGACAATTATTATAATAGTGTTGCCATAGCGAGCTAACCTAACTTGCAGTAACTGCGTGACAATTTTAAACCTAACTGCAACTTTGCAATGATCGTTTCAAACCTAACTGTTGGGTTAGGATCAATTACGTTCGGCAGGTAGCAGTAGCGGCGTGACAATTTTAAACTTATCTTTAACTTTATTATTTTGAAACCTAAAATTGACCTTGCTATGATCGCTTTAAACCTAACCGTTGGGTTAGGATCAATTACGTTCTGTTCGGATGACTTGGCATAAGTTGGTGTCTGAACACCATGAGGAAAATATTGCGAATAAAGTCGAAACATGTAAGTTTGTTAGGTTGGGTTACGTTGTGTTTGGCTTGTGGTCAAGTTGGTGTCTGATACAGTAAGACAAGAACTGCAAAATAATGGCGAAACAGGTTAGATTATGTTAGGTTAAAACCGTTTCTTAGCGCAAACGTATTTAACCAAATTGTTCTGTCTTCGTTGTTTACCGACAGCTTCGATTATGCCGGTGCAACCCGATAAACTAGCATACAGCTTAAAAATAAACTACCCTGTCGGAATACATCATAATTATCTGAATGTATTTTGTTGGTTATTTATATATATTGTTACATACACTTCCACACCGTGACACAGGAAAGACGCACACAACAAAAACAACCACGCAACAGGAATAACTACAGATCCAAACAGTAATACAATGGCTGACGCAAAATAACAAATACCAAAACATCAGAAACCGTACGCTGAGCAACCAACCACGCCGAATACAGCTGAAACCTAAACCACAAAATACAAATATACACACGAGAATAGCCCTGGAAGTTCGTTGTACACACTGCGTACCATTACAAACTTCATACCGATGCAAAAGTCCCCATAGAACAGCAATCTCGACCATATACGCTCCCAGAAAGTAACCACCAGATATCTGGCAAACGACTTCAAGGTGATACCTACGGAAATTTACGTCGATTATAGTGCCTGTTTGAACAACTTGTACACGGTTTTGTCTGTTAAGCTTTTTAATATGTACTTTTGTACGTTTTTAGATTTTATATTTATATAGTTTTAACGAGATATCGTTAGATGAATCTTACAATGGTCTAATGTAAAACTGGCAAACTTTGATTTTAAATCATTACATATGCCGTGTAGGCGTTACAGACAGTGGTAAACTCTAATATATTTGTTAGACCTGAAGATGGCCCAAATGAATGGGCCGAAACATGTAGTCTAAATGAAACAACAATAAAGTAACGAAAGCTATAATAGCTAATACTAGAACGTACAGCTGTGTTTTGACTGTTTATATACATAAGTAATTGAAAGGTGTGCCTTCAACACAGCGGGGATGAATAAACTAAAAATTTTATATTGTGGACCTGATTAATGCATGGTAACGGTACGCATTGAAGCACATTACGCTGTCTCACCCCTGTTAATAAGTTACATATTACATACATTGATTATGCATAAATTCTTATTTATTTACACACATTTATTAAAATCCTCTATGTTTCGCGCATCATCCTCCTTATCTTCAGGAGGTATAAGTCGTAATTGTATATATGCAGCCTCTGGTATCGCCACTCTCTGCAGGTTCTTCGTGGTTAAATCCTTTATATTTAATATTCGTGTGGTAATTTTCTCCGTTTAGATATTTTTATACACTGCAGCCTATAAGCGACATTCATCTCGATGTATACGCTATGTTCCTTAGTGGTGCATTCCAGACAGACTGTCTACCTAAAGACTAATGTTGCTAGCTTGTAACATCTAATAATAACGCTTTCAGGCTGCGGGTACGAGAATTCCTTACCGTCCTTAGTCTTTTGCCGAAAACTGTATTACCCCACCGCGTCACGTTTAATCGCATCTCATAAGCTAGGCTAGTTTTTAAATGCATTAATAATTAAAGTCTAACTCTGTACCTTGTAAATAAAAGACTCTTATTCATTAACGTATTCCATAACGTCGTCGTATTGTAAATAGTAGTACTAATTCACAGGTTTCAAACAGCGCTAATTTACAAATGTTTACATCAAAATAACAAGACATCCCTGTGGCCAGCTAATAAAGTCTGAAGAAAACAGACAATTCCATTAACCGCTATAGCCTAAGGGGTCTACATATTTCAAAACGAACCTGCAATGTTAGCGGTCTAAAAGCTATTTGTCTGGAGATTATTAAGATACGTCTGTGCGTAGACAACACTTTGGTTTGAGGAGTAGTAAGCTATTTCAGGTAAGTTAATGAAGTCAACAGAATAAACAAATTTCTGAGCAGTTTGTAATGTTAGCGGTCTAAAAGATATTTGCTCTTAGAATACATTAAGATACGTTTGTATATAAACAATAATGTTTAAATAGGTTAAGTACGATATATATATATATATATTTGTTAGTTAACCCTTAGGTGACTAATGTCATATATATATGGAGCACCCATTCTTGATGTTTCTAGATCACACACAAAGACGCAGCACAGTCGGTAGGACTCCTCTGGACGAGTGATCAGCTCGTCGCAGAGACCTCTACCTGACAA
>Ga0268261_10000363_pt1 | contig 27904 bp, 28 predicted proteins | sample TergutNc150P1_FD_190353 | JGI IMG/M metagenome (GOLD analysis project Ga0268261, IMG submission 190353) | Nasutitermes corniger P1 segment gut microbial community from laboratory colony in Florida, USA - Nc150 P1 (SPAdes) (version 2) | ecosystem: Host-associated > Arthropoda: Insects >... | reverse complement strand
GGAGTGGATACCAGGGGAAAGAAGAAAAAGAGGACGTCCAAGAAAAACGTGGATGGAAGGTGTACGAGCAGCCATGAAAACAAGACATTTAGAAGCAGATCAGTGGTTAAACAGAAAGGAATGGTGTCTGGGTTCCGGAAGACGGCGACAGCTGTCACAAGACCGGAAAGATAGATAGATGAAAAACAAACAAACAAAATATTTAGGGATATTAATTATTGGTTCAAATTAAATCAGTATTAAATTATAACAATATATATTATTTACAATTTAATACGAAAAATAGTAGGGAGTATGTTTTGAAACTTAACTATTAGGGAAACTATGTCAAAAGTTCACCACATACAAAATTCTTAGGTTTGATCATTGATGATTCCCTCTTGTGGAAAGCTCATATAGACCAAATTATGTCCAAATTAAATACAGAGGGTTTTGTAATATGAACGTTACAAGCTATAATGTCTACTGAAACTTTAAGAATGGTTTATTTTGCATACTTACAAGTACATTCAATTATGAGTTACGGAATAATTTTCTGAGGAAATCAACCATACAGTAAGAAGATTTTCAAATTCAAAAAAGGGTGATCAGAATTATCACAAATTCAAGAATCAGAGACTCCCTTAATTAACTGTTTCAAAGATTAGAAATATTACCCCTATACTCACAATATATCTTCTCTCTATCAATTATCGTGATTAAAAAAAATAAACATCTATATAATACAAATAATCAAATCCACAGTGTCCACACAAGATTTGAAACCAATTTACATCCACCTATACGTAATTTAACAAAGTTCCAAAAGAGAGTGTACTACTCAGGAATCAAAATTTTTAACAGCCTTCCTCATGATATCAAAGACTTAGCTAACAAGATAACACTATTTCGGAATGTCTTAAAGAGGTTTTTACTTATAAATTCCTTTTATAATGGTGAAGAATATTTTAATTATCAGCGATAATCCAGAAAACTGATAGAAAATTGAGAGCACGTTACTGCCACTAGATATCTAGATGTTGCTGGTTTTAGATGTTTTATTATTTATTATTAAGAGTCTTCACTGTGTATTTGTCATTATATAGTATGTGACTATGTCTATATCCATAGGATTGTATCCTAACTTGGATTTATGGAATGCAAATAAATTAGATTACATTACATGCTTTTCTCGTTATACGATGATTTGTCCTGTTTCTATTTAACATCATTTACGTACTTGCCTCGGAATCAATTTCTGCTTAATTCCACACATTTATATACTTTACATAATGTATTACTTTTGACATGTTCTATATCCTACTTATTATTTTTATTGTGGATTTATGGAACGTTAAATAACATTACAATTACAATTAATATTATACAGTACACATGCTCAGTCAACAGCACAGATGATAGTCAACGGCGTCCCACTACCGACCGATTAGTTCTCACGGGAAAGATGCGGGAAAGTGTCCACGGACGCGCAGTAAGGTCCCCTCGGAGTGGCTGCAAAGTAACGTCAACGTCACGCGACCAGTTTTCGAGATATTCATTATGGCTGGATACTTTGCCGACAGTCCTCGTATGAGCACACCTTCCCTTACCAAGCGTCTGTACCATGATATCCGGCTCCTGGTATAAGACCGAAATAACTTACCTTATCTCAACAGACAATGGTCAGGTCATTGGCATACGGCATGCAAAATCGACTTAATGTTATGTACGATACGAATGGTCCATTCAACGTCTCTCCACTCACCAGGTGCCATAAGACAGCGATAGAATCCAGTCGATATGGTTTTGTTCTTAAAATCTACTGGATTAGGAATTTCTCACATCTCACAAGGCCACTATAATGAAACAAATTCGCAAGGAATTTTCTTCTTGTTTCTGTGTAGATATCCTCCAACAATTCAATCTATTACTCTTCCATCACTGCAGCGTAACTAAGGAAATACGTTATAACCATGCACGCAAGGTGCTGACGAGGAGTAGGAAACTGTGCCTCATAAAAACAAAAATACTCATCCCACCCCTACCTACACTCTTTAGCTGACAAAATTCTGCATGTCCGTTGTCCTGGCTTGCACGACACGACTAAGTGTAGGTCTGTAAAAGTTTTTTTTTTTTACCGTAAAGACGAAATAAGTTCGTATGAAATAAGAGGGGTTCAAAATATATCATTCGTATGGAATGAAGAGGGTCTGGGTAGGTAGCTGCGGTTAGGGAGAGGAACAGAATGGAAGTATCAAAGTTTCTTTATTCACCAAATGATGCACAAGTGAACTGTCTTAAAGAAATGTTTAAAATTGACATTGCTGGAAGTAGTCTACTTCCGAACAGTGCAACGTACACACACCAACAAGGACCCACTAATATATGCAGCCACATCAACACAACCTTTGTATTTTAGTTGGCTATTTTAACAACTGTAATTTTAACAAGCACGAATAATGCGCTCCCTGATGATTTTGTGATTACACCGAAATATGTCGGAGCTGTTTTAATGTTAATTTTAACGTAAATTTTAAAATTGTTTTTAAGACAGTTCACTTGTGCATCAGTTGGCAAATAAAAAACTTTGATAATATCAAAAGAATGGAAGTAGTTTGAAAAACTTCTTTGCCCCACCTTACGACTGGAAAACATTTCACAAGTGACAATAGTGTGTGTCAAAGTTGACAGTTGGCTATTCCGATCGATGTTTGGTAACGAGACGCTACCCGCGCGATGGACAGTGAACTTAACTGTGGTTAGTACAGTCACCCAGTCTAGGGGTCAATCATGGTGACTGAATTGTCACTACAAACCAAGTGAATAATTTAGGGACTAGTGTGATGGAAGAGTGACAGGGGTAATGGCTACTGACCAATGGCCCTCGAAGCGTGGCGGCAGAATTGTGTGGCTCGAACAGCTGCCTTACACGCCAATCCAATACTTGAAAAGTACGGATAAATCACAGATGACTGATTAATACCTTCTCACAGATCATACATGATGAAACAACTGTAAGTATGTGATGGTTGCATGTTGAATGCACCTTAGGGCAGTATGGCGTTGGGAGTGATCGTCTGAGTTGATGGGTTGGAAGGAAATGTGTTTTTCACCTTGGTGTGCTCGATGTTGGTGTGGAGCGAGTTCAGAGAGGTTGACTTTATTTCTTTCGGAACAATAACGTTGTAAGTCCAAATACATATACGAAATCAATGCCACTTTTTGGCACGGAATCACTTGAGACATTTTGTTAATTTTCCAGTCCGTTTTTATAAAGCTTAAAAACATGAAGCATGAAGTTTGTTGAGAATTAAAAATTGTGGTGGTCACAGCAGGAGTACAAATTATGTAAACATAATTTCATGTTATAAGTTGAATTATGTTGCTGTAAAAGCAGCAGTAAAATCTTTTCATGACGTGAAGCATTGTAATTTTCCCCCAGGTGCTGTGATTTGTGGTTTGCTGAGTAATTTTCCTAATTCTAAGCCCTTGTACGTAAGGCAAAGTGGTTCATGTTCGGTATGGTAACAGCAGGTAGCAGCAAATTCACTAACAGGTTATGTATTTAGATAACTGTTAGGTTTTTGTAAAACGTTCGTGAATCTCACTTCCCTTATTTACTGCCCATTCGTTTGTTTGGTTTATTGGCTTCTGTGATGACAACTGAAATAACCGCTGTGACCGAAAATGCACAACACCATGTTAAGATTAGTATGCAGTCTCAAACATAGACCTTCGCTAGGATGACTTACACTCTGCAAACATAATGTTGTTCGAAAGTAATACTGCCTAACCTAAATAAGTGTGATTTAGCTTTAGCATTTCCTGTGGAATATGTCAGTCATACCATGCCACAAGCTTCATGAATTGTGCATATCACACAGGTCATATTGTCCTGATTATTGCAGATAGCTGATTAACTCTTGTCACCATCATGGAGTTTTAAGATAAAACAGAGAAGTAGATATATGTGACAAACTGGTCAACCAAAGTTCACTGTTGTTGCCTGTATCATTCTGCTACTCATTATTCCATTTTTTCGCTATGAAATAATAATATAACATGTGTCGGGACTGACCAGATCTGGAACCTTTTCTTGTTTTTTGTTTGACCTGCCCCTTTGTAATATCACAGTAAATCTGGGTTGGGAAAGACTGCACCATGTTAATACTTTAAGAAAGTTGCAGTGGCTGCGGAAATCTAGTGAGACAAATGGAGGTAATTGCAAACCAGTTGGAGTTTCAGGAATAAGAAAGGGATTATATGACATGAAACAGTGAAGTTGCATGGGTAAGGCAAAAAATACTATGGATTTTAGTAGGAGCCATCCCATTGTGTTATTTAATATTCAGTAAAATGTTTTATTCCATCTTAACACAACTTCAATACATTAGTTTCTTGCCTACATATTTCAGTTTTTACAAAACCATCTTCAGGCCAATGTTAACTATAGGGAGGTACATTCAGTGTGTACATACATTAAGGGATCCCATAGTGTTTACATAAGATCATAACATTCATGAAAAATTTTTAATTTTAAAATGCAAGTTCAAGATTTACAATAGGGTATATTTTACAAATATTAAGGTTTGGGTGTCCAAACCAGTTCTGGAACCCACTCTGCCTTATATTCAGTTTGCACTGAGGATGCTTTGTGTGGGGGTGAAGCTACTGAGCCATTAAGCTCGTCTGTCATCTCCATCTGGAGCTCAAAAATAAAAAATGCAGCTACTGTCTCCATGTTACCATGGTTTGGTACTTAATTGACCTTTATCAGCTGAAAGGGATTAGCTTTTACCATGGTATGTATTCCATATGGTTGAATGGGAATACATTATGATGTTGTGGATATGTTTTATGTTAGAAGAACAGTACTTTTATTGCTGTGCTAATATGAAATGCTGCTATGGGGTTTAAAGATTTTCAGTTAGCACAACACTTATTGAGTATGTTTGTCTAAAATGCTACTGTGGTATTTCAACATTTTTAGGATGTTTTTAAGCTGAATTGTCCATTTCTAAAGCACAGTCTTGCTTTTTCATGTACCCAGAAGGGTTTAATAATGCAGAAATTTTGTAGTTCTGAAGCATTTGTTCATGCTTTATTTTGTAAAACATCAAAATGAGACAGATATCTAAAGACATTTTAAAACCTCTTTTGCTTGTGTTATTAACCTGTTTGTAAAATTCTGCATTCCCTTGGGCTTGTTATTTTGTCAGTGTATTGTTGTTCCAGAAATACTCGTTCAGTAATGTGGTGATAATATTACATACCGTGTGTTCCACTTTTAGCAATGTGTTGTCAGATGGTGTTCAGTGCAGTTAAGTGTGGTAGAGCTTGAAAGAAGGACTAACACACAATCCCACATTGCATTGTGGACTTTTGAATTTTTCACCTCACAGTTTCATTTTGTGGGGCTCAAAAGGGACTGAAATCTTCTTTGCAAGGCCTAATATTTACTTTGTTGTGTGTAAAGTCTGGTTGTATGGCTGATAGAGATATTTATAGGCACCCTTCTGCATTTTGTATTTGGTCCCTATTAAATCCAAGCCTGAAATTGAGGTATACACATTTTTAACAACAGGAGGTGAGCAAGTTAAAATGTTCAAAATGAAGAGGTCCAGGATTTGGGGAGGAAAAAAAAGCTTCTTCCTCTGTTTCCACTTTTGCTAGTGGAGAAATTGTTCATCATAACATGTTTTTTTTTCCCCCTTGTACCCTGTGTGTGCATTATGGTAGTGTCCTAAACCTGATCTCATTGTTTCATGCTCATTACAGAAATTGGCCCCTACTGGAGGTCAGTGTATGTTGGTCAGTGTGTTTTCATTTTATTTATCTTTCGATGCTGTCACTGTTGTGTAACCCCACTTGGTATGTCACCCTGTTTGTTTTAGTTTCAGTTTTTCAAAATCCTTAATCTTTTTTTTTTTTGGGTGGGCAGAGGGGGTGGGGAGGGGACTGACATTGCTGCATAAACTTAATTTACTTAATTATGGTTCCATTCTGCTTCAAGGAATTCAAGAATTGTTTGCTAGTTAGGGTAGCTCACACATTGTTTATTAAACCTTGCAGTCTGAGAAGGCCACCAAATAAGATGTTCTAAGCATGTGGGTTTTATGGCGGCCTGTTGCCTTCTGATAAGCTATTTAGATCGTACACCATAAAATTGTGTTGTAATATGGGCAGTCAGGTCTGAGTGTTGTGGTACAATTCTTTAATGAATGTTATTAAGAAGTGGTATTCATGTGAAAATAAATTAGAAATACAGATTAAATTATAAATAGACAGGTTCTATAACATTGTACTTGGGTAAGTAGATTAATTGAGAACTGCACTGTTCTGGGTTATTATGCAGTGAGTAGTGGTAAGAAAATTACCACTACTCACCATCTAAATACCCAGAAGAGTGCAGTTCACAGCTAGTTCATGATGGAAGCCTGAAATCACGTAAAGTAGATTAGTTCTTAGTTTTTAATTTTTTTTAAGTTGGTACATCCCCATTGTGCTTTATAAGTTATGTAAACACAAATTTATTTATGTCCTCTACTAATTACTAGCTAACATGGAGCAGAGCCCGTCTTGAGAAGGTAGTAAGTAGTTCCTCAGCTAGTCAAGAAATTTACTGCATTTGATGGAACTGAATGGTTGATTACCGTGTTCACAAGAGCCTGTCAGTTGTCCCTATCCTGGGGCAGATAAACCAAGTCCATGCCTTCCCCCCATCCTGTCTCTTGAAGATCCATTTTAATATTATCCCATCTATGCCTCAGTCTTCCAAATGGTCTCTTTCTTTAAGGTTCCCTCAAAATCATGTGTACACCTTTTTATTCCTCCTGTCCATGCCACATGCCCTGCCCATCTCATCCTCCTTGATTTAATCAGCTGAGTAATATTGGGTGAGGAGTGCCTCTCATGATGCAATCTTCCCAGGTCCTCTATTACCTTGTCCCTCTTAGGCCAAAATATCTTCAGCATCCTATTCTCAAACACCTCAGACACCCTCAAACTATGTTCCTTCCTGCATGTCAGAGACCAAGTTTCACACGCATATAAAACAGGCAGAATTATAATTCTGTATACTTTAAATCTTTCTGTTTTTGAATAGCAGACTGGAAGAAATACAATTCTGGACCAAGTGGTAGCAGGCCATTCCTCAGCTTCATTCATGTCTTAATGTGTTTGTGAATGCAATTTTCATTTGTTCGTGTTGTTCCCAAGTTTTTAAACTTTTTTACACATCCGGAAGATTTATTATCTACCTTTATATTGTGATATTTTCCTGAATTCTGTTGATGAAGCATGAAAATATCCCATTCTTATTTTTTCACAATTACTTGACAAATGCAGAATACATGATCAGTATTTGATGTTATGTCAAAATTCATAGTGATGGTTCCCAATAATTTTGCCTGCATATGGTGTTAACCTTGCAAGAAGAATGCTGATTAAATTTTGTTTTTATATTGTACCAGTGGAATACCTTGATAATTACTGCAGTCTGTATTACCCCTTCTCTTATAAGCAGGTACAATGAGTGACTCCCTTCTTTGGAGGATAGTCTTTCTTCTCCTAAATAGCATTAAGTTTGTGTGCCTCTGAACATACTGGCCTACCTCCTGCTTGAATCAGTTGTCCTGGAATTTATCAGTACCTCTTGACTTAAATGTTCTAAGCTTTTCATTATAGCCATTTGGACTTCAGAGACACTGGGCTTGGGCACTGATGATTCAGCTGTTCGTATTTCAGTCTGCCTAACATCATTAATTCCATGTACATTCAGCAACTGTAAAAAATTATTTTTCCACCAATTCAGAATACTGTGGGAATCTGCAAGCAGATCCCCTTTTCATCTTTGCTAAGTGAGCTCTAGGCTATTAATCCTTCTTAAGTTCCTTGATGACCCAGTAGGGGTCTAATATTATTGTTTGTTTTTTTCGAGTTCATTAATTATACCTTTATGATATTCCATCTTTTTGTTCCTTGAATGTCCACTGGTTTCATGTTGCTTAGATTATCTGCATTAATATGGCTTGGATTCTGTAACCATTTCAGTTTAACCTGCTCCTTTTGGTCTACAAAATTCTGTATCATTCATCATCAAACCATGCTTTGCTGCTTCCATGCATACTGACCTAGACTGTCTTTGGCAGAAATTTTTATATTCTCACTAATTGAGGTTGTGGTATGACATTGTGATAGTTTTCCCTCAACTACAGTAAGACACTTGATAATAAATGGAGTAAAACTCTTTAATTAAGCAGTAGCATAATGAATGCAGTTTAAAATCCAATCCTCACTTTTTGAACGTCACTTGTTCCAGATGACCTCCACACATAGTACGGTATGTAATCTTATAAAGTTCTGTGTAATTTGCTGCAATACAGCACCATTATTTGTTACAGTTCCCCTTGTAGTATTGACTTTCAGTTGTTGATTGTAGCCTGGGCAAGCAGCATTCACTTCCACTTTAGGCACTCCCATGGGGGTAGGTATGGGACGGTCACGTCCAGTTATTGTGATGGCCAGTGAAGTTGCCAAATTGTAAGTTCATGTTCCCCCAGAGAGAAGTAATATTTGCCTTGTCATGTTGGAGCATCCTGTTTAAACCACACATTTCTCACCCTTTGCCTTATTATTTGAACCCAAAAATGTTTGCACTGTATTGCAGTAGAACTCAGGTTCCACGATAATTGCGTGATTGTTTATACCCTAAAAAAGTATGGCGTCACACCAGACAAGTAAACACCACAAGAAATGGGCACCTTTGTGTTCTGAAGAGGTAGCTGTTTGGTATAATGTTGAAGGGAACTGTAACAATTAATAGTTCTTAATTGCAGCAAGTTACGCACAATTGAGAGAGTGATTGGATCATTGCATCAAATGGTAATCTCGAACAAATATTCGTCACAAACTAAGGTATGGATACTAAAGTGTAATCACTCTGCTATTAATTCTTAAAATTTTTCACCCCTTATATTGTCTTGTTTCTTATAGTAGTGTCCGGAAAACTGTCACATCCTCACAACCCACCAAATACCTTTCAAGCTGTATTTATTTTGCTGCTGTCACCTAAGATCTCCAAAGCTCTAAACCTGTTTGGGAGTTTAAGCTGGTACTGTTGCCTAATGGGCGGTTGGGATAGCATAATCAGTATTGCAACTTGCTATAGGCTGGACATTCCGGGTTTTGAACCTCTGGTAGGTACAGGATTTTCTGTATCTATCCAGACTGGCTTTGAGGCCCACTTCCAGGCCTCCTTTACCTTGGGTCCTTTGTCTTTCCAGGGGGTAAAGTGGCTGATGTGTGGTTTTGACCACCACCCTTTTCTAGCACTAAGGTTGTGAATGAGCATGCCTGCACCACCACCACCCCCCCCCATCCATGCCTTTATGGCACATTATAGGGTGAACTTTACCTTTACTGTTCCCTAAGTTCCAACTCATTTCGCTTCTTGAGATTCAGTCTTTCCATATCAAACTTTTGTGCTGCTGCTTCCTAACAGTGTTTCCCTAACCTTTGCAACCAACAAGTAGTGTTCAGTATCACAGTTGGCTCCAAGAAAATATAGCCATCAGGTATACTTGAATGTCAATCAGTGCTGTCCTGTGGTATGATTTGGCCATTTTGCAAGGTATGAGCCATAAATTTGTGGATTGGGGCAATGCAACACTTTTAGGCTTAGCTGAGTTACAGGTCAGTATTGTTCCTTTCAAAGTAAGCCCATTTGTAGTTCATACACTGGGCTCAGTGTCTCTCTCCCATTGCTGGAATCATCTCTGGAGCTCCGTTGCATGATGCCATCTAGCACTGCTCACATTCTAGCTTGAATCTGCTTGATTTCTTAACCCTTCAGCATGGGCTCACTTAATTCCCAGTTCATACTGTGATGTGGGAAGGTTTTTCTACAGGGTATCTAAATTTTGAGCTAAATTGCGCAGTAGTTTATTAAAAAAATGTAGTTTTATTAATAGTGGTTGGATTTCGATGAAACTTGAAACAGAATTTTTAGGAATGTGTAAGCTTTTTGAATATGGAATAAAATCTTACCTTAAAAATTTAACTTGGTGTGGAATCCCTTGAAACATTCCTCGACACATAGGGCAGCTTCACGTTCGGGGCACCAAAACACTGTCTCCTTCCTTCTATTGTTTTTGTAACACACTACATACCTCTTTGTTTGCCTGGCCTTTTTTTCTGTCGGTATTCTTTCTGGAAAATGTCTTTCAACAAGTCGCAGCACATTTTTGTTTGTGGAATGATGGCCTTGAAATTTCCTGACACTCCCACTTGCATGTTCAATAAGTAGTGCATATACCAGTTCTACTCTGAATTTAAAATGGTCTATTTTGGTCTGTCCTGAATTTGCGTGACATATTATCATACAATTTAGAACTATAATATTGAGTAATCTCCTAAATAGTTTTATGTACCATTTAGTCATTTTTTTTTTTATTTCCAAAAGATAGGGTTGAAGGAGATGGTTTTTTAGATCAACTCCTCTCATGTTTTCATTGTAATCTAGAACTGACACAGGCTTTTGCTTTTCCTGTCTACATTTCGTTAGCTTCATTCTTGTTTCCTCTCCATGGTAAGTCAAAATCATTGTCACTTTTCTTTTGTCTTTCCACTTCAGAACGGACACCGGACCTGAATGTTGAGCTACCAGTTCTCCTTTCTTTAGCTTCTTATCTTTCACTTTTTGTGGAACGTCTTTCCTACTAAGATGCAGGGTTCCATCACAGTCGGTTTTCAAAGACTTTAGCCTTTGAGCCAGAGGTGGCGAGTTATAAAAATTGTCCATCCACAATGTGCGGCCCTTTTTGAGCAATGGCTCCACAAGTGACAACACAATTGTTGCCGTTTTGTTTGTGTCACCTGAAATGAATTCTGTCTGGAACACAGTGTCTTTGCCAGTATAAATTATAAAGGACCACAAGTACCCCGAACTGGACTCATGAAGTTCGTATGACTTGATTCCAAATTTGGAAGACTTTAGGGGAATATACTGTCTGAAAGAAAGTGTTCCTCTCCATAGCGTTAGAGACTCATCTATTGCAATGTTCTGCCCAGGTAAGTACAAACTCTGAAACTTTGTGTTGAGATGGGACAGGACTGGATAGATTTTGAAAAGTTTAGGTGGTCTCTGGTATGTTCCTATATTATCATTGTTGTTGAAATGCATAAAATTGCAGATTGATTCAAACCGATCCATAGAAATAATGGAACCAAAGATTGGAGTCGCCAAAACAAAATTTTTTGAAAAATACGATCGTAGTGTGGGCTTCTGTTTTATTCCCATCTGCATGAAAAGTGCTAACACAACATTCATTTCGTCTTTATTAGTGACAGGTTTCCAGTCCCGCATTATGGAACGTAATGGAATGAAACTTCTGGCTTGTATTTTTTGTGTTGTGTAAGTGTTTGTTTCACACACTATTAGTTCCACCAGTTTGTCATCAAAAAACATTTTGAACACTTTAGCACAGTGAGTTTCATTTTGGGCTTCATTTTGAGGCCCACAGTTATCAACAAACTGTTCCCTTTGCCCTACATAATTTGTCATGTCCTCCCACATAAATGTAGCACTGAAAGCACTAGGTGCGCTGGATGCAGTAGCAAATTGAACATCGTCACTTTCATTATCACTACATTCTGAACCAATTACCTTGCCTACAGTCAAATCAATTCTGCTGTCAGTTTCAAATGAAACATCATGCACTGAAGATGACACAATATTGATACATTGAAGATTGGCTGATACAGTAAGATGATAAATCAACACACTTTTTTTATTGTTAAGTGTTATTAAAATTGAAATATTAACTTTCTTAAAATCAATTTATGGTTAAATACAGGATAAAATTATTTTAATTAGATATTGATGTAATTTGCTGTGTCCAAACATCTGTGTTTTAACTGTCTTCAGTTGAAATAAGTCTTGGAATCTGTAAATGTGCATAATGAACTATATTAAATAGAAAAGATTTTTGACAGATATAATTTGTGATGTGTATGTATATAGTGTATGTATATAGTTGTACAGAAAATGTATAGTATTATAAGTTTGTATGTTAATTATCATTTCTGTTTCAGGTAAATATGTCTACTGTCCGTGGGCCTGGCCTGTACGAGTTTCTTATAGAAGCAGAGCTTCAGCAGTATTATGCTGGAATTAAAAATGATTTGAAGGTATAAAATTATGGTTATGGCAAAGGACTGGCATGGCACAATTTTATGTTGACTGTCAGTCCTTTACAATGCCTAACATACTAGACGTAATGTTCCCCCATTGAGTTAGGCTGGCACTTTTCTAATAGGACATTGTAAGGGCCTCTGGATATGTACTTCCCTGCGTATTACCTTCTAACATTTTTGTGTGTCATTTACAACATTCTATGGAGATTATTTTTTTATCACAGGGCTGAGCACTGCAGAGTGAGTTGTTGTGCATTGGTGATATTGTCCACTATGTGATGAAGAGTCTAGCAATAAAATATTCTGTCTTTACATTCATTCATTCCTTTCATCTTCACTGGCCCCGTTTGCATGTTGAAAACTTACCATTTCACCTCATAGTTGCTCTGCTATTATCAGCCTGGTTTGGCCACAGTTTTACTGTGTATAAATAAGTTTTTTCCTTCTTATTTAGAATTATTTATTGATTAGCTGTTAAGTTCTAGTACATTTATTCAAGAACATCTCACCAGCAGGACCTTTCCTATCCCCATTGTACTCTTCTGCAGTTTTGGCACAAGTGACTAATTAAAAAATGAAGGTTGGGTGACCCTTCTCACTGCCCCTATATGCAGATCTAGGTGTGGAGCCCAGACCTTTCATTGTGTACACCCATGTAGTGCCCTGTATGCTGCCCACATGGCTAAAATGTGCTGACTGTTGTGGAACTGTTGGTCTGGCTGTGCCACCCTGATGTGTGTCTATGGGAGCTGCATTGTAATCAACTACAAGAACTCTGAAGCTGCATAGACCTATGCTCATCTGTACAGCATATAGTGGTCAACCAATGGTTAGTTCTTCCCATGGCAGGGCTTAGATTTGCATCTCACCAACAGTTGAAAATTGCCAGTGATACTCTCAAAAGGGTAACTTTTCTTTTGTATTTCCTGAGATCAGATTGTGGCAGAGGTGCCCCCCACCAGCACAGATCAGAAGGTGTAAGTGTGTTTTCTTTCCTTCCCTCCTTGATGACTGATGGTTCTGGAGGGTGTACCAGACATTGTGGCAACCTTCTGCCCATCTGCCTCTGAACAAGAACCCAGCATATGATGGAGGGGAAATGACATTGTGATAAATTCCAGATGTTGCATAGTAGTATTTCTGATTATACAATGCACTAATAGCAGAACAAATTTTAAGGATTCTAAGTCCTTTACTGACCCAGAAGGCACTTGAACTTATACCAGGACCCATGAAGAGTTCTTGCAGGTTCCTGAGTAGCTCTCTTTTTGATGAAGCATGGTGTGTTGAACATAGCAATACACTTCTTAAATGAGCCTCCCATGCTCATACACTCTGAAGGTAGGCAAGCCCAACTCAATCAAGGGTGTTGTCTGTGGTCTGCTGATTGATGGTTGCTGTGTCAATAAAATTCAGGCAATACTTGCAGGCTTGTTTGTCTCTAGGATAGAATATAGTAGAATACATCAGGGCAGGCACCACAGCGACCCTTGCACCTCAACGATTTCCAATCTTTTGTGCAACCCTTTGCTTAAAAGTTTTGCAGCCCCTCACTTTAACAAAGTGTCGTACCTTGCTGACAGAGATGACAGTAAAGTCACATGGTTTCAAGAAATGATGACTCATGTGCCCAAAGTCTTTAATACTGCCAGTGCCTTACAGTCACAAAGAACTTGTGAGGCTATTTTAAGTGCTTTTCATACTGTCACACCTGGAAATGTCCACTGGCCCTAGTTTAAATAAATTTCCTTTTAACCCTTCAGCATGGGGGCATTTAATTCCCAGTTCATGCTGTGATGTGGGAAGGTTTTTCTACAGGGTATTTAAATTTTGAGCTAAATTGCACAGTATTTTATTCAAAAGACTGTAGTTTTATTAAGAGTGGTTGGATTTTGATGAAACTTGAAACAGAATATTTAGGAATGTCTAAGCTTTTCAAATATGCAATAATATCTTACTTTAAAAATGTAACTTTGTGTGGAATGCCTTGAAACATTCTTCAACACATAGGGCAGCTTCACATTTGGGGCACCAAAACACTGTCTCCTTCCTTCTGTTGCTTTTTTAACACACTACACACCTCTCTGTTGGCCTGGCCTTTGTTTCTGTCAGTGGTATTCGTTCTGGAAAATGCCTTTCAACAAGTCACAGCACATTTTTGTCTGTACAATAGTGGTCTTGAAATTTCCTGACACTTCCACTTGCATGTTCAATAAGTAGTGCCTGTACCAGTTCTACTCTGAATTTAAAATGGTCTATTTTGGTCTGTCCTGTATTTGCGCTTCATATTACCATGCAATTTAGAACTGCAATGTTGAGTAATCTCCTAAACAGTTTTATGTACCATTTAGTCATTTTCTTTCTTTCCAAAAGGGTATGTGTTGAGATGGGACAGGACTGGATAGATTTTGAAAAGTTTAGATGGTTCCTGGTATGTTCCTATATTATCATTGTCGTTGAAATGCTTAACATTGCAGATTGATTCAAATCGATCCATAGAAATAACAGAACCAAAGATTGGAGTTGCCAAAATACAATTTTTTGAAAAATACAATCATAGTGTGGGCTTCTGTATTATTCCCATCAACATGAAAAGTGCTAACACAACATACATTGCGTTTTTATTAGTGACAGGTTTCCAGTCCAGTATTCTGAAACACAATGGAATGAAACTTCTGGCTTGTATTTTTTGTGCTGCGTAAGTGTTTTTTCATGCACTATTCGTTCCACCATCATCAAAAAAAATTTTGAACACTTTAGCACATTGAGTTTTATTTTGGGCTTCATTTTGAGGCCCACAGTTATCAACAAACTGTTCCCTTTGCCCTGCATAATTTGTCATGTCCTCCCACATAAAAGTATCACTCAAAGCACTAGGTGCGCTGGATGCGGTAGCAAATTGCACATTATCACTACATTCCGAACCGATTACCTCGCCTACAGTCAAATCATCCATGCCTCTTGATTCATCATTGTCACTACAACTACTTTGATCAGAAGCTGTAAGTTCATCTAGCAAACGTTGTTCAATCTCATCCTCAAACAGGCTCTTCCTTTGTGCCAATTTCACTGGAACAGACTGCTGCTTCAAACGAAAACAAAACGCTAAAGCAGCCATGAAGAAACAGTCTGTTGATATATGAAGGTGATGTCATACACCATTTGAAAGCTACAGACCTCAGCTATGTGACGATAACGATAACATTCGTTTCATGTTTCATTTCCTTGTTAGAGAGACATATAAAGCTGTCTGTGCAATTAGAGACTGCAAAAAGAAAACCCAGATTTCGAGAGGAGAGAAAAAAATGAAGAAATAATTTCTAGGAACTGTCTCCCACACCATAAGAAAGCCAGCTCCTTCCCGAACACGCACGAAGCAGTCCGATTGCATTTTCTCCCTATGTTGTCGAGATAGAGTCGAATGAGTAAGACCATGCAGCATGCGGGCACTGCCCGTCACTCCACGATGTGATGTTTTAGCTATGCGGGCAGGGCCCGTCACTCCACGCTGAAGGGTTAAATGACGGTGTCCTGTTAGCAGCCTTGTCATTATTATTTAGCTGATTCTGCTCAAGTTGAGTAATTCCATAGCCCTGTTAGCAGAGGGTGCTTTGAGAAAAATCTTAGCCTGCCTCTTTCCATGAATGGACTGCCAATGCTCATATTTCCTGCTCATACAGCCCCTGATCTCTCCCCTGGCAGCCTTTGTCAATGTGCCAAGGGAAGGCTGAGGTACTTTTAAGTGGATGTGAGGAGCCTTACTGACTAATTGATCAACTGTTTCATTTCCATCAGTCCACATGTGGCCAGGCACCTGTACCACCTCTATCCTTTTATGTTCTGCCAGATTTACCGTAGATTGATGGCAGTACCAGACAAATTTAGAATTCATCTGGGAACATTCAAAGGCTTTAATGGCCATTTGTCAGAAAGAATATAGATATTCCCACATGTGTAGCTTTTATCTATATCCTCCATTACACAAGCTTTAATGGCATATATATTTCAGCTTGGAGTACTGTGGAGTGGAGTCTTGGACTGTAGTTATGCTCCCTCCTGGAGCTTCATTTATTCTCCCCAGTGCCAGTGCCTATATTAGTCTTGGACCCATATGTGTATCAAACCAGGCCTCCTTTAATAGCTGGTTTAACACTCCTGTACCACTCACATGTGTTGGGAACCTTGACCTTGAATGGCTTGTGGTCTAGTCAGAGCAGTATCATTCTGTCAGTACCCTTCTCTAGGATGGGTTCATGCTCCGTGTTCGGAGATTTTCTTGCGTGACCAACATTTATGGATTTTGGTTTCTGCTGCTGACTGCACATTAGTGTGCACGTCCCTGCCTAGGCCTCCACCTCAGTCATCAGATTAAAAGGGAGTCCCAGGAGGACCTCCATTTCAGCTGCTGGGGCAATATTCATCGCTCCTCTGATAGCCAGACAGGCTTATCTGTGTAACTTATGTAGTTCCATGCTGTTGATCTTGTATCTAACCCTTGGCCATCAAACTGTGGAGTCATAGGTCTTCAGCTAAGCAGCTGCCGTGTTCGTCCAGAGAGGGTTGGTCCTTTAGGCCCCTTAAAGCCCTTTATTTGTGTCTGGCACTTTGATCATGTTTTGTGGATTGATCAACAACTGAGTTCTATCACACCATTGTTTACCATGCCCAGAGCCTCTTGAAGAAGCACTGAGACAGTTTCCAGGAATAGCTCTATCATGTGCATATCCTCAGTGTATGCAGACCATTCTCATTTTGAGTCCTGTTTTGAGTTTGCCCACAACCAGGCTCCACAGCAGAGGTGATAGAATGTGCCACCTCCCCCTCCACACTGCAGGCAGCCATTGGCCACAGACCCCTTCAGAGCTTCTCCTGCCAGTGTGGCTGTAATCTTCCTGCTAACCAGCATGGAGCCGAACCACCAACAAATTGTGTGCCCAATCCCATGCTGTTCAACTGATTTTCATGTAACTTTAAATAAGGTTCTGTCAAAGGCTCCCTCAAAATCTAGGAAAGCCCCATGTGCTATTGTCCTGTGTTCCATTGCATCCTTTGTTAATGTGACCACATTTTGCAGTTTAGTTTCACTGGACTTTTCTGGTTGGTAGGTGAACTGGTTTTGATATATTGGATAGAGACTTCATATTTCCTCCCTGTTGTGCTTGTCTACTATTTTTTACATTGTCTTCAGCATGAAGGATGACAGAGTTTTAGGAAGATATGCCTGAACCTTGGCGTGGTCAGCCTTACCAAGTTTAGGGATATATGTCACCTTAACCTGTCTCCAAGCTTTGGGTATATACCCTCTTGCCAGACAAGAGGGCAGAGATCAGCTGCTATGTGATGGGTTCCTTGCTGCAGAAATGAAGGCACAATTTCATCAGCTCCTGCTCTCGTAAAGGGTCTGATACTGTTTATCACTCATTTTATTCTAGACTGATCTCTGATCTTTTCAGACATTTCGTAGTCCTCCCTGTTAGCTACATATGCACTTGGGCTTATCTGCCTCTTCTTCAAATGGTCACTCCACCTGTGAGATCCTGCAAAATGAGACCTGTCATGTTTCTTCAGGGTGACTTTTCCAGTTTGCATATATCAGCCATTGGGTAGTTTAACCCTCTATGTCTGAATGGGAAAACACTGTCCTAGTATTCAGATGTCTTTTAACGGCCAATTGGAAAAACACTGTCCCACAATTCCATGTCATTTTTAAAATTTTCTGCCTTTATAACTACACATCTCTTTTTCATATTATTTGTCTAATTGGCTTGTATAGACATAAAATATTGTGTAATTTAATTCTAGTTAAAATTATGACCAGTGAGCTTTTATTTTCCTTACTGGTGACCTTACTTTGTTTCCAGCAGTTAACAAAATATTTTAAGATGTCTCCGGCAGTGGTTCTTATTTTTCCCTCATACTGGTGAAGTGGAGTAAATACACACACATAAAGGCCATTCTGACAAGTCTCTTTTCCTTCATAAAGCGGCTTCTGTAAAATCCACATCCCTTCAACCTTATCATTTCATCAAGAGGACACTACTGAAAAATATCAGTTCAGTAATTATGGTGGTAACGTTTACTGACGATAGCTTTTCCATTTCAGTGTCAGTTGGTTCTCAGTAATACAGTTTGGTGTGTTGTACTTTGAAATGTGGGGTAGCACAAACCCTATGTTGCCTCCTCGACACTTGTATTTTCTTCTTGTTTCTTTGTTTTTGGCAGAACAGACACAGCACCAAATTCTTTTACACTGCATGAGCCAGTGTTTGTTGTATCTTGAGTCAAGTCTTTTTAGTTTGCTCGTGGATGGGGTTTGTCTTCTATGTCTGTGGTCTGAGTTCGAGGCACCCTTTCTGCCTCTTGTATTAGGTCCCTCACCAATGTCAGCGTGAATTGTTGATGCAATAATTTGAAGCATGAGAGGTGAGAATGATACAGCTGTTGAGAATGGTAACATCCAGAAGATGGAGGAATAGCTCATTTGTCCGTTTCAAAGGCTGTCTGCTAGTAGAATAAGGCTTTGTCATGTAGTCAGATTTGCCCACATATGTCATGTGTCTATTATAGTCTTGTATTATGGCCGGTTTCACAGCTGTTCCATGCTTATCACAGAAATTACCCTCAAGTGGTGGATAGTGCATGTTTGTCTGTTTGGTTACACTTCATATGTTCTTCCCTACCTTGGCTGTCAAGTTACCTTCCATGACAGTATTTAGATCACCCCTCCTCAGTTTCATTTTATGTCCAAAATTCGTAGGCATCCCTTTTCTGTTTGATGTAACTATCCCACAACAGTGTATTGTTTGATTATGTCAATCATCAAATAATGCTGGAGATGAAAGGAAATTGTCCATGTGTAACATGTGTCCCACATGTTCAGTCCTTGCAGCAAGGCCTGTTACAGTTGCACATGTAGCTGTCTTGGAAGGAGTCTTTGCCTAAATACATGATCATATTGTGAGTATGCCCCTTAGAATCACACAGCTTGTAGAGCTTTTTCTGAACCCACTTGTGTTTCTTTGGTTTATACTGTTTGAGGATGACTGTATGTTTGAAAAGCACAGTGAATTCATCAACTGCTGAATGTTAGGTCAGACTGTAATAATTAGCATATGAATCATTGGACTTGTCAAATATAGCTCTCATTTTCTACAGTCGGTCATAATGTTTAAATGTCTGTTGTTTCGTAGTGTTTCTGTTAAAGGCTGTGAAGAACTATTTTAGTGTGGACCAGTAATTTTTCGGCATGTCCTTCTGATCCATATACCCAATAATTGCCAAAAACGTATGAATTTTCTGAGCAGTCACATCAGGCAGTGGGGTTTGTCCTTTGTCCAGCATGTTCAAGTATATGTGATAATATCTAGTTGTCTTTTCCGCAAGCAGTTGTATAATTTCAAAATAAAGAGCATAAAAATGCTCAGTGGGGAAGAGTATTTATTGATGTGGGGTGCTTCTGTTTGTCACCCACTGTGACTCCCTGTGTACTTGTGGACTACAGGTACAGTAGGTTGACAGTTTGTATGTGGTGCTATCCAAAAGTTCCCAAAATTCCTCTGCTGTAGCTCAACCACTTACCAAAATTTCTATTTGCCTCCATCCCTATCGAAGTAGTCCCCTTTGGCATTGATACAGCGATCCCAGCTGGATTTTCATAATCAGAAACACTGCTGGGAATCATTTTGCGTCAGCATCTTCATCACGTCCTGTGATTCGGTCTGGATCTCTTTACTGCTGTCAAAACATTGCCTTTTGAGCTTCAATTTCATCTTCAGGAATAGGAAAAAATCACAGGTGGCGAAGTCCTCTGAGTAGGGAGGTTGGGGGATGACTGTCATCTTTGTAGAAGCCAAAAACTGCCGCAAAACCAGTGATATGTGAGCTGGAGTGTTGTCATGATGCAGGGCCCATGAGTTGTTGCACCACTTGTCTGGATGTTTGCGCCGGATGTTTTCCCTCATTCGCCTCAGAACGTTGCAGTAGAATTTTTCATTCCCCGTTTGTCCTGGTGGAACAAATTCCTTATGCACAGTGCCTTCAGTGTCAAACTTTTGCCACATTTTCGGTCGTGGTTCTGGTCAAAGGTCATAAAGAATGTTCATCATCAACTGACAGCCATCTGTTTTTGAAATGTTTAAACCATTCATAGGTTTATGTTTGGCCTAGGGCATAATCACAAAATGCTTCTTTAAGCATTCTGTGTGTTTCCAAGCCGTTTTGCCACTTTCGAAGCAGAATTTGTTGCAAATCCATTGCTTCTTCACATCAGCCATTTTAGCAGGTTAGAGTAGAATAGAATAGTATGTGGGTTCGAGCCCTATCGGGCTCGATGCACTTAGGCCTTAGGACAGGCCCTCTGTGCCCCATATTCTGTACCAGGCTATAGGAGCCCTATTCCTTTAGCAAAGTTCCAGATGGTCCCCATACCTAGTACCCTACTATCCTCCGGGTCCAAAAAGAAGGAACCCAGATGTGCATACCTGAGTGAGGCCAAAGCCTCACACTTACACAAAATGTGGACTGAGGTTTCCTCCTCAGTACCACATTTCCATGATATGTAAATGTCTTCTCAAGGTGTTATGTCCAGTAAGCAGGCTGATAACAACCCTGGATTGTGTGCTATTAAAGGGCAATAATCGGGCCCCTATAGCCAGATCAGGGCCCGAGATCAATTCCCGAGCCTGTCCCTGTGTACTACGGGGGCCATGCCACAATGCCAGATGCTGTTTCTGCATCCAGCGTTTCATCTTTTATCTTATATTCTGCCTAGGAACCCCCAAGAAAGGCTCAGGTCCAACAAACCGCTGAACAGAACCATCCCTTGTGAGCCTGTCGGCAATTTCGTTTTCTCTCACATCGGCATGTCCAGGGACCCATATAGCCCCACAGTATGCTGGGTAGAGATACCATTCAACACCTGTTGGCACTGCCATACCAAGGGAGATGTTTTAACAGCCTGAAGCGCCTTTGGAGCCACCTGACTATCAGAGCAAATACTAATGTATTTCTCTGGCTGGTTCTGTGTTTCAATTTCATGAACACAGTCTAGTATTGCATGTACCTCAGCCTGAAAGACTGTGGCATATTTACCTAGAGAGATGCTGAGCCTCCTGTTTGCAGATTGCCCATAGACCCTGGTCCCGGTCCCTTCCGCAGTCCTGGACCCATCTGTAAACCAGACGAGCCCTTTAACCACTGGAGGAGTCCTGGGACTTCTGGTCTTTTAGCAGGTTAGTACGATTGCAAAACAGCACTAACATGACGTCACAAAAATCCACACATATCTTCACAGCAGACCGCCACTTGGCAGAATGGTTCATAAAGGGTACAGCTCGTGATACCTAGCGGCACACAACAGTACTACAAGTGGTTTTCGGGCAGCATTCCAATTTTGGGGAGTTTTGTGTAGCACCACGTATTGTCAGTCCAGTGTCTGTGTTTGTAGTGTCATCTGTGTGACTGTGACTGTCACTTTGAGCAGAAGTACCTTCGTCTTCTGATGAATGTGCTTCAGAGCCTGTTTCTAATATCAGTTACTTGATGCGTTGGTCTGTCTGGTTTCTTCTTGTAGCCATGCTGCTAAATGCACTTGGACCCAACTTGGCACACACCAAATGCAACCCCTTCTGACTGATTGTGTTTTTAAGGCATCTGCATTTCCTGGTCTTTTGCATGTTGTTATTACTCTGACATGGAACAGATTCAGGTGCTGAGTTGAAGGTACACATAAGCATGAACCTACATATCAAAAGAGTCAGGAAGGAATCCATACAGGAGAATGAAGGACATTTGCCTGTGTTCCCATATTGCGCTAAACATAGAAATAAATATCCGTATGCATTACTTTCCTGTCCCACTGATAGCATAGGAGATCACTGGCCACAGTGCCTGGTTAAGCCAGTACTACCATGAAACCCAAGCATTATCATGAGATTGAAGCCTAAACAACATCTGAAGAAAGAGGTTGATATGTACATTCAGCTCCAAATCTAATAACACTGGGTCTCCATTCAAAACAGGAGTTATTTGAAAAGTACAAATCTAGAAAATGAAACTTAGAGTGAAAAATAAACAGAATAAAAATTACCTTCAACCAAGCTTCATAAAAGTAGGTGGATTTTCTCCAGACTTTTGAAACAGGTAGATGGATTCATTCTTAAACGTGTACTTTATTTCAAGTTTTTTATCTTTAAAAATGTATGAAGTACAGCAGATATCAGCAGGTGCAAAAGTGGGCATTTCAAGCAAAAAGTATTCCGGCCATCAGTGGCTACTTAGGGAATTAAATTCCTTTTATCCTAAAGGTTATGGTATCCCACCTGTTGGCTGACTGGACATGATTTCCCTGAGCCTGGCCCTGTCAGGTACTTCCTCAATCCCTTTAGAATAGTCCCTCCAAGACGACTGTTGGGCCTTTCTAATTTCCTTATTGTAACAGATGAGGGCTGTCTTATAAGATTCCGAGTTACCTTTTCTTGTACTTGGTTGAAAAGTCATCTTGTTAAGGTGTTAAGGCAGGTCAACTCTTTGTGCCACAACAGAACTCTCTTTGGCGAGAGAGCCACCCTGGGTGGACAGTTATGATGAAAGGACGTGAGGATGGTCTGTTGCACCATGTCAGCAGCCAGCTCCACATCCTGCATCACTAGATTTACCTTAGGTCTTCTTGGTAGGATTCCCTGTTGGTTCTCTTGGGGTTGTGATATTTGTCCCCAGTAAATTCAGAGTTACCTACCTGAAATAATACTGTAGTCCCTCAATTACTGAATCTCAGTAATCTGGATCTCCAGATAATATGGACATTTTTTGGCCAACTATAACACCTTTCTTCTCCTGGTGATCCAATCATTTTCCAGATCACTGGGTGGAGATGTGAGACAATCCATACTCAGTGAGTGGTGGCATGGGTAAAGCAGGAACAGCCAGCCGGTCTTTCACCCTCAACAGTAAGGACATGATCTTTTGATTGTTGTAGCTGTCTCTCTGTGTTATTTTGCAATTATATTGAAATGATAGCGATATGGTTCCCATTATTGTTGTTGTTGTTATATTGTACTGATAATTGCAGTATTTAGGTTCTGAGGAGTTATACTTCAGCTTAGAGTGATAATTTTGTTTGTATGTTACCAATACCATGGAGGTTTCCCCTCAGTGATATGGATTCCTAGGTAATCTGGACTACCCCTTTTCTCATATAGTGTGGATGACTGAGGGACTATGGTATATATCTGTGGTCTGAAAAATGAGATCTAATCAGATGCATTCCATCTGGTCAGTAGGTCTTCTTATCATTCCCCACTGTCACGTTTATAACCTCCTCTCTGTTACTGTTTGCAGGGTTAGGATTCTTACCCCTATTAAGAATGTTAAGTTTTGTGCTTACAAAACATTGCATTAAGCATGCCCTTTGTGGATGGATGCCTGTGCTCCCCCATGTAATGTTATGTCCATTGCAATAACAGTCAACCGTGAGCTGCGTTTTGTTTCTATGCTACAGCAGTTGATGATGTCCCTAACTCTGTTGGGGGTGGTTTGTCTGAATCATTGGGGGTGGTATGCTGAGGTAACAGTAAGTTTCCTTGTGCTCCTTCCCCTAGTAGATGTCATCCTCATCACCATCACACCCCTAGAACAGAGTTCCAACAACGGCAAGGCATGAATTTTATTCTTGACAAGGAGGCATGATTTTGGAGCAATACTGGGTCCTTCAGAAAACAGTGTCCCTCTGTTATTGGGCAGTCGCCTTATTCACTCCCCATATAAAAGGAGGGTTCCTGAATAAGTGCTCTATCAGCCTCCCCTATAGCGAGTTTTCAGCAGAGAAGTACCATCATGGCCATGCTATGGTACAGATATATGTGTATAAATTTATACTTTTGGGAAATCTGTTTCCTATCTTATAGTTATAAGATAATTTAAATTATTGTTTAAAAGGTTGTGGTACCTTCTGTTTACCCACAGTTGCTGCAGGTTTGGGTAGCACTAGAGCCCTCTTGCCTGCAGGCTGTGGGGCAGTTCACCGAGAGGTCCGTGGTAGCGCCACAAGTCTTTCTCCAGGTGCTTCTCCTGCGTTATAGGGGAGGTGCTACCTATAGCTTTTTACCCTTGTCCCAGTGCTTAACCCAGGGTTCCCACACAGTCACTTGACCTCTGTCTTGATCAGCCTCAAGAGTCACTGAGTACGTTGAAGGTGCCCTCAGGCAGCCCTGTGTAAATCTTGTAGCTTGTCTTCTTAATGGCATTTGCCGAATCATCCTCTGCAAGGAGGACGAGTCTCCTACCTATATGCTTTGAATCAAGAACTTTCCATTTCTCCCTCAATATGGGCCCTGGATTGAGGCTGTTGATCCATTGCAACAGCTCCCCAGAATCTGTAGATATCCAGATTCCTGAGAGCCATTTTGACTGGCTGTGGGAAGTGATTGGCATGAATTGCTTATGGTTGTGTACCCACTGTGATTTGGATCCCATTTAGGGCCACAGTAAGCCTGTCTACAGACCTTCGATTGGCACACGCATAAATGAGTACACTTTTTGCTAGCCTATAAAATTGGAGGAGTGGGTGTGCCACATTGGGGTTTTGTGAGACACTTCTCCAATCTCACTGAGGACAAAGCACTGATTTTCTTCAGACTTATCATCCAGATGATACTGGAGGATGGGTGCCCTGATGCTGAGCAATGTCTCCCTATTAGACTCAGGTTTTATCAGGCTTCTGGGCTTTTGGGGAGCCAGCCCAGTAATAGTACAACCCACAGTTCTGGGTCTTCTAGGACTGATTGTTTGCTGGAGTGAGGTTTCATGCCCATTTCCATTGAGTCCTCATTACCACTCTGATCTGCCCTAGCTTTCTTGAGCTTCCTCTTAGTACTCACAGGTTACATGGGTCTTGCTGATTGAAGCCTTTTGACCAACTGTGCAGGTTGCTTTTATTAGCTTACTGCATTGATTATGCCAGATGAACAGCTCATTGGAGGGTTTCCTGCATAGGTGAGTGTCCCTCAGTTGGCATGCCCTCACCCTTAGTTTTGTTGTCGGTTTTCACGGGCTTACTGGAAATAACTAGCTCCCTGGGGTGGTTCACCAGAATTGCCAATCCCCTGTTCAGTGATACTGTACAGGTATCTTTGTACAACAAAGTTGCTGCATTTGATGGGTTTATTGTTGTAATACCTCTCCATATGCATCCCACAAGTAATGGGGAAATAATAGTCACCACCTGCAGAGCCTGTTACAGGTGGTATTGCCTGGTGCTCCAAGGGGGTTGTTCACGGCACTGCCATTACCACCTTAGTGCCATGCAGCCCTCTGCTCCCCCTCACACCTTGTCTTGGAGAGACCATTGTCCCTGTTAGCTGCCATCTGTGATGTAGATGTCAGAGGTGGTCTTTTGGAGAGTAGTTTGCCTCTAAATTCTACTGTGTCAAAAATAATGGGGAAAAAACTAGTTTCAACCAGTTCCATTTCCCTTATGTTCAGAATCTCATTATTGCCTCAGTTTATTACAGTTCTGCATACGAAGTGTCCACAGCACTTCTGACATTATATGCCCAGAGTGTGGAATGGAGGATTATAGTGATACCATCTGCCTTACACCCCTTCCATTGCATTAAGTAGTCCACAGAAGTCAAGCTGAAAGTGCATGGTGTTTTACCAATGACTGTTTTATGTGCTTTTGCTGCTGCTTCTCGTCACAAGATCTGTGAAATGGCCACTCAGACTGAAGATCCTATGACAAAAGTCCTTGATTGGTGGTGTGAGGTTATATTTGTATATCAGCCTTCGACGCTGCCACAACCAGTGTAACTGCCTGTCCTCCTGCTGTCCCTACAGCATCTTTAAGTCTCCAGTAAGGACAGAATAAGCCACTGTCCTCTGATCCACCGTTTCACCCCACTGATGATAAATGGGAGAATCCCCCATCTTGTGAAGACCTCAAGATGGATGCCTTAGAGCTGTCAACTTGTTTGAAAACTTGATTGAGAATTAGACAGCTTACCAGGCTCAGATGAACATATTCCAGTAGAATGGTAATGCAGTCTGCACTACCTTTTACAGATATGACTGTCTTGCCAGGGACAGGGTGAATAGTGGAACTCTAGTGTTTGTGTTAAGTAATTTGGGTTCATGTCAGGTTCAGTTGCTCTGCAATCTACAAGCCCCTCTTACTTTCACAGTTGGCAGTATATGTCTCTCACCCCATGGCCAGTCTCATTAGCTGATATCCATGATCTAATCCATCAGATACCTGCTCCTTTTCTGCTGCTGGCAGGCTTGAGTGCATGACATTATCTCTGTAGTAGTGTGAACAAAGATGGCAGAGGTCCAGTCATGGAAATTCTTATATAAAGATGTAACATTGTGGTACCCAGTACACGTGAGCCTGCAGCTATCTGTTTTCACTTTGCGACCATGTCTTGCCCTAATCTTGTGATCTGGAACCTCGTTCTTTCCCTCCATCTGACTGTGTGGTTGCTGGATGACCTCTGTTGGAGTGACCGTTTTCAGATCTCTTTGTTCATACCTTTGGGGCAAATTTTAATTCTGCCTGGGTTACAACACAGGTTAATGGGGCCCTGTTCAAGTAGCATACAAAAATTGAAGACACTTATTTCCACATTGTATTGTGAATACATTCACTCAGAGTGACTGAGCAGTCTTTCCCCCAGTCTTACACAACTTGTCGTCATGTTCTTGTCCTGCAGTAGACAGAGGAGTGTTGGAACACCATCCCAGCTAGGAAGCACGTTCATAGATCATTCCCACTTCACCTGAGGGATGCAAATGTAGTCAGCTTTAAACAGTTCTGTGCCAGGATGCAGAGAACAATTTGACATTGCAAACAGCATTAATGGGAAATGTTTGTCTCAGTCTCCAGTTCCCCATCTCCCCCTTTGGTGGTATTGAGGCTTTCTTCTTGGATTTCTTGACTCTTGAAGATGGGACCACTATGTTTTCCCGAAACTTCAGTAATGAATTACCACTATACACTGTGAAATATCCCAGAAGAGTGCAGATCTTATCCACATTGTGTTGTGGGTGAATGTACTTGCACTTTTATTGTAGTCCTTTTTGTGAAAGGCATTATGATAGCATCAAAGGATGAAGTGACTGACCCACTGTCATTGTTTGAACATGCCCCACACTCTGCAGATTATGCTGTAGAGTTTCTGCCACTTAAAGGCTGTGAGGAAGGCTGTCGCTTTAATACCATCACGCAGTTTATTTAGTCTTGTAGTGACCGGGGGTGTTGTGAACCAACTGATGCCACTAATTTGTAGTACCTCCCGGATAGCGGTTGGACTTCCACTATTTCCTACCCGGACAGGTACTATAAATGTGAGATAGCGACATTCCTACTATTCTCATCTTAGCTTTCTCAATCTCAAATTTCGCTGCCACCAGGTCAGTTTTAGTAATTTCGGCAGACTGTTGACCACCACTGCCGTTTCTATCTATGATCATAATTTGTGGTGGCTGTGGGTGTAGTAATCTCTCTACCATGGCCACGTAGCACTTTAGTTGAGCGGACTCGAACCGCTATACCAACTCATAAAACAATCCACTTGGGATTAGGTTATATCTAACTTCATCACAGCTTACGTCCCAGCAGAACAGACAGAATATGAGTTATATCTTCCTAGTAAAATATATAATGTGTATTTTAACAAATCTACATTATATGTAACTTATATCTAAACAACCTAAATATCTTCTATCAGATTTTGAC
>Ga0268261_10000362_pt1 | contig 28006 bp, 10 predicted proteins | sample TergutNc150P1_FD_190353 | JGI IMG/M metagenome (GOLD analysis project Ga0268261, IMG submission 190353) | Nasutitermes corniger P1 segment gut microbial community from laboratory colony in Florida, USA - Nc150 P1 (SPAdes) (version 2) | ecosystem: Host-associated > Arthropoda: Insects >... | reverse complement strand
CCCCCCACGCGCGCATGCACGCACGCCCGGCCACCCGCCCGCCCCCAGGAGGTGTCCTTCCCAGGAGTAATTATAAAGGTTGTCAGGGTTCAGTGTAAAGGTTTCATTCATTTCAGCTGACCTTGTGTGATGCATCTATCACCCTAATAATAACAAAAATTTGTTTTCTTTATTTATGGTATCTATGCGTTAGTGTAAAATTGATTGCCTCTATGGTGCTTCTGTTTTGTTTTATAGTGCTGTATTAATGTCACACACCTGCTTACTACCTCACACTTCTTTTGTAATTTTTCGGAATTTGCTCGTTTTAAATCTTGCACAGAACCATTACTCAGCGGGTGCAGTTGGTGTGCAAGTTGCAGTTGAGGTTTCAGTATGTATACTGGTGTGGTTTCCTTGTCATCTAGCATGGGATGTAGGCAAGCAGTCGTCTTTATGCTCTGGCTCCTTTACTCATGAGGTCTTTTGTATCTTTATTCTTAGATTTCTTTATGGCTATTAAAACTTGCAACCACAGGTATGATTAAAGGGAAACTGGGGAGGCAGGAGGTTTGTTTGTAATGGATTGTGTTAGTTTACTAGGATAGCCAGTTTGGTTGGTTACCATAATGAAATTGTAAATGTCCTTTTTCATGGAGTGTCTCATTCTAGGCTATTTTAATTCGGGAAAATGATGAGGAAAACTAAGGAGTCTGTAATGGTCATGATGCTTCATACATACTTGTAGAAAGGACAAAAGACAGATTCTGTGAAAGTGCATAGTACAGAATCTGCAGTTTATGAAGAGTTGAATCTTCAGAACACAGAAAAGAATATGGTGACAGCACATTGTTTGTTACATATAATGGGAATTATAATGTGCATTCCTGGTGACATCTGTTTTTATTTTTGTTTTTGTTTAGTTCTTGGAGAAGAATAACATTGTAGACATGAATCGGGAAAACTTCAGCTTCAGTTCCAGAGTTCTACTTGGTGACTTTCTACAACCAGCAGTGGGTGAAGAATATGTCAGATTATCAGAGGAGCAAGTTATGAAACGTCTGTTGGAGCTGAGAATGGCACGAACTTTCAAATCACGTTCAGGTTCACAAAGGTTAGAAGAGGTGTATTTACTTTAGTGTAAACAGACTGAATCTAAGATGGCTGGATGAAAGGAGGTAAATATGCCAGTATTAAGGACACTGGCCTGCTGAAAACATAGGGAAATTGAAAATATTGATATAGGAATCATGTCATTTATATAAGTATTTAATTCCAGAGAAAGTTATTTCTTACTAAAAGACAAATGTGAATACTACCCAGAGTGGAATTACTTAGATGAAAGCATTTAGATGAAATGTTACATTTATAGGTTTGTAGTAATAAACAGCACTAGCTGATACATATGTGAGCAGTTGCTCTTCCAGAACAGCTTGTGAACTCTGCCTGGCTAATTAAGAAAATTTCTGTAGAGAGAGTAGTTAAAGTAAATCATATATATATATATATATATATTGCACTAATAAAATAATGTTACATTGACCAGTGAAGTTTTTAATAGTCTTGATGAACAGGTTGTAACAATAATTTTTCAGCCTTGCATAGCAGTGAGTGTCTAATAAGTTGTGATACTGCATAGTCATCTGGCTTAACCCCTTAAAGCCTAGCGGTTTCTTTATGTACCACCAGAATTAACATTCAGAAATTCTACATGGTGCTCGCTTTGTGTTGAGTGTTTTGTGTGGATCTCAGAACAAACAGCGACTTTTGCTTTGTACATTATAAACTGACTGGTTTTTCATAACCGTGGTGGAAAGTGTTTACAGCACGGTACGGACTGATTCCTGATATAAAGCAGATTGCGTTTTGTCTTTAAAAGATTAATACAACATTTCAGAGGCATATTGCTTCCATCTTCAGGGTGAAATGTTTTGATCTTCATGGAGATTGGCATTAAAGCTGTCATATATGCCATCTTAAAGCAGAACCCACTCATGGAATGTACAAAAACTCTCATAGCATGTACATATACAGTCTGTATTGTATAATATACTGTATTTACCCCAGTGCAAGGAAAGTCTAATCTAAGATGGCCCAGACACCAGATTTAAGTAGAAAATCTTGTCTTGCATTCAAGTAAATACGGTAATGCCCCACTTGCAGTATAAGCTGTTGAAAGTGACTTTCTACAACTTGCAGTCATGATTGACATCTAGTGAATATAATATTAAAAACTAGGCATACACCCAGAATGTTTCATGGTGGGGGGTAGAGGTTGACCCCAAAGCCATATATAATTCATATTTGATTTTAAAAAGTATGTTATAAAATTGTCATAAATATAACTATAAAATAACATAATCCCACTTCAAAATTTCAGAGCCGACAGAAAATTAACACTCACTAGAAAAGAAAATGATCTATGTTGCTACTTTTTTAATTTTATTTTTCAAAATTCCAGTGTACAAAACACCAGGAAACTGACTTGTCATTTTGCTATGATACATTCTATACAATTCTTTCCATAATAGGTTTCAACAGTGAGAACCGTTTGTATTCCACTGTAATCATATTCACAAACAATAGGGATAACAATTTTAATTTCTCCAAAAAGTCTCTGTGTTATGCTTTGTTTAATATTTACTAGCAACCCAGACAGTCTGAAGATTTGTTGATATGTGTCATTAAGTGTATAGGACTGCTGTGTAAGTGAATGTGTGGGTATGGCACTACTGGAGATGTGACATACACAGTGTGATAAGAGAGCTACTGATGTAGGTTTCGCCTTCAAATGAATGCTCTGTATATTGCCATTGAAATATATACATATCACTAATGCACTATTTGTACATAATTAGTTTTGATAGGAGGGATTTATTGTTTTATTGTTTATATGATTGGCAGTGAATTGTTATATTTTAGTGATAATTCTGGTTGCTTGTGGCATATTATTCATTTACAAAAAAAAAATGTTATCACTTGAGTTTGTATATGGTTTATAAGAAATTTGTTTATTTTGGGGTTTGTGATGGACTAAAAAAAAGCTGTAAATTTATTTTAGGCCTGAAGGAACTAAGATAGCCCAAGAACAGAGGCTGCAACAGCAATTGGAACGAGAAAAAGCAGCGATGGCTGCCAAAGAGGCCAAAAGGGTGGCAAAAGAAGAAGCAGCCAGACAGAAAGAACATGTGAGGTAGTAGCCACCTTATAAATATTGCTGCTTTGAAACATACAAGATTCTTTTAAGTTACAATGTTTTGAGTTGGTGTTTGACAAGAAAATTGTCTTAGTCACAAGTGAAGGCCTGTGTGAGTATGAATTGAAGCTCAGTATTGTCAAATGCAGTTGCTTCAAAATTTGTTTTTTTAACATCAGATTTATTTAGCAATGCGGGATCAGTACATAGTTTTGAATGGTGGAATGTCTGTGAGTGGTGAAGTAATTCTTATTATCCGGGAGTAATGGATTTCAACTTTGTCACTACTGTGTGGCTAGTGGCCAAATTTTAACTGTGGGGTAATATTAAGAGCACTGAAAGAAAGCAGCATTTGACTGGTTGAATTGTGTGCATCTGCCATTACAGTAGTGCAGTGCATAGCCAGTATAGGTTAAAGGATGCAGAAGAAGTGTTATATTTTGTTTTGTGGAAGTGTCTCAGTCTTTATTTAGAGAATCTGTGAAGAATTATGAGAAACCTCAATCTCTGTTTCTTATTATGAAATAGGATATGAATCAGGCTTCTCCCATATTCCACTACTTTGTGCTAAACCACTTGGTATAGCAGGTAACGAGCTGTTCTTTTTGTTAAAGGCTGCTGAAGGAACAGGAACGAACTGAACGCCAGGAAGCAATCAGACGGGAACGTGAGCAGCGTAATCAGCAGATGATGGAGGTAATGTGACAATGCTTGTAATTTATCAACTATTCAGTAAGTAGTGAAATAAGCTCTTGTACAGCCCGAGTTAAGACTGCTCAGCTCATTGCTGTTTGAAGCTGGTAAAGTACACACTGGCCTTGTTAATCCAAAATCTGTGGATTGGGCATCTACCCTCTCTGAGGATTCAGGAACTCTTTTTTTAATTCTTTTCACCAAGGGCAATAGTAACCATTTTGGGGGAAGTGTGGGTTACTAGGAATAAGCAATAAGACTTAGGAAGTTAATATCAATATAGAAGGGTGATGTCATGGTTGTTATAATTTGGTTACTCCTGTACCTAAGCACCATGCAACAAAGGCATATAAGGGACACAGATTAAAAGTGTCTGAAAATATTTGTGAGTAGTAGAGAGTAGCTGAGATCAGCTTTATGCTCCATCCCCTTAGCCTTAACCCTTCTTTGCTGGAATGAAGTGCTCACTGCACTCTGCGAAAGACCCAGGATTTAGATGACTGCCTATTACTTTGCATATTCTTGGCTGGTGATGTTGGTAGTTGTTCAGTGCTCTCATCCTCACAATGCACATTGATTCAACCTCTGACACCACACAGTTAAGGGAATCAGCTCCTGAACGGGAGTCTGGTAGAAACCAGAGTAGTGAAGAGTGTTAGTGAAGTGGAAAACCCTTGTCCTTGCTGCTTGCTTGAACCTGGCTTTCCATTCTGTAATCACACGTATTCTCAACTCGAATTTAAGCTGCCATTTTTATTATCAGTGTTGATTATAGGTGGTTGGTTTGTGGATTATTTAACTTTTAACCCTTTAAACGCCAAGTTAAATCCCATCTGCCATTTGCTGGCATTGTTAGGAGCTCACCCTATTCTCCACGTTAGCAGGATAAGGGTTAAGAACCGTGCATCCTATATATAGGACAGGCGTACCGCTACCCTCCAAATGTTGCATTTTATATATTTTTTCAACAAATATAAGTACTGAGTATTTTAAACGCCCAAAACATGTTGAGCTGTAAACAGACGTCAGGATAATAAACTGAAAAATTGTTGCATCAGGTTGGTGATTTATTTGAATTAAATGTAAAACTCCGGTGCCAAAAGGTTAATAAACTTTGTACCTGTAGAGGTTATGTAAACACTAAATGGTGTAAGAGAATATGAATTGGAAAATATTTGCATGCAAGTGTTCATGGTTATAAACCTATTTTCTTTTGATACCCCATGCAGGCTCCATTTGCCTGTAATTGGTTTGAAGACTTCTTGTCTTCCTGTTTTGGTATTTTGGCATTAAAATCACCCACTAAAATTTTAAATCATGTGTTGGAATTCTATAATATATCTGATTAAGTTTTTTTTGTGAAAGGAGTCCTTAATTAGCTCGTCTTTTTCTTTTGTAGGTCTGTGTACTGAAATTATTGCAAAATTATTAAACACTCTTCTTGTTGTCAGGGAGCATAATCTCTCATCCACCACTTCAAAATACATAATGGCTTTTTTTAATACTTTTTGTTAATAAGAAGGCTGGTTCCAAAAGTGTTACTGTCATTACTGCTGTACATCAACGTAACTTTCCCTGTATCTGAAACTCCGTGTTCCTTTCCATCTTATCACTTGGATTGCTGCAGTATCAATTGTTTGTTTTTTCACATTTTTATAACCTGATTTTAACGTTCCTCCTCTATATAGATTGAGTACCTTCCAAGTAGTAATATAGAAATCTTAATCCTTATATCTTTTCCTCGGTCTTTTACCAATATTATCCATCTGGCTTCTATTTTTAGGCTTCTCAACAATGAGCCTTTGTTTTATGGAGGTGAGGTTGTTAGCCTCATGCCCCAACCTCCAAACTGGAGGACCAGGTTATCCCTTTTTATTTGTCATTGTCACCTTTGACCTGTCTGGCATGGGCGACCCTACCAGCAGCAACGCTACTGTCAGTGTAGCTCTCAGGATGATTTGATCACAAGAGTCCCACCACTGCAACAAAGTAGACATACCATCAGACGGAGAGTCAGGGAATATTCAGAATTAATTTTTGTTGGTCCAGCAGCTGACTGGCATGCAGAGAATGGTCAGGTGGCAGCTCAAGTAGCAGAATGTGTAAGAATTTAGAATATTGTTTAGCAGATTAATGTGAACATTGTAACACATAGAGAATTTTACATTTAATTTGCATGGTGTGATGCCACAATGATTGGTTTTTGGGTATAAATATTTTGGAGGAGGTTGTTGTTATCCATACTCATGCTACCCTGACAACCTTGAAAGCAGAGGCAATGAGCTGATCCGAAACATTGGGGCATTTATACCATTTCACATGGCATTATTTCTCTGATGACTGGAATCCAGAAATAAATTTAATGCATAGTCTCATGCTATGTCTAGTGGTATTATGATGATGCATATTTACAAATTATAATGTGCTGCTGGGAAATGGACTGTCATTTTTAGGATTGTATGGTGAAAGAATTTGTGATACTAGTACAAGAAGATTAGTGAAAGTGTGAATATCTGATCTTGAGGTATGGATATTTATGGAGGACAGGTGTGCAACCACTGTATTTGCTTGTTTGGTTGGTGGTCCTCCACATTTCTAAGGGACCATACATATTATGTAACAATTTTCCAGTAATTTATCTATAATAATTTCTAACTTTGTTCTTCAGTCACATTCTGAATTCAGTTTTGGATGATGTAAATGATTTTGTTTTTTTGTTTGTTTAATGATTGAATGCTTATATTTACCTATTTATAGTTTTGGTTCTGTTGTAATGTATTCACCAGCTTTACCTTGACATTTAATTTGTTGTGGTTCCAGAATTTTCAAGTGAGACATCCCCGTTGTGTTGAAATGGAAAATTATAATATATATATATATATATATATATATATATATATATATATATATATAAAAAGTTGTGTACCACTATATCATATATATTTATGTTATAATTTTCCATTTCCACACAACAGGGATGTCTCTCTTGAAAATTCTGGAACCACAACAAATTAAATATCAAGGTAAAGCTGGTGAATACATTAAAACAGAACCAAAACTATAAATAGGTAAATATAAGCATTCAATCATTAAACAAACAAAAAAACAAAATCATGTACATCATTCAAAACTGAATTCAGAATGTGACAGAAGAACGAAGTTAGAAATTATTATAGATGAATTACTGGAAAATTGTTACATAATATATATGGTCCCTTAGAAATGTGGAGGACCACCAACCAAACAAGCAAATACAGTGGCTGCACACCTGTCCTCCATAAATATCCATACCTCATGATCAGATATTCACACTTTCACTAATCTTCTTGTACTATTATCACAAATTCTTTGGCTACACAATCTCAAAAATGACAGTCCATTTCCCAGCAGCACATTATAATTTGTACTTATGCATCATCTTAATACCACTAGACATAGCATGAGACTATGCATTAAATTTATTTCTGGATTCCACTACATCATATATATTTATATTATAATTTTAGTAGTTTTGGAAGTTCACTGTGACAATAATTTATTTTGTGCCTATAAAACATTGATGATAATGATGATAAATTTTAATATTTTGTTTATATACTGCTGTTTTTGAAGAAACTTCAAAACAAAATGATGATGTGGCCAAAAATTTAGAGTAAATATTTTTAATTCTTGGTTTTCTGCTGAAGCACTTTGTACTGAGTGTTTTCCCGTGTTTGACATCAGATGTCCAGTACAGATTATTTCCATTTGCATTTTGGATTAACAAGGATGTTGGGAAATATCACTTTTGTTAATAATTATGTCTTTGCAAGCTTTGTAATTAGGTGGTATGTCTTCATCTTGGATTGTTGCTAGAATGTAAACTTTCAAATTATTTAATTTGTAGCATGTTACTGCAAGGAAAGGATGATCAGAAAATACTACAAGGCATATTATTCATTACTTAAATTTTTTCTGCCATTACATTAGTGCTTCTTTATATTGTCCCATTGATAGTGTTAACATATAGCTCACATCTCGTATGTATCTCACTAGTGAAACTTTTATGTTAATTACACGTAGCGTAGAAACCTTTGTCATTGACTGAGCCATGTACTCATTATAACTTTGAATACAAGGTATGCTTCAAAATGATTGCATATCTGTTTACTTACTCTAAAGATGTTAAACAATGAAACAAAGATGGGACTGAATGGTACAATATCAGAAATTGCATGTCAGTTTCTCTCACACATTTCTGTCATGTATGTTCGGTGTTCTACCAAGCACTTCTGTGGATATCAGCAGCAACATATCAGGTAGCAAATGGAGATACAGTGGTTGAATGTGAAATAAACAGCTTCAAGAATTGTAAGCCTTGTATATATTTCCTTTCTAATTACTTAATACATTTTGTTATTGAAATATGTTTAGTAGTGTTTCTCAACAGGTGATCTGCAGATAAGGGCAGGCTTCTGGTTTGCTGCAGTGTGTGCATCTGTAGTAAATTATCAGTGTATATTTGACATTATGTTTATTAGTCTTCATTTTATGACATGAGAAATTTCTGGAGGCTGTGATCATCTAATTGTTACTATAAAAATTATGATTAAGAATAATCCACTTTTTGAAGGCCATTACTCCATTTTACTGCTAGTCATTTAGCTACATTGTAGATTAAAACACAAACTGATTTCTGAAAATTATAAGTGGGTTAAGAAGGAACAGTGATTTTTGTAGGTATGGTAGTGTAGAAAGCGGTAGTAAAGTGTGTTAAGGTTAAGAGCACTGTGTATGTACGTCTGTTCTTACGAATGAAAATGTTACATGTGCTTTCTACAACATATCAAGATGATGTAATATATTTTATGTAGGTGTTTAATTCAGACCTTTTATTTCATGGATTAAGTTATGTTTATTTATATGTTGTGGACTGTGGTGTAATCATTCATGTTTTGATTGAAGATAGCTGTGAATAATCTCAGTAGAGACTAATGGGAGAAAATTTGTCAGTTCTAGTTCTGGAAGAATTTTTTTGATCTCACTTCAAATGCTGTATTAACAGGAAGTTTTTTTTTCTGTTGATGTAATTCAAAATTATTTTTATTTGTTGCATGGCTTTTCATTTATAAGATTGTTATATGACTCATGGAGATGAAGGATGGGAATAACGTGTTTTGCAGCAGTGACTGTCTTTGAAGGAAGTCACATACTGATTTTAGATCGAAGTTAGCTAATGTTGATGGCACACAACACCTGCTTTCTGCCAAGTCTCACTTTAGCTGCCACAACATTAGTGTTACTGGCATTTCTGCCTGCCACAGGGTCGGAAGAGGCTTGCTTTCACACTTGAACAAAAAATGCACATCATTCGTGAAATAGAGAGTGGGAAAAGCAAATCGGACGTTAGCCGTGAGTTAGGGCTAGCGAGTTCCACCGTCGCAACTATTTGGAAAAATCGCGACGGCGTTCTCACAGCCTATGAAAACAACGTTCCTGTGGTGACGAAGAATGAGAATCTGAGTCATGAAGCAACACCATCCTCCTCCCCAAATAAAGATGACATGCTGCTTATGCAGATGCAAGAAACGGTAAGACTTTATCATCATTAGCTGATGTCCCACCCCGTTTCTCATCCCATTTTTCATGTAGGCCCGATTGCAGTGAAACCTCGTGTCAGTCAAAAAAATATCTGGCATTTAATGTGTAAATTTACTTTGATCTTGTAAACTGTCATGGTGCACTAATCTAAAACACCAAAATTACTTTAAGCTGTTGCTATGTTTCAAGTGTATGTTTGTAATTTTTTTAAAAGTGTATGCGTATATATATATATATATATATATTGTTTGTGATATTTAAACCTCTTAGAACAAATTCACTGTTTACCTGCAGAATGAAGGAGTTGTATCTCCTAAGATTGATTATTATTAGCTGTTGTATGTTCATCGTGGGCTTGTTTAACAGTTCACACATTGGTCTGCCGACTTTCAGCACCTTATTTCTGTATTTGTCACAGTTGCGGCTATAGTGACTGTGTCCATGCAAGTTAAATGAAGTGGAATTTACAGAATTATATAAAAATGTTTACTGAGTAAACGAGGTCTCGCTGTTAAATGAGCAGGCAAAATAGTAGACTAGATATTTCCCCAAACCAGCATGGCAGTTTGAAATGTTGCAGGCTGTGGGTGTAGGGGATAGAAATTTTTAAGTGCTTGGTAGCATAGAAGAGACATTTTCACAGTATTTGAATTATATCTGCTTGAGAGAAAACCAAACAACAAATGGATTCTTCTGACTGACATCCTGTTCAAATCTGATTTGACGCCAATCATTTAGTAGACTGCAGCTGTCAGAATTGTCCATATTGTTAGGAACGTTTTAACTTGCTTAGTAGATTGAGATGTTTAATGCACATACACACACATTACACCTTCTTGTTAGCAGTTGCAAGCAATTCACTGCAGCAGCCATTAATTAACAGAAGGGCTTTTTTTTTAATTACACTAATGCTATGATTGTGTAAAGATGTGCATTTTGGTAACTGTTACAATTCTGGGGGAACAGCATCAACTTTCATGGAGTAATGGCCATTGCAAACCTTATCAAGTCATTTAAATTTATTGAAACAATTTGCTATCCTGTAAGTCAAGCACAGTCCACATACAAGTGGATCTCTTGTCTTGTATTACATAACATTGAGATTTTGTAGTAATTCTAAAGACCCTTGATTCTCTTAGATTATTGATTCTAACAACTATAGAATGTTGTATGTAGTTTCACTAGCTACAATCCAAGGTTGAAACTGTCTTATTAAACTTACAGTATTAGAAGAGAACTTACTAACCTGCATGGAATATATTTTTTGTCTGTATGTTTCTTTAGCCTAATGCTTAGTAGAAGTATTTGTGTGAGTTACTAACATACACAGTGGTTCATTTTCACAGATGCTGTGTGGGCCACAAAAGTATTTTAACAGGTTTAAAACGCTTGGAAAGACACTATGTGTATATAATGGGGGAATCTGGGTACATTGCAAACATGCTAATTGTATAGGAAACTGTGTCCGCAGCATAATTAAAACAAATCAGCCTCTGGTGTATCATACTTTGAAGCCAGTACTTTCCAACATCTTACATGCAATAGAGATGTGTCTGTATATTAGTTTTTTCTTTCACATTGACAATTAAAGATCAATGTTTGGAAATATGAAAATTAATTTTAACTCATTAAAAAAAGCAGAAAAATAAGTTAACTTAATGAGTAATAGAAAATAAAATGTTAAATAACAACAACAACAACAATGACAAACAATTTAGAAGGGATTAGATTAGAACCTTCAGTTGCTCCCAGGTCTCCCATTCACCATTGAGCTACAGAAGATCACACTAATGAGCACTGCACACATAATTTGTAAAGTGCTGGGGTAATTCACCTAGATCTCATGTTGAGATCTGGACTTATCAGAAGACTGCCACCTGATAACTAATAAGCAAGAGTAAATTTAAAATAGTAATAATTCAATGTTTCTGCCAAGGTGAGTCATTTCCAGCAAATTCTTCAATTCTTCTCCTGTCTTCTCTGCCCTCCCTTAAACATTCCTCACATATTTGTGGCAGCTGTTCTTCTGCTCTGTTTTGTGTATCTTTCCTCACTTCATTCTTAGTCTGTCCCCTGGGAATTTACTCAGCATACGTATGTCTCACGTGCTTACAAGAACTCAGTAGAATATATTTCCAATAAATGTATGATCTCTAAATGTGACTTGTTGTGGCACACTCTGTTACCTACAGGCTAGTGACCCTTTTATTACACAAGAATAGGATATTTAAATATAATGTAATGTGACATCAGGAGTATATTTTAACTGGTGAATTTTGACCGGAGACTTTAGAGATAGGTTGCTTTTGCTATAATGTTCCAGTGAAAGAGATTTGAAAGAAAGTGCACTGCAAAATTCTGTAGTGTTACTAGTGACTTAAAAAAAAAAGTCACCAAAACAGTTTTATTCTTAAAGTAAAAGAAAATATTGTGTACCATACATAAATACATATATTGCACTTGCATTTATGGGAAGGCTTTCTTTCACACATTATGATGGAACTCGGATTTAGAAGTTTACCTTTGTGGTAAATATGGAAACATGGGTCTGTACTCAGGCTAGCATTACACCATGTGTAAAGTTTGGTAGTCATTTATTTCTTATTGCCTGAACACAAAAGATTGGTGTATTGAGCTTCAAGGTGGTTTATTAGACTGGACTGTGGGTTTGGTTTCCACTTAGCTTGGACTGAGGACAAGGTTCTGGTGCTGTCATTTTGAACAGATTTTGTGTACAGTCACACAGAATTTTTGATATATATTTTATATAGAATCTTTTGTCCACCTGCAAGTTCTCTTATTTTCTGAACAGCTGTCAGGCATTAAATTCCCTGTCAGTGATGCCCATGTTGTGACTGTAGTTTTCAACATTGACATGTTTTTGAGCTTTTCATTGTTCATCACACAAATTACCTTGTGCTTCTGGTTTGTGGATATTCATCAGCATGTATGTCTTATCATGACACCCTATTTTGATTTCACTGTTTGCCAGTGCTCCCAGGCATACCTTTACAATTGCAGCTGACAGTTCCACCAGAGTTCATAACTACTATTGTGCAGGTCACCAAATATATTTGGGAGGGAGAGGAAATTGTCCATGTAACCTTAGTGTCCTATGCATTCTAAATTCCTAGTGACACTCTGATTCACTGTCGCATGTGTAGCTGTCACTGTCCATGTTGCATTTTGTGTGGCCTTTCCCATTTATGTGCTCATATTGTAAGTATAGCCAGTGATGCCTGACAGTTTGTAAATTGTTGTACAAAAGCATTTATGTTTTTTAGAAATATGTTGCTTGGAAATAATTTTTTCTTCAAAGAGCAGAATAACTTCATTCACAACCAGATGTTCAGCTCAGCTGTAAAGTGTAGTGTCTGTGTTGTTTAGTTTATTGAAGAGAGATGCAACTGTTTAAAGCCTGTCAGTTCCTGTGAGTTAAGTCTGGTTGATTCATATTGTCACAGAACTGCAGAAGTGTTTAGTCCATGTGATGGGGCTTTTAAGAAGAGTAAAGTAATAATTAATGTGTAAGTTTGGAGTTTGCCACAGTGTTGTTATTAAGGAATCCATTTTTCTGGGATGTGACACTATGCTATTGGGTGAAGAGTGCTGATGTTTTGAAGGAATACAGTGCCTTCATCTTCAAGGATGATCCATGAAGCTCTTCATTGTCACATCTTAGAAGTCAGGAATCCTCAGTAGTCAAAATGTTGTAAATATAGACCATTCAAGTACATTGTGCGGATGTTCATAGCACCCCATTTATATATTGCTGTTCTAATGTGTTTCAGTCCATTTGGACTGCCATTCCAGATCATATGTTCATATAAAATTCTGATCTGTCCCGATTAGCTTAGTAATTTTAACCCTTTAAATGCCGAGTTAAATCCCATCTGCCATCGGTGGGCATTATTGGAAACTCATCCTGTTCTCCACGTTAGCAGGATAAGGGTTAAATTGGTTCATGTTTCACTGTGTACCTCAGTTACAGTGGTGTAATACAGACCTTCCAACTACATGTGTAGTAATAGCACCCCCTTTTTATTGCTCTTCTCATGTGTTTTGTCCCTTCAGACCATCATCAGGGATTACACTCCCCAGATATTAGTAGATGATGATTAAGTGGTTTATTTAGAGTGAGCCACAAAGTTGAATGATGTGTTTCTGGAAGTATTTATGCAGTGACTACAAGCACACAAACTGTCCATGAATCTTGGCTGTCATTTATGTACCATGTGCATGTGTACTATAGAAAATTACCAGTGTACCACACATCGAATGCGTATTTTTCTGAATAATCTGAGCACATGTGGTAGTTGTATGAAATTTTGAGGTTATGTACTATGTTTACTATGTGATGGTACAAGTGAAGAAACTATATTTCATCCAACAGTCCACGTATTTCAACAGGGGGTGACCATTCAGTTGGCTGTTGGCAGCCATGGAGTAGGCATCAGCGTGCAGCACATGCACTAGTGCTGGAGAGACTTTGCTTGCATTTGTGTGTATGTTACTCACCACCCACTCCATTCTGCTGTTTCCCATTCAGTTTCCCTCCATTCCATTTCTGTGTGCCATCACTTTGTAAATGTGCCATACCTGATGAGTTCAGAATGGAAATAATAAAGCATATTAGGTAACCATTGTCTGGAATATAAAGTTCTTCATTTTCAGCACTTTATAATCAAACCATAATCATGAGAAATGTCACACTCGTTTTTACTAACAGATATGTAAATTTTTAAAATTTATTTTTAGATTTTTTGGAATCTGCCAGGCAACCAGGCATGCTTATAATATGACTATATTAGACTGATGTATAAAACATTGAGGCTTATGAAACAAATGAATGCTAGCAGTTTTAGTGCATGGGATTGTACATAATTCGTATGTTCAAAGTTAAGCCTTCTAGGGTGTTATTTTATGTCAAATGGTAAATAGTTCCTGACATTTCAGAGGAGCATAGTGCCTCCATCAGCAGGGTCAAGCAGTTCAAGAACACTGGGCTGCTTGATGAAAACATAGTTCTCTGTAACATGTAATGTCAAGGTCTTTAACAGAGTTGGCACGCAGACATAAAACATCACCAACGTGGTAATTTAGTAGTTGTACAAGGAAAAGGCATAACACCTGTAACAAAAACCAGAAAACTTATGTGATAAAATTTCATATCATAAGCAGATAATACAACATCAAGAGTGCGGAATTTTGACATGTGTGTGTGTGTGTGTGTGTTATAAAAAAGAGGCCTAGGGTGGAATCATGTGGTACACCAAAATGCGTGTAACATGGGTGAGGGAACTTCCTCTTAAGTGGACGGAATAAAATCCGTCGTATAGACAACCAGTAAACTAAGCAGTGTGTCCTGGTAAAATACCAGAAATCTTCAGTATATTGAGAGATTACAGTAAGTTCTCATTTAACATGGAACAGAACAAGTAGAATGGAATATTTTTCCCATAAGAATTAATTGTAATAACTCCAAAGAATAATGTTAGTGAATGAGCTACGTTTATTAAATCTTTGGTTACTAAAACTTGCCAGTGTGAGAGTAAATGTTATTTAGGACACTGTTAAGTGAGGGCTGCCTGTATGTGGAACCTAGGAAAGGCTTAACTGGGATTAACATAAGTGAACTTAGTCCATCCTTGTGAGCAGAGTGCAGGTGTGATTTTGTTCAAGTGCTTATTAATTGTTTGTATTTGGTTTTGATTTAGTAAATACATGATAAGATGGATGTAGTTGAAATTTAAAATAGAAGGATAGCTGCTCCTGTATAACACATTCTGAAATGTCTGACAAGTTATTAGAAAAAATTGTAGGCCTGTAGGTATTCACAACAGCACTTCTGCCCTTCATGAAGACAGGAATAACTACTAACTCTTTTCCTGTAGGGCAAAACTCCCTTGTGAATAGGCTGCAAAAAATATATACTCTAGAATGGCAGTAAATATTGCAGAGAAGATTTAGTGATAGAAATAGGGATTTTGTCCAATTTGGCTGACTTCACTGACTTAAGTAATGGAATTTTCTGCTTGACAGTATTATCATAAGTGAAAGAAATACTTTTAAAGTTGGATGAGATAGCGTTAGGAACTCTAGGAATATTGACAAAACATGGAATATAAAAGTAGACCGAAGTAGTCAGCGAAAGCTCCCACAGTAAGTTGTGACTTCATAACACAATTACCTCCAGTTTTATCTTGTGTAATACTTTGATTGGTCTGTCACTGAATGTAACAACATATAGCACTTCAAAAAATGATTAGATTGGGTTGTGCTGTTGTCGTCTACAAATTTCAGCTAATCGGTACATTTAATCTGCTGATAGGGGTGAAAAAAATAATGTTCTGCTCAGTACATTTGATTTTCATTTATCTTCTTAAAAAGCAAAGGTTTCTTCTTCTTGAAGAAATTTTCTGTTAATACTGACGTAGATGATGATAGTGATGGTGACCAATAACAATGACAGTTATGATGACAGCCATGATAATGTGTGAAATACAGTATTTTCAGTTGCAAGGAAGAAGAAATGGCTGACTCAAGTATGACTGATATGTCCATTTGTGCATGAGTCCAGCATGTTAACCTTTATGCTACATCTACTTTAGTTGGAAATTTCCTTAACCTGAACGTAACTTTACAAACACAGTGTTTGTGGGACTTTAAGCACATGCTATAAGAAAGCAGGCTTTGTGAGTTGTGACAAGTACTCATTTCTTTGCTTAAATAAATATAAATTTCAGAAGTGATTATGTCATTGTGTGGCCAACTTAACTCATTCTAGCTGTAATCATTAATTACTCATGTCATTTTTTTGTATTTCTCACCAGTTTCCTTGTGTAAACCATTAAGATGTAACATTGTTTCCAAAGTGAAAACTTTATCTCTAGAAATTTACGTTAATGATCTTGTGGTTCTGCTGCACCCTGCACAGGCTGTGACACTGACTTGTACACAGAGGTGGTGCCAAAGTAACACTAAGTTACATGCTAGGTTCTGAGTTGCCATGGGAGTTTTTATTAATGTCGTTAGCATGTAAGTAGTTGTGTGACCATGACCGCTGTCCTTGAAAGATGTGAATTGTTTCTCTGCTGTCGTAGTGGCCAGTTTGAACAGTCCTAATTCTCTGTGTTGTAGTGGCCAGTTTAAACAGTCTTGATGCTCTGCTATTGTAGTGGCCAGTTTGATCAGTCTTGAAAGTAGTGTACAATAATATGACCACAGTGTTTTCCATTATGTACCCCTTTGGTAAGGACCCTACATTTGCTATGTGGCACAGGGTGGTGAGAAGATATGGAGTAGCAGGAACAGACATTTAAGGGATTATTCAGGCTTGCAATAATTTATGAGAACAGTTTTCTTTAAATGGACTATGCTCTTCTGATTATGAAGCATACTTGTTGCTGCATGAGTAACCTAGTATCATGTATTGCATGTCCATGAATGATCTTTACAATTTTGCTATTGTATTGTTCTAAACATGTTCAAAGTACAGCCAAGACATTTAAACTGTTTGCAGGACCAATTTAGAAACTACTATTAAAGACTAATAAAGTTTCTTGTGAGCACCACAAATGGTTCAGTGATTGTCAAACCAATATTTAAGCTGTGCTTCACTTAACGTTGAAAACGTTTTGATCATTTGTTTCACAGGCTACTGTGATGTGTGTCTTGAGCTTTTCTGGTGTGTTCAGCAAAATAAGGATGTACCTGTTGCCCTTAATAAGCTTTATTAAAAAAAAACTGTGTGAGATTTGGTGATCTTGGAGGAGTTGGGGGTGCAGTCCATGTGGCACCCGTGCCTAGTTCATTGATCTAGGTACAACCCAAGGGACAGTAGAAGTATAGTGGATTTCATTGTTGGTAAATTGAATTTGGTATGTTTTCTGCCTTCTCTGTTCTGGATGCTGTTTTACAGTACTGTTGATTGTAGCTCTACTTAGTATCCAGAATGTATTGTGGCCTGCAACCTAGGAAACTGATTTAAATTTTCAGAGTTTGTTTTTCCAGCTGATTGTTTGTGTCAACCATACTCAAATATGCTCTGAATAATACAAGATTAAAATTTTAAAAATTGTTTATGGACATGCTGTACTTCTTTTTATATGTTTGCCGCAAATGTTTGTCAAGATAGTTTGCTGTAGACTTTTCTTTTGATGTGTTAGCCGTTGATAATTGCTGCATGCTGAATGTTGCGCATACTGAATGGATGTGGTTCTGTTGTTTATGTTGCATGTTCAGGCCAGGCGCAGGCGCCAGGAGGAGCTGGAGAAACAACGGCAGGAGGAGCAGTTGAGAAAACAGCAGGTAATTTTGCATTTGATTTGTCAGTCTCTCTATGTGGTAGTTGGCACAGTGGTGAGGTATGCTTGTCGATACAGGAGAAAGTGACTAACAGAAGTGGAAAGATGTCCTCCAGTGGATTACACAACTTCTCCAGTTGCTTATCACATTGTATATCTTACTGTGCAGTGAATCACACTGCTTGATGTCAGAAATTATTTCTCTCTGTATTTTGATATTTTGAAAGTCAGTAATACATTTGAGTTTAATATTAAGCTTGGTAATGTTGGACCATTATGAGCAGAATTTAAGTTATGTGATAATGGTTAATGTGTGTAATCAGTGGTGTATGTTTTTGGAATCCATCTTGGATGTTAAACATGGTGAAGGATGAGTCAGGCAGGTGTACATGACATTATTTATTTATTTTGTGTGCTTCATGTGAGGAATACTTGTATATATAAATTAAATACATAGGTCATTTCAGAGGGTTTGTGTATGATTTAATGTAATAACAAAATACAAGATAACTACATTACTGGTATTCCCGAATGTTTACACACGTCTTCTACTCAGTGTTATCACCAGCACTGTCACACACTTTTCCCATGTATGTGGTAAACAATCAATAGCAGCTCTGTATTCATCCTTGCTCAGACGATGTAGAGAGGCAGTGATAGCATTGTTGCTATCGTCTTCTGATTCAATTCGTTTACCCCAAAGATGTTCTTTCACACATGCAACCAACCAGTAATAACATGGGGTGAGATCTGGAGAATAGGCAGTGTGTGCCAACACATCCCAGCCCTGATGTTGCACCAGATTTTGCACACCACGACACTGAGGTGTTGCATTGTCATGGAGCAAAATGACACCATGCTCAGGCAGTTATGGTTGTTTATGGCGAAGAGCCAGCCTCACCTTATCCTGCAAGAGTGCGCAATAATATTGGCCATTGACCGTTGTACCAATTGGCATGGGATGGTCATGCACAAGTCCACTGCAGCTGAAGAACAGAAGTGCATGACTTGAGCATTCGGACTGAAACATGCAGTTTTCTTCCTCATGCCATTTGGATGTGCCATTCAGCATTCCTTCATTTTAGCTGAGGGTCAAATGAATGCGTCCATGACACGTCAACCCATAAAATGTGATCAAAGAATGCGTTGCCTTCATTTCTGCAACTTTACAGGTGGCTGGTGGTAAGAACGTGCACGGCTCCTTGGTCATCATTGAGGATGTGTGGAATCCACTTTTCACAAACTGTTCCTTTCCCCAAGCTGTTGTTGAGGGTAAGGTAAATACTTGCTGGAGAAATTGCATCTTCTTTAGCAATTCCCATGTATGAGGTACTGCGTGTACATTTAAGGACAGGTTTCACTTGTTCCATGTGGAATTCATCTGTCACTGATACTGGGGTTCCACTTTGAGGGACATTGTCTGTCTCTTCCAAGCCAATCTTAATGTAATTCACCCATCAGCAAACAGTTTTATGTGGCCCTAAAACCTTCCTTTAACAACGTGTCACACTCTATCACATTTTTACCCAACATAACATGAAATTTTAGTAATGTTCTCACGTCCATCCGGGAGAATCTTTCTTGTAGTCTTTCCTGATCCAAAGCTAGACAGCAACTGACATCACAGAGACAGTGCACCTTTGTTACAGCAGCAGTAGTGCCACCAATGCTACACGTGATTCGAGTTTAGTCATATGAAGCACTGGATGGTACTGCCACCATTCACAAAACTCCTGGATTGACCCATGTAGTATTTGACTTAATGTCTCTCTCAGCCACACCAAGCAAGTCAGCTCAAACAGATATGCCTTTGACTTGACTCTGGGAATTGTCTGGTTCCAGCTAGGGCAGGGACACTGGTTGTTCTGATTGGGGTTTTTATGTGGTGTTTCATGGCACCAGCAGTTAGGACATGAACACTTTGGTTCATGTCCTTTTCAGTTTCATTTTGTGCTAATCTTCCTCAGGTTAGTGCTGTGTGTTTGAGCTGCTGAGAGTGTTGATAAATAAACCTTCAATTTGATTTTGACTGGCATACAAGATGAAAATTTTTTTATATTTAATCATCTGAAAAGTTGTGCACAAACTTACTCTTGTTCTGTACAGGTATTTTACTGAAAATTGAAGATTGTGAGGGGGCATTGTAAGTGAGGTTAACTTGTTTGGGTAAATATGTGTACAGCTGCTATTGCTGAGTCAGTTACATGACTTCCTCTTGGGTGGGTGAACAGGATTTGGTTCGCAGGGAGAGTGGGATTGTTTTTCTTTTTGCCACCTCATTCTAACTAGTAGGATAACTAAGGGGTCAAAGAAGGATGAAATTGGCAGAACAGGTAACACACTTCAGGGAGATGAGAAATGTGTACACAGGTTTGGTATTTAAACCTGACAGAAGAAACCACTTCGGAGCCTTAGTCATAGATGATAGGATAATGTGAAGATGATCTTAAAAATAGAGGATGTCAAGTTGTGGACTGGATTCTGTAGGCCCAGAAGTGAGTGCAGTGGCAGGCTGTATGGTACATCTTAATAAACACTTAAGAGGCATATTATTTCTTGACCAGCCGAGGGATTGTTAGCTTCTCAGGAAGGACCCTGCACCATGGACTTAATCATGTGTACCTAACTGCTAACTGTTTTAATATTTCAGGAACGAGAACTGAAACGCCAGCAAGCTGTACTGATCAAGGAACAAGTAAGTACTTTAGTCTGCTGTGTAACATATTCAGTATTGCTGCAGGTCCTTAGAAGAAGATTGCTGTATTTGCTTTTGTAATTTGATTGGCCACTTCTAAAAACTGACAGGCTTCTATCAGAAATTAAACCATTGATAATTAGTGCCTGCTTGATGTTGGCTTATTTTTAGTTTGCTTGTGAGTTGTCTTCAGTAAAAGGTCTAATTCATTATTTATGTTAAAATAAATTCCAGTAGTCCAGTAGTGTTGATAATGCAGGTATGTCCATTTACATAAGGTCCAAAAATATTTTTGTTTAGTTATAATGCAGTTATCTAGTTTACTGGATTGTGCAGAGTGTTACCGTCTTATGTCTTTATGGTGTTTAAATGGCAAATAATCCAAAAGATTTTGTCATTTAGGAGCTTAGAAATTTAATGTACAATGCGGAGCAACTAGTATTACCAGATGTTCATGTCTTTATAAGAGTCCTTCATTAATACCCCCAGTTGTTTATCTTTCCCATACTAATCTTAACTTTTGGTCTTGTTTAAATAAAAATAATGGTGTGAGATAATTGGCTGTTTTAATGTAGGCCATGGAATATAACTGAATTGCATCTGGCAGAAATTGGAGTAGGACATCTCAGCTGGATTCTGCTTGGCTTGGAAATGAAAACGAGTGTTTGTAATAATGTTCAACTTGCCAGTTACTGTATTTGGTAAACTGTAAGGCACATGTAGATTTGGAAAGAAAATTTAGAGGGAAAAGTATTTTCCTTACATTTTAAGCTCATTTGAAAATACTTATTAACTGAATGGCAGTTTGTTTGATGGAATGTGAAAAGTCAAGGGAACTACATTCATGTTTCCAATCTGACCAGGCTCAAATGTGATTCTTCTTAGCAGCTAGTTGTGTAACTAGGTTCTTGGTACCTGGGGTGAGTAATGACAATAGTTGCCCCTAATACAAATTATGAACTTCAGAACAAATCACAATTATTTGTTGAGTTTCCTTGTATAGGGCTCAATAATTTCAATTTTTTTTTTTCAGAGCAGTAGATCAAAGTTTTTTTAATGTAAGATATTCATTTGTCACTTTTTTTTTCTCTCTCCCCCTGGTCTCTGTTTTCCAGGGCAGCCACACCACTGCTGCTAGCAGAGATGTGGTGGGGGGGGGGCATGCCTCTGCTAGCAGCAGTCACAAATTTCTGAAACTGCAAAATCATTATTTTGACCTTGGCTGGCATCTTTTATTAAATTACAGTTTGAGTGTGTGCTGACCCAGCTGTCATATGCAGCTGCCCATCTTTTCACTTCTGATATGTTCAATTTGTGGACCCAGCAATTTCATTGTGTCAGTGATATGTTATCCAGTTGTTCACATCTGTTTCTCCATTAGGGTGTTTATTCTTCTCAGACTGTCATAATTCTTCCCTGTTTCTTTCCATTCTCATATTTTATTGGTTGGAGTCAGACCAGACTGTCTTCCAGTTGCTGCTACTTTGTTCTTTAACCAGTTTATTTCACTCAAATTAAAGCCTACGGTTTACTAAACATTCATACATTGTTTCAGGCCTGGGGTGGTGTAGTGGTTAAGGCACTGGGCTACTAGTTGGAGGGTCCCGGGATTGATCCCCAGTCATTGGGGATTTTTTCTGGGGCATCAGACAGTTCCATGTGCCCTGGGGTCGACTCAGCCTCTAAAAATGAGTACCAGGATATTCCTGGGGGTAAAGACGGCTGGTGCGTAAGGGTGACGACCTTACCACCTTCATGTGCCAAGTGTCTAGAAATTCTGGAGCCTTAACCTACCAGAACCCCAAAGGCCACTAGGCCTGTAGTGGGATTACTTTACCTTTACATTCTTTCAGGAAGATAATTTTTTTGTCAGTAAACTCACTCTCACTGTGTGCTGCTGAACAACTAGTGTTAGGAATAGTGAAGCTCTTTTTCTGTCCCACTAAAGGACAAGTTACAGAACAAAACTACTGTTATCCTTCCAGTGGCTGCAGAAATCTCACAGTCAATTTCTTTCAAGGTCATATTGATGCACCTTCAGATCAGTGGATGCAGGATTATATTGTACAGTGTTTCTCAGGCAAAAAGTATGTCTTACCATCCATGCAGTGTGATATGTAGTATCGTGCATAGAATTTTATAATTAAGTAATCTGATTAAAGTATGTAATTTTATTACCCTTGTAGACTGTCTAGTGTCATAAGAGGTGGTGCAAGAATGAGAGAGGAGACTGAAGAAAACAGTTGTTGTCAGTTTTTAAGGTAGACTAGTATTTTCCTGCAGGAAGTGATGAAGACAAAAGAAATCATGAACACAGCCTGGTGAGAAAAGAATGAGACCAGGGCATTAAAGTTGTTTGGCAGGAGTTCTGAACATTCAGTGGCAACATTCTGGATGCTTGGGAGTCTGATAAAAATATGATATAGAAATTCTGAGAAATATGTCCGGTAACAGTGGGTGAGATATTCCCTGAAATAACTCTCCATGGATAAAAATCTTTCTTGAGGTACTGACAGTCTTTCAGTTAGTTTATCCTGAGCAGGATGAATCCTAGGCCATATCCTGACACCACATTTCTTTATGGTTCATGTTAATATCTTCCCATCTGTGCCATTGGTTTCCTAAATGCAGTATCTGGCAACACATTACTGAGATTTGAGGCTCTCATGGCAGTGAATATTAAGAATACACTGTTCTGGGATGTAAATGCCATGCAGTTGGATAGATGTATACCAGTGTGTCAGAGGAAGCTGCTGCCTTTGTCTTCAGGGTAGAAGCAGTTGTATGTATCACTTAAATCATGCAGTGTCGTCTCATAAGATTGTAACCCTAGGGTACATGTTTCTTTATGGCTTCCTTTTCCTTAATATTACTGTCTGGTAGTGCATACAGTCCATAAATGGGACAACCGAGTGTTTTCATGGGAAAGGTTAAATCGATGGGGTCCTGCACAGAGGGTTGAATTGATCTGAATTGAATGCTTGCATCATTGTGGTGCATTCACAGTTAAAACTCACAACATCTTGCTAGAAATACAAGTGTTACACTTCTGGTTGAAATGCGTTAGTGTTTTGTGGCCACATTATTTTACATTAGCAAATACAGTACATTAAAACTGTGGTCTAAAGAAAGGAACATGTTTTTAAATTTATGTGAGCCTGTCAGTGACTGGTACATTTAAGTACTTTAAAACAGAACTTCTCTTATGAAAAATATTTAAGATATGATTCAGTACACAGTGTATGAAAAATCATAGCTGTAAACTTATGTGATTGAAAAAATAATTACAGTGCAATTTCTTTAATCTGACTTGTGTGGGACTGGACAGGTGCTGAAATATTAAATAGTCTGGATTATCAGCTATTACCCATACAAGTAGTTTGTTGTTGCTGCTCCTATACTTGGGCTGTTAAATTAATCAGAGGAGTATTCCATTTCGATATATCCTTTATCTGCTGGTTGTGGGTCATGAGGGTCCTCTGCTATGTTTTCTGGAGTCTTCATAGCTGAATAAGTTTATGGAATAGAAAAAAATGGGATCAGGAACTACCACAATGGTTGATGGACTGACACTTTTGGAGGCCTTTTCAACATTTCCCTGAGATCTGCCTGTTTCACTCATGAAGCTTTTTTGTGGTAGAAAGCAAAATTTTTGGTCATGGGAATACTCTCGTAACATATAGGATTACTAGGATTTCTGGATTATTGGGTATCACATTAAAGGAATTTTGCTGTAAAAAACTCAAAATTACAGTTAGCCTTTTGAAACATGAAGTTTGTAAGAAGAAGGAAATATTTAAAACTGTGGAATTGTAGTTTTAAGCTTATACAGTTATTATTCCAGGGTGACATGGCCTTTTGTTGACCTATAAATCACATAGTTAGCAGAGTCATTGATTTGATGTGATTTGAATGTTGTTTTCTTGTTTTTAGACTTTTAAATGTGCTAGTCTCCTCCAAAAACCAAACCAGAAATTGGTGTTGAATAACTTTTGTGTGTTTATTTTTATATAATATTTAGTTGGATTTAATCTGTTTTAATTATTCAAGACAAACATATTTGCAGTTGCTAATCACCTGTACCAACAGGAAGGTAGTTGTGTGTAGTGATAAGTTTCAGATGTGGAGGATGACTCCAGTGAATACTGACAGTTCATCCAGATGTTTCCCACCCTCCAAGTTAAACTAATTGATCACGGTACTGTACCAGTTAAGTGACTGTGAGGATAAGAGTCCCATGTCAAAAGCACAGTACAGTAGAATTAAAAAAGAAAGATATGGAGATGGAATAGAATGCAGTGAAAACTAATTCTAGAGATAGGGATGTGCACTGCACAGGGAAGGGTTGAATACTGTTGCTTCTTGACATCTCTAGTATTTAGGGTGTTTATCCTCCTCGTGGCTGCTGCCATCCAGCAACATAAAGTTAACCATTTTTAGTATTGGTGAAATCTGAAACCAATTCCAATGAAATCAGACCAGAAATCTGTGCAGTTAGCATCTTAACGTTTGCTAGACGCTGCTTGTTACTGTTATTGGGCACAAAAATTTCTTTTTATGCTTCACATTTACAGCATAGACCCGTAGAACTGTATTATATATAAAGACTTTACAAAGAAATTATATCGCATTGATAGGTTGTTAGATCATATAGGATTGTGTAAATTAGACTATCTCTGTAACTATAGACAGAAAAAACAAGCAGTATTATTTCCAGTTGAAGTTGTATAGAATAAATGGAAAGAATGCGAATGACATGAATGAATATGGGTTGCAAAAGTTTTGTTATTTAATCGTGTAAAAATTATATAGCATTTACATCACACGTGTCAGAAAAGTTCATCGCACACAGGATGAAATATGAATAATTTATACTGATAAATATTACAGCAGTAAAAAGATTGGTTAAATGTCATGAGCCCAAAATTAATTTTAGTACCACACCACAGACACTTTATGTTTAAAAATTATAATATTTTTATGGGACATAATTCAGAAGCTAAATTGAACTGATGCACAGGAAATTGTCATTGAAATAATTTGTGATGTAAAACACTATTCAGGACTGGGGACCCATGCACATGCATGAAGAAACTTTTTCATTCACTCTGTTGGCTTTCCTTGGAAAATGTATTATGTTAAGTTCCCGCCAATTTCCATCACTGATTTTGTATTATGTTAAGGGCAGTTCTAGGGCAAATCATTTTGATTTGATTGGTATGAGCTTTAGTGCTTATCCTTAAACCAGTGATGTGGCCTCCTTTTACTATTCTGTGGCCCTTGAAATAAACACTGAACTTCATTTCAGTAAAATCATTTGCCTCGTGGGATCAGGGATTTTCAGTTCAAAATATGATTGTTGTATGAGATCTGTCTTTGCCTTCTGCTTATTTTTTATGGGATGAGGAAGTGACTGTTGGAGCGTTTATTAGAACCTTTTCTTGTTGTCAATAAAACTCTGCGTTTGGTCTTGTGCAGCAGTAGCTATATAAATTTGTGGATCAACTTCTGAAGTATGTCAAACATAAATGCAGGACCAGACAGACACTAGTAAATCTGGGTAAACTGCTTTGACTTGGTGTACTGAAGCAATCAGTAAGCATAGACAATATCTTGAAAATACCAGAAAGTTTGTATAGTCATTATAACATGACATTAATTCTCTTTGCAGTAAGTCAGGTTTTGTTCTTTATACAGCAAATAATTTATTTCCATTATCAAGAAAATTTTCCCGAGTAGTAGTATTTTATAAACTATTTAATTAATATCAACATGAATTTTCATCGTACTATAAACTTTGTAGTTTCTGTTGAATTTTGCTTTTGAAGTTTAAAATCTATAAATTATGGTCAGACCCAGTACCCTCAAAGTTGTTATGGTACCTGCCCTCTCTGGGTTTCTAGTGAGTACTGCTGCTTAAAACAATACTTTGTACACAGATGGAATTTGTCTGTAACAAAGCTTGATACACATATTGAGATCGAGCTACTTTCTTGTAGTCTGCTGTCATTCTAATTGTGTGCTTTTACATCTTGTGTTTCTAGTTTTGGCGCAGTATTGTGTTAATTTTTGGGCACTGCTTGTTTCCTTCTCTGTATCTTGTTTTTTTGTTCAGTGTATAGAGCTTCAAAACAGAGTTATAAATTTTCCTACAGCACTTTTACACTGCCATAATCATTCAGGGAAAGTGATTTGTAAATTTTGCACTTGTGGCCATTATTTTCCCCTTTGTGCTGTATTGGTTTAAGGATTCAAAATTAATTTACTTTTATTCTGTTTGAGTAAAGGGACATACTAGACCTCATCTGAAACATCTTTGAGGATATGTCATACCCTGAGTAGACATTTTTGCGTGTTCAGTTGATATCTTTCATTTGGAATCCTGGTAATCACCACTTCGGTGTTCAACAGTTTAATATCAACAGTCAAGCAACTATTTATATCTGTAAATAATGTTGTCAGATGCAGCCTTACAAGGAAGAAAGTTAAACCCACACCTATTGTATGTAAGCATGGATGAAGAAATGAGGTGTGTTTTTAAATAAATTTTTAAAATAACTATAGCTGACTCCAGTGAGTCTTTTTTTCCCCCGTTACTGCCACAGTAACATGGCTTTTCAACCCTCAGTCTTCTGTTTGAGTGGTGGATCATGGGACTTTTGAAAGGATGCTAGTTATAGGGCAAAAGTAGTTCCTCCTAGGTATTACTAACCCAGTATGTTTGAATTTTCCACTGGAATATGAATAATGGACACATGTTGAAAACAGAATCCAGGAGCTTTCTAATAGTATCATAATCTGCAGATGGTGACATACCCTCAGAGAAGTTTTGGATAGGGTGTACAATAATTTCAAAGTGTAAACATTTTTTCTAGTGGTAAAGTGTGGACAAGAATTTCTTACAATAAAACCAACTAGATGCACTGATTTCTCAGATTTATTCTTGGAATGAAACTCTACGTGTTATGGACAGTTTCTCTGTCCATGATCAGGAGTTTTTTATTGTACACATAGCAGTGGTATATGTCATACTGAAAATTTCACAAATGGATAAAAGTTACCCATTTGTGAAATTTTCAGTATGACATATATCACTGCTGTGTGTACAGTGAAAAACTCCTGATGATGGACAGAGGAACTGTCTGTAACACGTAGAGTTTCATTCGAAGAATAACTTTGAGAAATGAGTGCATCTAGTTGGTTTTATTATAATACATTTAACATGATGCATGGTCACTTGAACGTCAAATTTGTGGACAAGAAGTCAAAGCTGGGTCTTGTGAAAAGTGGCCAAAGAATTGTATGTTTGTTCCAGTGTTTTGTTTTACTACAGTTTTTGTTTTTATTCTCTAAATGAATATCTTGACACAAAGGGAATATAAAATTGTGTTCCTAATATTCTTGTTTATTTTTCACTCAAACATGTAAGTCTTCTGTGTTGGAAGGAGTTTTGCACAGTAGTTTAACCCTTAGGCTACTAATGTTATATATATATATATATGGAGCACCTATTCTTGATGTTTCTAGATCACACACAACGACGCAGCACAGTCGGTA
>Ga0268261_10000361_pt1 | contig 28033 bp, 24 predicted proteins | sample TergutNc150P1_FD_190353 | JGI IMG/M metagenome (GOLD analysis project Ga0268261, IMG submission 190353) | Nasutitermes corniger P1 segment gut microbial community from laboratory colony in Florida, USA - Nc150 P1 (SPAdes) (version 2) | ecosystem: Host-associated > Arthropoda: Insects >... | reverse complement strand
GTTCAACTTTGGATATAGGTGTTTTGGGTTATATCGGTATATTTTAACATAAGGAACACTCTCCCGAAGTTTTGTCCCTTCCTCCTGGGACACCCTGTATATTATATATATATATATATACAGCGGATGATAGTAACCGCTAACCAACTACATGTTTCGGCCCTGTATATTGACCATCGTCAGGTTGGATTATAAACTTAATAAGCAGCTATACAATATATGCGTGGGTACTCTGGGGGGACGAGATCTCGTCTTACAGTAGTGGGTGGCATGGCCTTTGGGTCGTCGTAGACCGGTGTTAATATGCCAATGCCTTAGTGTATTGTTTCAAACATGATGAAAACTAGACTAGTGTTTATAAGTTAAAGTAAGTACATGTAGTGGTAATTAATACACTAAGGCATTGACATATTATATTAACACCGGTCCACGGCGACCCAAAGCCATGCCACCCACTACTGTAAGACGAGATCTCGTCCCCCCAGAATACCCACGCATATATTGTATAGTTACTTATTAAGTTATAATCCAGCCTGACGATGGCCAATATACAGGGCCGAAATATGTAGTTGGTCAGTGGTTACCATCATCCGCTGTATATATATATATATATCACATATATAATATAATATAATATAATATAGTTGTGTTTTTGACTATCTAGCATCTGCTATTTAATTTTTATGACCGAACTCCAAAAAGAATCGTATGTAAAAAACCATAAATATCATCTGAATATCTGTGTTTTAACCTTTAAATATTAAAATAAACTTGTTATTCATTGCAGATACACTTTGAACTTACCAGTTTTCAGACACGTACGCACATTCACAAACTGAAGTACACCAAGAAAACAAATATTTTAAAAAGACCAACAAAACATATTCTGCGTAAAACATCTTTAAAATCTTTTTAACAATTCTAGGAAAAAATGCGGCATGGTTTTAACAGCAAAACAAAAATATACTTACGGAATTAAAAATCCATAATAATCCAATGTTATGACATTTGTAAAACTTGTGAGGTCTTACACAACGCAAAATATTTTAACGCATGTCCACTTACGTTTTACATTGCTCATTTTAATGCCTGAAGATGCTCGAGGACGACCGAAGCATGTAGCATGCAGTGTTGGATTTAATAAATAAAACAGTTGAGTTCGACGGCAAGAAAATAAACTGTGTCACAACACAATGGGATGAATTCCATTAAAATAAATACAAATTAGGAGACGAAGCAAATCTTTGATGTTGTATCGAACAAATTATACTACGTAATAAATTCATGAACTTAAAATAAAATGACAATAATAGCAGACCGAAAGACATGCAGGACTATAGTCAGTTACTTAAAGACGCTATCAATTGTTGAAACGGTACAGCGACGACGACAGATTAATGAATAAGGAGCATTGGTGGAATTGCAATGAGAAGGAAAGGCTTAACTACTTGGGGAAAAGCAAGTCACAGTGCCACAGTAATCGTACACTTCTTAATTTTGAGAATATATAAAAATATCAATTTCAAAAATTATAATTTTAAAGCCACTGACCAGTGGTGAGCAACCTTTAGGGCACTAGGGCCAAATCATGAGAACTGCGGGCCATATAAATAATACCTGTATCATTTCCTTATGTACCATTAATAATAATAGCCTGTCATCAACAGTTTTAACACGGGGGTGGTAAAAGGCACTTTTCTTTAAAAAAAAGTATCTTTAAAATTGTGAATTAATCCCACAAAAACTGAAAGTTGTAGACTGTGATTGGTAAAATAATAGGAATTAAATACGTAGCGACTTCTACGATGGAACTTCGGGACACACACTGTACTGACAAGCACATTTAGCCGCCACTTCCCGAAGCAACGAAGTCAAGTAGAGCAATAATTATTGTTAGGGAAAGGTGTTGTACCTGGGGTCAATTTTGGGGTTTCATTTTTCTGCGTGAATAGGATTAAATGTTGTAAAGTTTAAAATGCTGCATAATGTTGCACGTGTATCTGGCAAGTGAAGTAAATTTTTATTTCAACATTGCTTTATGGCTACAAATGGCACTTAAAGAGAAGGTAAAAAGTGAACCAAGCTTGGGTTAGCCCATGTTGTACCTTGGGACATAATTCAAGAGAAGGGTAAAGTGAAGAGTAAATTTATTTTGCACACTTTGCGTAGGGTCAGGGCCTGTAGCACACTACACTTGACTACATCAACAACTTATGGCATCAACAGTAACAGAAGGGCAATCAGTATTCTTCCAGTAACATCTGCTTAATATATCTACAAATGAAGAACATTAAATGTGCAAGATAAGCTGTATCCAACTTAAAATAAGTTCAATTACATATACTTTATACATTTTGTATAGCTAAAAAAAGCACTAAATGTTCTAAAATCAAGTGGAAAAGCAGCTCTGATGCTTGGTATTTGGACATTCCTGCTAGTAATGGCGGTGGGAGCTACCGTAACATGTCACTAAAAAGAATGTTAATATATATATTTGTCAAGGATAAATTTACTGATGTTCTCCAGCCGTTTGTAATACCTGATTTCACATGCATATGCACTAGAATCATTCATTACTTCAGTTGTGTAACAAGAAATGCTCCTCTGCCTGCCAGCTGTACTAAAATAAAATCCCCTATTTCAACGTCACCAACTGCAAAACTTTCTTCAGTAATATCTGCAATTTCTATATCACTTCTACATAATCATCATTACTCAATTCTGCATATGGAATTCTTAAAGCTACCCTTCAGAGCTGTCAACAGTTATCAACTTCCTCTTCAAAGTTTTCTTCTCAAGAGTTTTCTCTGTATATTTTTTTTACCCCTTTTGGCTCTCTGGTTTTCAATTTCAGTCTTCTCTGGTGTATCTGTTAGAATCCTGTTTTTTCCATGCTTTCTTCCCTCACTTTTTTGGGTCCAGCTTTAGGGAAGGGTCTTATTTCAGGGGACCATTTAATAAATCCAGCTGACATTCCTTCTTCATTGTTGTCCTTGGAACTTGAAGGCGCAATGGCTGGTTCTATTACCCGACTGAAAGGTATGTCAGTGATATAGGATAGGAATTCATCCTCACCAAAAATATTTTCATTTAGCGACACATTCCTGTCACATGAAACCTATGTTTGGTAAATTCCTTGCTGAATATTTTTCCAATAATGCCTGCAACACTGTACATGGTTACCGGTTTGCCTGGGTTTGACAGCATCCAGTGATTAAGGCAAGCATTGTAATATGTTTTATATGGACCAAAGACGGTGCAATCCTATGGCTCTAACTTATCTGACGTATGGGGAGGCAGTGTAGGTAAGAGAATACCATTTTCTTTTGCCACATTGATGGCTGGGATTGACGAGTGGGACGCATGGTTGTCTAAAATCAAGAGAACTTGGTCTTGCTTACAAGGCCTTTCACACGCGAAAAAATAATTCAAATAGTCACCAAACAGCTTCTGATTGGACCAACCCGTTGGGCGTGCACCTGCAATTGAAGCTGTTGGAGCACCAGCCAACTTGTGGTTCTTGAAATGCACCCTTGGAAGTATCAACACTGGAGGAACAAGGTTACAAAAGGCATTTACAGCAACAATCATTGTGACATTTATCCCTCTCTCCCCTGATGTGACACTCCCCACTTGATTGATTCCCTCAGCACAGATAACTTTGGGAGAAACATAAACAGTTGAATTACCAGTACCATCTAAGTTACAGATTTCATTAGCTGTGAAATTGTGTCTTGACGTAAGTTCCCTTTAAAAAAATGCGTTCACATTTTCACGGTTAAAATTGGTACAGTGTGACTAGTAGCTTCAGGTTTCCCCAGATACAAGGACTCATGACGTTTCCTCAGTCCCTTCAGCCACATGTTCCCAGCACATTAATTCTTTACCCAACTCTGTGGAACTAACCACAACATTTTCTTTGCCATACTTGAAGGCAAATTTTACAGCTTCCTTCTTTGTGAGACCATAACGTAATTTTGCACCCTGTTTGAAATACTACACCAATTCAAATTCCTGTGTGGCATTGAAAATTTTATTGACATAATTTCTGGCTATGTATTCAAAATCCGTAGGAGTTTCTTGCTCTTGCAACTTCAACAAATGACGGCTTATTGTAGTTTCTGAAATTCCAAAATTGCGTGCTGCCGTCCTTAATATTGTACTGTTATTAATTACATATTTTATGGCTTGTCCTATGGCTGCTGGATCTACCGTTTGTCTTCTTTTACATGACTTTCTTCATGGCATTCTCCTAGAAAATAATTATTTTTTTATCCTGAACGTACTGTACTGTATTGTACCTTGGTCAAAGACCCAAGGCACAACATGGCATGAAGGTTCAAGATACAACAATAGACCAAATAAGGAATAACAACACAAATTTAATAGTTCGATTAGATAAGTAGACAAACTGTATGCATAAAATAAAACAGCATAAAAAGTAAGTTCTCACCTGTGCCTTAAATCATAAGAGAAGTAAAAGCACTGCAACACAAAACTTTGTTAACACTCTTCCTGAAAAATTACATAACAAAAATTTCCAGAACGTCCTAAACAGCAAACAATCTTCCACCAAACAAAGATGCTAAAACACAATGTTTGTGATGGACACATCTTAAAGTAGGTAGAAATACTTTTTATATTTGCTTATAGATGGCAGAACAATGGCTAATGACTGTAATTAAAAATGCCCCAAGGTACAACACTTCCCCCAATACCAGACGGTACATCTATTTATATTTGGCACAAAAAGAATGTTCTGTCAATAATACGAAGTACTGCTGCATAATATTTTTCTTTGAATGGGAGTAAAATAACTATTCGTTGAATTTCACACAGTTTGTTTCGCGTTTCTCAAATCAGGTCGCCGGCCGCACAGCCAATGGAGAAGTGCCGCATAGAACTTACACATACGTCTACTACGTAACACCGTGCAAGTTTCATGTCTGAAGTTGCGAACTGTCAAAGTGAAATGCTTCGCGCGGTTGTCATGTCCTATGTTTCGGAATAACTGAATGTTTAGATATGTAACTATACAAAACCACGCAGCATTTAGAAGTTCTGACGGCCTCGATTTTCGGATTGTTGTCAGAATTAGCAGCGAAACAAAGAAAGATCTCCAATGGTATGTAGTTGTAAGAGGAGGTCCCTGCGCTCAAAAGCCGCGAAAGCTATCGTAAGAAAACAGCCCGAATAGTGGAACTGTTTATGCATGTGCAAGATTGGGTCGTTCAATTGCGTATTCCTCATGAAGACACGCCTTTCTCAATTCGAAATTAAGAAATTATTAATGATGTCGGACCAAAATTGCTATTAAGGCAGAGAAGATTTTGGGGAGTCTAGGAGCCAGTCTATCCTTATTCTCAGCTATTCGTATGCAAAACGCACGTGACTTCCTGTTTGTCTTAAAACCCCAAACCCGAGAGAAAAAGACAGAACTGTTTCATTTAACGAAGAAAGCGGATGTATACAGTGAGGGCATGAAGCATTGGTGGAATGACGCTGACAGGGAGAAATCGAAAGTACCGGGAGAAAAACCCGTCCACGAGCCACTATTTCCACCATATATCCCACGTGGACGGGCCTAGGATAAGACCCAGGCCTTCCTCTGCCAGAGGCCAGCAACTAAGCGCCTTAGCCATGGCACAGCCCCAAACTAAATTCCACAAGAACATTTCGAGAATGGGTTAAAATTCAGAAAGGCTGGTTCCCGCGAGAATGTGCCACAAAGACGAAAATTTCTCGGCCGATAAGAGTTCATAATTGATTTCAACATTTGAGGAAAAAACTGTCCTTATCTTGTGATGTCACATCGGCTTGTGACACACGTGCCTTGGTTTTTGAGCGCAGCGGAGAGCAGCCGCTCTGCAGATGTACAAGCAGATATCAGTCTTCAGTGACCAAGCGTGCCACGAAACAATATTTAACCCTCTACCTGCTAACGTGGAGAATATGGTGAGCTCCTAATAATGCCAGCAAATGGCAGATGGGATTTAACTCGGCGTTTAAAGGGTTAAAGTGTAGCGTGAACTGATACCAACCAATGCACAAGCACCGTGCCAATGATGAGCCACAAATCGGTTTCTGGTCCACCACTGAAGCGACTGACAGCCGGAGGGCAATTAAGCATATTTCTTGACCGGGAAAACTTGAAACGAGCAAAGACGCACTGCATGGTCTCCAACCCTTTTATGGCAAACAAGGCAACACCCATTATTGTGGGCAGGTCCGCGGGCCTGTTCGTGGAAAAATAACAATAAGTGGAATACCTGTCTAATTTGTTCTGACATTTTAAAAGTGTACACAATTTACAACTGTGGCCGCGGGCCGCGGGTCGGAAACCCCTGACGCAGTGGGTACAACGGACACTTGGAAGTACTATAAAGTTGAATATATGTTGACCCAATGGATCCATTACGTTATGTTTATTAGAATTCGGCAACAAAACTACGACAGGCGAAACAGCACGCGTGCGTCTACCTAACAGCACAGCATATCCTTCAATGGTTCACCGAGCATCGGTAAATACTACGTCCCTTGGGTAATGGCAGTCGGGCGAGTGGTGCGTCATTTTTATATGCGCTGGCACATCTAACTCTCCTCCTGTTGTATGCCGTGTCTCATAGACGGGTCTGTACGTGTTAAGAGGTAGTTTCTGTTGAGAAAGAGCGTTCATATGCATACGTTTGGAAAGTATACGTCACAGAAACAAAGCATTCGAATGTATGATTAAAAAACCCTCTTCAACAGTGCCCAGTAAAAGAATATATACGTGGGTGGTCTGAAAAGGTCTCGGCCTCGACCATAGATGGCAACAATATCGGAAAGATTTTTTTCTAAGTTCGTACATCTGTCATAAGCATCCATGTGAAATTGCAAGTCATTCTATCAAGTAGTTTGTTTTGTACAGCTGTATGAAGCAGGAGTGTTGTCTGTATCCCTTAAAATGGATAAAATTGAGTATCGTGCTGTTACAAAATTCTTTGTAAAAAGAAGGTTTAACGCCACAGGAAATTCATTCGAAGTTCATAAAAGTTTATGGGGACTCTTCTCCTTCGTTTTCAACAATTAAGAAGTGGGCTGCCGAGTTTAAACGTGGCCGTACCAGCACTGAAGATGATCCAAGTGAAGGACGTCCAGAAAGTGCAACAACACCAGAAACCATTTAACAAGTGCACGATATGGTATTGGATGACCGACGGATGAAAGTGCATGAAACTGCTGAGACTATAGGCATTTCAAAAGAATGTGTAGGATATATATTTCTTGAAGAATTGCATATGAAAAAGCTTTGCGCAAGATGGGTGCCGCGCTTGCTCACGGCAGATCAAAAACGCACTCGCATGAAAATCTCATAACAGTGCTTGGAGTGTTTTAACAAAAATAAAACTGATATTGTGCGTCGATTTATTACTATGGATGAGACTTGGATTCACCATTACACACCAGAATCCAAAGAGTGGACAGAAGCCGGTTGTTCAGCACCAAAGAAGACAAGGTCGGTTCCATCAGCAGGAAAGGTCATGGCATCGGTGTTTTGGATGCTGAGGGCATTTTGTTTATTGATTATCTTGAAAGGGGTAAAACAATAACCGGGGAATATTATTCCAATATTTTAACCAGACTAGACGAAAAGATTCGTGAGAAAATGCCCGGTTTGCAAAAGAAAAAAAATCTTCTTTCATCAGGACAATGCACCCGCCCACAAAAGTGTTTGGCAATGGGAAAATTAAGGGATCTGCACAATGAATTGTTGAAACATCCACCCTATTCCCCAGATTTGGCTCCCTCTGACTTCTATCTCTTCCCAAAACTCAAGCTATTCCTCGCTGGTCAGCGTTTTTCTCCAAATCAAGAAGCGATTGCAGCTGTAGAGGGGTATTTTGCAGATCTTACGAAGAACCACTACAGGGACGGGATAATGGCGCTGAAGCATCGCTGTAATAAATGTATTAGTCTTAAGGGAGATTATGTTAAAAAATAAAAATAATTTTGAAATTACACATTCGTTTTTTCATTGTTAGGCCGAGAACTTTTGAGACCACCCTCGTAGAAGAATGGAAAATTTTTGGAATTACATATTCAGTGCTGGATAAAAATAAAACATAAAAACGTGTACTTTTCTACAATGGGGCGTGGTTTACATCACGAACGTCAACAGTCAAATTAACTGGAGCCGTTGTTGCAATATCCATGCAGTTCTTTATGTTTCCTTTAAATAAGCTTGAGCTCCAATAGGTGGGTGCAAAATCCAAGGGCCCGGCCTTTCGATCGAACAAATTCCGGCCATTGTGTTAAATTAATCCTGACACGATTATTTGTGGAATTAACTGAAAAAAGGAAACGTTAGACACTCCACTTTAATTGGAAGATATGAAGGGCTATTTTAAAAATTAAACGGTTACTATTTCAAGACAACTTAGCAGTTACGGGTCGAGAAACATTTTTAGACGGTGTGAGGCGTGCTGGAGGTCATAAATTGCAGTGTTATGACATAAGAGATATGTTGCAGTATACAGAAAAACGTTAAGTTTCCTGTGGATGCCATCTTGGTACGCGATCACGCTCCGGGACAGCTACCACCCTGTGAGAAAGCACTGAAGATACACGATGCATTGCATTATATTCCCTAAGAAAATGACAATTACCCTCAGAACCAATCCAGAAGTCACCCCTTATGTTCAAACCAACTCCCTCAAACTGCGACGCAAGAAATTCTGAGCGCAGTGCTTTCTGCTTTATTGTTTAAAAACTCCATTCCTACGCCCAAAACAACATAGTGCATTCCCACTATAATTTTTTTTTCGGGAAACAACAGTTTATTCTGGGAATATGACGAGGTACACAGGTCTCTGGCCGTAAAGCAGTGATAGTGCATGTTAAAGTACATATACGCAGGCCACTTGGGTTACTGCTGGGTTCGCATCATACACAGGCGTTTTACAACAAGGTGACATAAACCAAGGTTGTGGAATTGCGACTGGCAATCCTGCGTGTTCATCGGAGAATCGCTTTTTAGAAATTAATTTCTCAGTTCTTCCATGACAAAGCTGACACGGCACGTTTCCTCCAAAAGTTCAGCATTTAAAATAATCGCTATGTGACCTTCAAAATTAAACAGGTAAACGAGCGGCGAGTTGTCTAGTGATACCGTGTCGAGTGACCATATAAATCACGTTCCGCAAGTCTCGAGGTTATGTTTGCACCTACCTGGAGCTGGCCGCTGTGGTCCGGAATGCTTCAAGACCCAGGAGGCACTGAGCTGCCAGACGGTGGATCGATTGACTACCAGATTACATGCGCAGGCGTTCTTTACGTGTACCGTGACCTATTTATCAGTGCCGGATTTGGATCAAATTTCATATTCATGTCACACGATGCACGCTATAGGCCGTTATCACAAACGAGACCTTGGTAGTCTAACCATTAAATTTCGAGAAAAAACTATCTTCTGAAAAAGGCGACTTACAGAAATAGCTGCAACAAGACACGCAGAGATGAATGCAGATCCACGCAATTGGCCGGAATGAACACAACTGGTGCAGTGGAAGCATTAAGCAAGGACAATGCTGCGAACACAACTTTCTCCACACTTCCCCAGATCTTGAAACTCGCAATGGGAAAATCAAGCTTTCTATATTGAGAACCTCTGTTCTGGGTAGTAATGCTAATTCCACTTGTAGACACACTCAAAAAAATTAATGAAAGATAAAATAAATAGTTCCCTACCGCCACCTCATGAACAGCATCATCACATTCATCATATGTTAGTACAGGGTAATTCATACAAGAGATAACACTTTCGCATGTTTATTATCAATAACCACTCAGCCTACAGTTACGACGTATCAACTGTCAGGAAAAGTCTTCACATTTACTTGCAAGAAATCAAAACTTTCGATAGTTTTCTGAACAATAAAATAATCACATAATGACAAGGAGGCTGGCTGGGAGTCAGCCCTAAAAAACTCTGATGGAACCCCATTCTAGAACTAAAAGGTGCAGATATGACAGCATTTCCACAGTGTCCAAAAACAAATGCAACACAGCTTGAGTGACAGCTAAAGTTCTTTCATGAGGACAGTCCTCATCTTGGGTATAATGTCAAGCGTTCTGATAGAAGTACACCAGAGTTTCAGAGGATATTATTGCCTCAGGGTAGAACACAGAGGTAATACATTCCTGCAGACTATGCCATTGGTTCATAACCCTAAAGACAATACTATGCTTCACAGCTTTGAAACCTCAACTGTACGATAAAGAGCTGCAATATAATGTTTGGTGTAGTTTTCACTACCTTAGTCCTCTGCACTGTGTCATACACAGTTACTGTACACATTTAGAAGTCTACTCACCAACAGGACTGTCCCAGAAGGTGTCAAAGAAATTTCAATGACCCATTCCTTCATCAACATTTGATTCTCATGGTTGTGACTACAAAGACTGCTGCATTGCAAAGTGTAACACTGTGTGATCTGGTAGAAATTTAACATTTCAAAGAAATGTTGATAAATTTTTTCCAGACACCCAAGAATATGGCATTCTTCACAGTTTCATTATTCATACTCTCATATGCTAACACTAGCATGCAGTTTCTGTAATACAATTTCAATAAAATCCTCTCGGACTGCCAGCCATGTCAAGTGTAACACGTAGACTCCATTTCAGACACTGTCTCCATAATCAGGGTCCAGATAGGCATTTTAAAAGTAACTGATTAATACTGTTCAGTGCAAAATAACTCCAACATGATGGGCTCCTAGGATGCAATGCCACGCAACCTGTCAGATGGACACATGCTGCCTCCATCTTCATGGTCTTCCAACACAGTGCTAACCAACTATCAAGCCATCTATCAAGCAAAGATGATCTATAATACTGCTTTATAAAATGTTTATTCATATTTTATGCTCTAAAAATTGTGCATATGTGTTTATGACTTGTTCCACATCCTACTGTCTTTGTGTCGCACGGATCCATAGAATTTATTTATTTATGCACATATATATATATATATATATGCATGCATGTATGTATATACATTATGTATGTATGTATGTATGAAGTACACCAGTCACTGTCTCTCTTTTTTTCAAAGGACATTTTGATGCATACTACCAGATATCTGTAATTGTACTGGCAAAGTTCAAATAATTTTTTTCATATGTTGTATAATCCCAGTTTTGTGTTTCTTACTGTATGAAGATTTCCCTGCACTTTAGATCCATATTTTTTTTTTTTTTTTGGGTGGTTGTGGCCAAACTCCAAATACGTACTGCATAATTATTCTCGGTTTAAGGTTTCTTGATTTTGGACTTTTCCACAATTAAGGGGTAAAATTCACCACCACACACTTTCAGAGCCTCTATTTAGCATTCGTGTTTACAACTTCAGATGTAAGGGCCATGTACATAATGCTATGATTATGTGCAGTGAAGGTGAATCAATGTCAGAATTGAATGCAAACTGCAGCAGCAGTTCAATATATCAACCAACAAATGCACTCAATAAAATACATTAAAATACAAATCATTAAATTTAGGATAACAATTCTGCAAATACACTAGAACTATTGTCTAAGATTTGTCAGGGGTACAAGCTTTTAATACCTTAAATTTAGAAAAAACATAAATCACGATTGGAGGCTGTTTTGTGATTGATCATCATACACCATGCTAACAGAAGAATGGACTCACACAACATCTTGTGCAATGAAAACCAATTTCAGTTCATTTTTCAAATGTTTTCTTTCATGTTCCACAAAATAAATAGAGAAGTATAAATATAAAATGGAATACAACAGAACATTAGAATTAAATTTGGAGTTCATATAATTTTTGTAACCCCAGTAGTAATTTTCCATTTGATTCTGACACAAACCACATTTCAAATTGTTCTAAATTTAAGGTACAAAAAGCTTGTACCCCTGACAAATCTTAAATCTTTGTTTTAGTGCATTTGCAGAACTGATATACTGCATCTGATGAGAGGTTTTTAATGGGTTAGTTTAGGTACTCTGAAAAGCAAATATCACAAACTCACCAGATGAGAAGGGTGCCAATTTCATTTCTTCTATCTGCTTATCCATTCTTCCTTGGTGTCAATAACATCTCAGTGGTTTACCTGCAAGAATGACAGTTCATTCTTTAAAAGGAACAAATGTAGGGGATACCTTTCCACTGACAGGTCATGTCATATCAGCATAACTCAAAGACAAGCCAAAAGCTGACATTGTGGTGAAGACATATCAAAGATGCTGAATTGAAAAAAGATATTTGTGTGCTGGAACAGCTGAGAAATGCAAGAAAAAATTTAAATGACATCAGGCATTACTAAAGACTCAGAAGTTTCCACGTAATGGTAGGCAATGCAGTAATCTCTGCTGATCCGGGCTGTCATTAGTTGACGTTCACAAACTTTAGTTCATGCACAATAGTTAACTATTCACTTGCATAATTAACCATATGTAGAAACAGTGTAGAAAATTGTTACTTCTGCTTGCTAACTCATATCACACCTAACAAACACAGTGTTCACTGCACAACAAAATTCTGCTGGTTAAACTGAACATTCTACATTTCTTTAGAGGGAGTGGGGGCATTTTCACTGTACAGATTACGAATTATTACTATTCATTCTTGAAGAGTTGCAGTTCAGACAAAATCGAGGGCAGACGAGTTGGAAGCAGTGTGAAATGGGAGTAGATATACGGTTGTACAGAGATGGAACTGGTCTCTTTGGCATAAGACAGTGCAAGTTGTTTGTGAACAATCATATTATAAATATAGTGAAGAATGCACACATATGGATTTTTAGGCTTATGGCTGCAGTATGCTGACAGTTGGAGGAGCAGAATTGAATCCTAGGCCACAAAAGAAAGAAACGCTGATAACTTCATGGCGGAAGAGAGAGAAGAGATGAAAGGTACACATCAGTGGTTAGAAAGGAATGAATCCAGTTTGGATACAATGAGTGTTAAAATTGACCTAATGAATGGAACAACTGAAATATTAATGGAGGAACACAAATGGATTAAAGGGCTGGTGAACTCTTGGAAGGCAAAGCTAAGGATGATGGAAGAACTTTACTTTATGGATGAGTGGCAATGAAGGACAATCTATTTATATTTAGAAGTGAAGAATGGCCTCAAGAATCATACTTTGATACTTTGAAAATAGCAGAAGATATTTAGAATGAAACTGACAGTGGACAGTTTGAGTGGCAAACCGAGGGTTCACAGACTGGGCAAGAAGAGAGGAGGAAGACTGATCTTGATTATATTTACTTAGTTCACACAGAAATTAGGGGGTACACGGTGGCGAAGTTGGTTGAGGCACTGCACAACAAGCAGGAAGGTCATGGGTTCAATTCCCAATGGTGTCACTGGAATTTTTAATTGACATAATCCTTTTGGCTGCACAATGACCCTGAGGTCAATTCAGCCTCTAACAGAAATGAGTACCAGGAATTTCATGGGGCGTAAAGGCGGCCGGTGGGTAGGGCTGACAACCTTACCACCTTCATGTGCCGACTGTCTTGAACTCTGGGAGCCTCAACCTCCTGGAACCCTACGGGCCTGCCCAGGCCTGTAAGGGGATTGCTTTACCTTTTTACCCAGAAATTAGCAAGTGTTACATGCAACAAGAAATCTGGCGGGGACAAGGATAACTATCAAACAAGACTACAATATCAAAGTGCAGAAACTACACAAGTGACTCCATATTTGAATGAAGTTATTAAAAAAAGGGGGGGGGGAGGGACAGCATACCCCTCAAACAACAAACTGGTAATAAACAGACGTTTGATTTTTATGATTTATGATTTTACAAGAAAATTACCAGCTACAGAACAACAAAAGATTGGATAGCCCTCCATGAGAGGATCATGTCATACATCAGCAATCACCATAGAGAAAGACCAGAGGGCAATGGACAGGAAGAGTGTGCAAATAGGGGACATGCTGGAAATACGAAAAGCATCCTTCAGGCATCATAGACAAGGATGAGAGCAGGCTGTTAAAGACAAACAGCAGACATAAAAGAATCAATTACAGTTAGCGACAAGCAGGGTCTACCTCAACAGCTAGGTGATGACATCAGCAATTCACAATACATCAGAAGAAAGGCACTAGTATTTTAGCAGCTGGCTGACTAGGAAAAAAGATACATTAGTGAAGACAAAAGGGATAAAGGACAGAAGCAGAACAACACAGGAATTGAAATGGGTGGCAGGAATATTAAGGGTCAGTTTTATAAACATTGTAAATCACAAAATAGAATTGTTCAGGTCTGTTGGAACAAAATAAAATGTTGGGTACTGCAGAAAGTTGGAATGGATTAGAAAAATGTGAAATTAGGGGATAAAAGACCTTTAACAAAAGCAGAAGTAAGTTAACAAGATATGGTAGAAATCCAGGAGGGTTGGTACTATAAATTAATAATACTGAAGATCAATACATCAGTGAAATGCAGATGGAGAAAATAATATGAACTGTAATAAAAGATAAGTTGTTTATATTGCCTTCCAGTGAATTAAAAATTGTTCAACACGAATTTTATATGGGATTTCAACGAAGAGATAACAATGTTAACAACAAATATTCTAACACTGAATTTTTAATAATGGGCAATTTTAATTGTATGGAAGACAGACAGGTAGAACTGTTGCACCTTTGATATTCTGGATAACTATGATGCTATAATGCTGCTCATAAGAGACATAGTAAGATAAGGAGCTGTAATGCAGAAGGAAAGAAGTTGATACATTTTGATGAAACCAACAATTTTGAAATTTTAAATGGAAAATTTGGATGACTCAAGAGGGAAATTTCCTCCTATTAATAAATTGGGCAATAGTGTGACAGACTACAGATTACCTTCTCAAAGCATAATTCATAATATATTAGAATTTCAGACTGGGGAAGAGATAATTGGTGCTCACATGCTGCTGTTATTAGAACTACAAAATATAATAGATGATACAATAATAATAATAATAATAATAATAATAATAATACTTGTCCAACACAATTACAGAAATAAATATGATACAAATGGAACAATAACTATGCTTTCAATGAGGGTCTGAATGACACTGCGGGCAGAATGTATATGTGCGGTATACAAGATGTTATTACTAAAGTTAAAGTAGATGAAACAGTACGTATGTTATATGGTATAATAAGGACGGCAGGGAGATAAATGGCAATTAAAACTACAAAGTTTAAAGAATGGACTAACTGGTATGATGGGCAATGTAGTGGAAAAAAAGAGAGAAGTTGAAACCACACTGAAAGTGTATAAAAAGTGAAATGAAGAGAAGAGTAGGAGATAATAATGTAGTTGTAAGAGGAAATATGTAAATTTTATAAGAAACAAAGATGGCAGTAAAAAAAATTCAGAACAGATGATTTAACTAAAAAATGTTGGAAAAATTTGGATAACAGTGAAAAACACTTTTAAGAAACATTAAAATACTGTGATTTTGAATCCAGACAGATGAGACAATTTTGTACATTGTTCACAAAAGAATGCAAAAGGGTTACTACTAAATGAGGTTCAGATTTTTGGGTCTGGATTATACAGATAAATTGGATGATGATTTTACATTACATAAAGTCAACAAATTTATTTTGAGTATGAAAAATAACAAAGCAACAGGATATGATGGTATACCAGCTGAGGCATGGATGATGATGGGGTCAAGGGGAGTCGGCCGGGCCATACCAGGGTCATCATTGTACCGAGAGGTGACAGTGAGTGCCCAAGACCATCTGTGCATGGTGAACAGCCACATCCTAAGAGAGGTGACCCTGTTACGCAGAACACAGTGGATCTAAAGGAGTAAACCTTGAAAAACAATCCCCATTCCTATGATGTGAGTGCCATGCCTATGGGATGAATGGCAGCAGGTGAGTCTGTCTTTAACAGCTAAAGGCTAAATACATCTGGGCAGCAGGTGAGTCTGTCTTTAACAGCTAAAGGCTAAATACATCTGGGAGGTCGCCTGGTATCCTCTGGGATACCAGGCAACCTCCCAGATGTATTTAGCCTTACCAAGTATAAAGGCTCTGCTTGGTGGACCGTATATTTCCCCTGATCTCGTGGGATCAAGATTGAGACTGTAGGAAAATTGGAGTCTAAGGAAAGCTCCACAATAGGGGACTCCAGCAAGGATTCTACGGAGGGCTCCAGTTAGGGGAACTCTGGTGCCTGGAGGCTCTGCAAGGGGCAAATGGGCAGGATCCATGTTTGCAAGGGGCGGGTGAGGCTCCCATTTCCTGGGAGCAACACCTATCTCCTTGCAGTTTAAGCTCGGAGAATCTTGAGGGGCTGGCAGAGAAAGTCGGCACCCTTGCTCTCCGGGCCGCTAGAAAGAACTGTTGTGGGGCCACTAAGAAGCAGACGAGAAAGGCCAAGATGGCAGAGGCCCTTGGTGGGGACTCCATCGGTGGGCAGCCTAGGCCACCTCAAGGCAGCCAAAAGCAGGCTCTGCAGGAGCCCAGTACATCTGGAACCCAGGGCAAAGAGAAGGAGAAGGTCTCCAGAGAGAAGTTTACTAACAATCAACGAGCCATCGGTGGCTTGTGGATGGGCTCCCTGAAGAGGGGTTCACCCCCAGGCTCATCAACATGTATTGGACCAAGGGGCTGCCGTTGTGGTATGCCTACACGAAGAAATGAGGGATTGGTTGACCAGCAATATACCAACTCTGAGAGCATGGGAGGGCTCTAGGCTCAAGATGGTGGGCCTGGATGCTCTCCCTACATACACAAGAGTGGTGGCCTGGTTCCTGGGCCCTGTGGAGGACACGGCGATATCTGCAATGGCTCAGCAGGTTGAACAGGGAGGATTGGATACGGACAACTGGAGGGTCTATGAGCACAAGGAGGAGCCCAATGGGGTCCGCCTTTTGCTTAGTATAGACTCTAAGTCTATCATAGCGCTGGAGAGGCTAAGGTGGCGGCCATTCAGCGGCGTGGGTCATGCTGCTTTCTCCCTTCTTGGCGTCAAACCAGAGGGGAAGAAGTAAAGAAGAAATGGAGGCGGAGGAATAGGAAGCTGAATTGGACATGGTGAGTACCATATCATTTACTCAAGCCAACATGCAACATAGCATTGCTGCATCCAGGGTTATCTCTAGAGCAGTGAGTGTTAAAGGAATAGATATGGCACTGATACAGGGACCGTGGTATCGCGAAGGCCTCTCTGTAAGTGAAACAGATAAACCTTGCGCTTGTATCCTTACGAGGAATGAGACAGCTTGGATGCTACCAGGATTCTCTTGTAGGGACCTAGTAGCAGTTCTTATAAAATATAATGAGGAAGGGGCATAACAAAGCTTGGTTGAATGTTCTGCATTCCAAGGATCCTCCTCCGTCAAAGGAACTTGAGGAACTCATGCGATATTGTGAAAATGAGAACCTCTATCTAGTTGTGAGGTGTGATTCCAACGCACATCATAGTGTATGGGGCAGCACTAACTGCAACAGTAGAGGGGAGGACCTGGTGGAATTTCTAAATTCATCGAATTTGGAGATTCTGAAAAGGGGAAATGAGCCCACCTTCTGCAGTGGTGGCAGGTTAGAGGTGATTTACATTAACCTAGGGTCCCTTAGGCTCCTAGAAAGCATCATAGGCTGGGAGGAGTCATCAGAGCCCTCCCTGTCAGATCATAGACATATTCTGTTCACTCTACAGGGCTCCGTACCAGTACGCCTAATCAGAAACCCTAGGGGCACCAATTGGGGCTCCTTTAAAGGGGACCTGAGGGATCGAGTGAAGAGGGGCCCTGAGATGAACATGAAAGATGAAGCTGGATTAGGGCTTGCAATTCATTGGGTTCAGCAGGCCCTTATCTCAGCTTATGAGGATAATTGTCCTCTTAGACCTGTTAAGACAGGTACACAATGTCTGAAGTGGACTGTGGAGTTGGAATTCCTCACAAGAGAAGAGACGGCTCTTTAATAAATGCCGATCAGATAAGAATCCGCATAGTTGGTAACTCTATAGAGAGGCCCAGCGGAATTGCAGGAAGGAAGTAAGGAAGGCTTCTAAAATGCTTGCAGAACCTTTTGTAGCTCCATTAATGACCTATCTAGGTCAGCTAGGCTATAGAGGGCTCTTCGTAGGGACCCTAAAATTAAGTTGGGATCTTTGGTGGCTCCTTCGGGTAGGCATATGCAGTCCGAGGGGGAAACCTTAGAGCTCTTGCTAACTACACATTTTCCTAATTCCGGGGTTACACAGGAGTCAGTGGTCCCTGCGGCTGCCCTCCTGGACAGATGCCCCAACTGTAGGTTGGCTAAGAGGGTGGTCACCTACAGAAGGGTAGAACTGGCTATAGATACTTTTGCCCAGTATAAAAGTCCAAGAGTGGATGGCATACTCCTGGCCTTGTCGTAAAAGGCGTGGAAGGTTGTCATTCCATACCTGGTCAGAATATTTCATGCCTGCCTGGCGAGTGGCTATGTTCCAGCCATATGGCGACAGGTTAAGGTAGTGTTTATACCTAAGCCCAGTAGGAATTCCTACAGTGGGCCTAGAGATTATAGACCCATCAGTCTCACTTTGTTTCTTCTTAAAACCATGGAGAGGCTAGTGAACAGGTATCTAAGAGACGAGGCACTGGCACTTGTGCCACTGCATCCTAACCAAAATGCTTACCAGGCTGGTAAATCGGTGGAAATGGCTCTTCATCAACCAGGTGTATGGCTTGGGAAGGCGCATGACCAGCAAGAGGCAGCCTTGGGTGTTTTCTTAGATATAGAAGGGGCATTTAACAATACCTGCTATGATACCATGTGTGATGCTCTTGTCAGGCATGGTAGTGAATACACCATTGTGTGGTGGATTAGTATCACCCTGGAGGGCTGCGTGGCTGTTGCAACCCTCAATAGATTTTCTGTGGGGCTTGCAATATCCAGGGGTTGCCTGCAGGGAGGTGTGCTGTTACCACTTCTATGGTGCCTGGTGGTAGATGATTTACTCACCAGGCTCAGTGGAGGCAGTGTATTTATTCAAGGATAGGCAGATGATATACGTTCTTGTAGCGGGCAAATTCCCAAACACGGTATCAGGACTCATGCAATGGGCCCTCTCGACTCTAGAGACATGGTGCAACAAGGTCAATCCCAATAAGACTGGGCTCGTTCCATTTACCAGAAACAGGAAACTCCAGGGGTTCTTTGAACCACAATTTTTTGGGGTTAAATTAAGTCTCTCGGGGTCGGTCAAGTATCTGGGGGTTGTTCTGGATTCTCGGTTCACCTGGAGAGAGCATGTGGAGGTCAAGGTGAGGAAAGCTCATAATTTGTTGTGGGCCTGTAGGGGGGCGTGCGGGGCAAGGTGAGGTCTGAGACCCAAGGTGGTCCACTGGCTCTATGTCACCATCATTCGGCCGACCATCTCCTATGCATCTTTAGTATGGTGGCCTGGCTGCCAAATGGCTAGTGCCAAGAAGAAGCTACGCAAAGCACAAAGACTGGCCTGCTCAGGGATAATGGGAGCGATTTATACAACTCCTACTGGTGCTATGGAGGCGCTCGTTGCCCTTCCTCCACTGGATCTGGTGATACATGGGGAGGCGAGGTTGGCAGCACACCACCTCTGGAGTTTGGGGTGCCCAAGAAGGACATGGTTGCATACTGACTCGACTTCAGAAGTCTGATCCCCTATTTAACATGGGGGTCGACATTACGAAGCCAGTCTTTAATCTGGAACTCAAATAAAGTATCACTATATTAACTAGAGAGGAATGGACCAGAGGCCCTGGAACTCCTCCTGTGGTTAAAGAGCTTGTCTGGTTCATGGATGGCTCCATGACTGCAGATGGGACCGGGGTCTATGGGCAATCTGTAAACAGAAGGCTCAGTATCTTTCTAAGAAAACATGCCACAGCCTTTCAGGCTGAGGTATATGCGATACTAGCTTGTGTTCATGAAACTGAAACTCAGGACTGGCCATAGAAATATGTTAGTATTTGCTCCTATAGTCAGGCGGCTCTGAAAGCCCTTCAGACTGCTAAAACAATGCCTCCTTTGGTACGACAGTGCCAGCAGGCATTGAATGATATCTCTACCCGACATGCTGTGAGGCTATACTGGGTCCCTGGGCATGCTGGAGTGAGAGGAAATAAAATTGCTGACAAGCTCGCAAGGAGTGGTTCTGTTCAGCGGTTTGTTGGACCTGAGCCTTTCTTGGGGGTCTCTAGGCAGAGTATGAGAAGAAAGATAAAACGATGGATGGAGAAACAGCATCTGTCATGGTGGCACGGTCCCTGTAGTACACAGAGACAGGCTTGGGACTTGATCGCTGGTCCTAATCTGGCTACAGGGGCCCAATTATTGTCCTTTAATAGGACATAAACCAGGGTTGTTATTGGCCTGCTTACTGGACACAGAACCTTGAGAAGACATCTGTATATAATGGGGTTAAGTAATAACCCCACCTGTAGGAAATGTGGCACTGAGGAGGAAACCTCAGTCCACATTTTGTGTGGGTGTGAGGCCTTGGCCTCACTCAGGTAGACATATCTGGGCTCCTTCTTTTTGGACCCGGAAGACATTAGGGAACTAGGTATGGTGGCCATCTGGAACTTTGCTAAAGGAACAGGGCTCCTTTAACTTAGTACAGAATATGGGACGCAAAGGGTCTGTATTAAGGCCTAGGTGCATCTGGCCTGGAAGGGCTCGAACACAAATACTATTCTATTCTATGGATGATGATTGTTACTAACACGAAGGAACTGAAGTTCTGACAAAATTGTTTAGTATGATCAGAAACATATGAGAATTTCCAAAACAATGGAAAACTGCATTAATACAACCCATTTACAATAGGAAGGGAACCTGGTAAGTATAGAGGGATTTCACAAATACCAGTTCTGGGGAAAATATGTTCAGGAATAATAGCTCATAGGCAAAGAGACTAGTTAATGCATCATAAAAGGCTGATCTTGTTTCAGATGAGATTTATTAAAGGAAGAAAAACAGGAGACAATATTTTTCCCATTGCCAAATATCTCAGAGTACAGCAAGGCATTATATATTGATGTTTTGTTGCTTTTGAGAAACTGATTCCACTAAAAGAGCTTTGTGGCTTAAAATGATTATAACCTACCCTTGCTACACACATCCATATTTTTTTTTTATTTCTCTATAAGACATCTAATATGCCATCTTTATTACAGATATTACACATACTAACACAAATATCTGATATCATACATCGAATACACAATATATCGTTTATAGAAGAAGATACACCATATCAGCTCCCCACCACCTCAACACAATCACCCACACAAGTTGCCTACTCTCACCAGCCTCTAACGCTGACTTTTATTGAAGTTTTGTTACTTTCATTTTGCAACTTGTATAAACTAAGTATTTAATTTTATATAATAATTTTTACATTGCAAACACTTTTCTGTGTGTAACAATCGACTTTATATGTAAAGCCCAGATCTCACCCACTAACCATTTGCAACTACATGTAAACTAAAGGTATACCAATTCATTTTCATACTTCTGATATATACAGCCTGATGATGGCTACTCTGTGGTCAAAACATGCAGATGCCATTTACAATTGCTACAGTAAAGTAGAGCATTTAAGGGTGCTCTTTCTTTTATTTTGTATTCCAGACACACAACGGAGATACCACACCTTACAACTACATTGAGAAATGAATTTCCCTTGGAGTAAAGAATCATATACAGAATAGTGTTCAAGAAAAGAAAGAAGTGGAATTGTATGGCTGCTAGAAGAGGTATGGTAAGTGAAAGGAATAAGAAGAAATACAAGTACAGGAACATGTTTTACTGAAGAGGATGTCAAACACATATTACTGGACTGCTTGGAAATTAGAAATTGCAGAACAGAATTTTTAAATAAAAAGAGGTTCAATATGAATACAGAGGAGCTTACAGGATAATATTAAGATAAACTAATAAAAATCAGATAGGAAATGTAGTCAGATACTTAGACAAGATCAAACGTAAATGGTTTAACAAAACCAAAGAAGTGTAAATAATATCATACGCATTAAATGATGATGGGCTACCTCTGTTTTGCAACACCCTGGTGTTGATCTGAAGGAAACCTCATGAACTTTAAGAAATGAACTCATACTACCACCACCACCGTCACTGCTACTACTATATCCTTCAACATGCCCCACAAGTCTCACGAATTCACATCTGGTAAACAAGGAGGTCACAATATGCTGCTCATTATTCCGTCACAAAAAACACTCAGCACACAACATACAGAATTGATTTTAGTGTGAGATGTTGCACTGTCTTGCAGTAAAAAGGCATAGGTACTCTCATGATTGGACAGGTGTTGAACAAATGCTGTAGGAGTATATGTTCCATAATGGTGTGAATTAATGGTCTCAGGAAAAAAATGGGACCATTCATTGTAGCTGCACTCACAGCACACCATGCATAAACTACATTGTTTAATGACATTTTGTGGACTAACATGGGATTTTCTGTGGACCAATACTTGTTATCCTGAGACTTCAAATATCCACCAAGATAAAACCAACTTCCTTGCTGAACAGAGCAACAATGACATCATCTATTTCTCCAGCAGTTACCCTCTGATGGTATCAGTTTACAAAATTCAGTCTGGATTCATAATTTGTATCAAAGGATTTGTGAACCACAGTGTTGTCTTATGTAATGCAAATGCATCAGATTTGTTTCATCGTGTACTGATCACCCAGACAAGCCTATGTACTGTGCAAGTTGAACCAGCAACTTTCCTGGAGATGCCTCAAATCTAGCACCAATTTCATCTACTTTTACTCCGTCAGCATGTGTCTACTGCACTTTTCTTACTGTTTTACACAGAATGTTTTGCTCAGAACCTTGTCATACAATTGTGAATTGATATCCTGTTTTTAACAGACAAAGCAGGAAACTTTTGTCTGAAAGTATGATATTTCTTGTAGGAATTGTATTTAGCACATGTAGCAGAGAAAAAAATGATGATCTAGAAGACTCCATGCAACAATGCAAATTACACATTGATATTCACAATCACTCCAAAAAGCAATGTGAGAATGAGGACAGATATAGAATATCAATGACCTGATGAGAACTCATTATAAACTGCTGACAATATAATGCTCCTGTACTGTGACAACAGTTTTGTTTTACTGACCAACAAATACTGCAGCTGCACTAATAAAGTTAAGCCATCCACACATCAATATTAAGAAACCAACTAACTGCACCTTCACATATTGATAACATTGCCCAGCCTTACACATTTCAGCAAGGCTTTGCCATTTGCAAGGGTGAACAATTAAATGATAGCCATGTGAAAGAAAATCACACTGGTAAACATTTCAGTTACACCACTAAACATATGTGGACATATTTTAAAAGCTTGTTAACAAATCTGAATTGCGCAAGACATTAGGTACAACAGATTAACACAAGCCATAGTAAATATATCTTCAGACTAGGATCCAGGCAACTTATGAATACCAATGTATGTAGGTGATACATGTGGATCAATCTGTACTTATCAACTAGCATACATGACACATTTTGTACCACTTCATGGCAAGGCAACCAAATGTCCACCTACAATTCACAGTTCTGAACATAATAACAAATGACTTCTAAAAAATAATTTTTGTGTTCATATTGTTTGCTGCCAAAGATGAGCAGTTCTGCCAAAAAAAAAAACACTCTTCAACTGAAATTTTCAAACCAAAAGCACACATCAGGTAGAAGTAGTTACACAATTACTCTGGAAAATACTAGATGCCATGACAAAATTTCTACATACTCGGGTGATGTCACATCCATGACTGCATGTAATGTACAGATCTTCCAAAGGTCCCACTACACCCCCTCCCCACACACCCAAATAAAACTGTTCTATATGTATACATGTAACTGAGGTGATACAGTCGCATTACAAATGAGTGCACTTACAATGAAGACGAACAAATCATCACCAGCACAGGGGCTCACAAAATGAAAGGCAACATATGGGGAAAACAATGAAGGATATCTGAAGTGATTTTACTGCAAGCTTCAGTTAAGTGACACCACAAAAGACAGAAATCTTGTGATGGAAGATGTTTTTTTAAAACTGGTTCCATAAAGGAGAGGGCACAGTCAGGAAGGCCATCAAGAGGAATAGAACCTTGTGCTGATGCAAATCATCAAATTGTTGCACATTAAAGCAATGGTCCAATGCACTTGATTTACTGGAAACATGCAAAGTCACAGTTTCAACAATAAACCTACTTGTGCTGGCATGTACTGGCTCATCATAATGCTATCTTTATTAAAATATTGTATGAGGATTTTATACAATTACTGTTAAATTTTCAAGTTTTTTCTGGTTTGAGATATCATACCTTAACCTATTACCATACAATATATGTCAACTGCTTTAAATTATATTCTCATTAATAGTCTTAATATAAAGATTTCTTTATGGTTACATGTTCTTTCATGTTCTCACATATTCCAATTAACTGCTTTTGTTGTTATAAGTGAACATATTTATTCAAAATAATGACAATATGCTATGGGGATTCATTAAGCAGATTGCTGCCCAAAATGTGATACAGGTCGAATGTGGAACTTAAAAAAAGCTGCTGTGAGAAATGTATCTCCTTCCATTACTCCAGCAATGCTGCATCAGTTCACACACTGCAGCTGTAAGCAAATAATGCTTTGTCATGGAAAGGTTGTGCACACACTGACTTTCTGGAGTAACAGGAATCCAGCAGTGGTGGCATTTAACACTTACAGTGGAATGCATACAAGTACGAAATACCTCTAATTTAATGATTTGTATAAGGAAGGCAACACAACTTTCAGGGTATGCTGTATATGTCACTACAATATAGACAATTACTTATCTTACAGTTCCAGGCATACCATTTTCCTGTACTGTCAGTATGTAGTGACTGATGCTAGCTGTAAGAATTAAATTAATGAAAACATTAAATTTCTTCACAGCTAGGGGACACATTCTTTTTATTTCTTTGGTGAGTTTAAATTTCTGGCAAGCAAAAACAACTTAGTCTACCAGGCATACATGCTGTGAAAATCTGAAACTTGTGGGATGTAATGTTGTGTCTACTGGAAGAGATTTACCAACATTTTTTAGAAATATCATGCCCCACTTTTGGGGCCAAGTAGCACAAAATGAATATAGAAGTTATACTTGTACTGGGTCTATTACACTAAAATGTAACATGACTTTCGTGAAAATTTTGGTAGCAGAAGACATTATCCATACTTGCTATATTCTTAAACTCTTCCTGGACTTAACTACATTAGCTTACATCAATTATAAAATGTTCTGCTGATGGTACAACACACTTAGTACAGCTGGGTTTCCAGTCTTTCTACATGTTCTAGTTTTGCAGCTAAGTAACTGTGAATAGCTCTTGTTACAACATCCATCCAAATAAGTGCCTCCCCATCTTTCCACCTGATGACAGAAACATACCGTTTCCGGAACAGGCACAATACTAGTCAACACACTAAGGTCACAAGCCCATTAATCATATGTGTATGTTATATAAGGTTATCTAATTTATGATATCTGTATTGAAACCTGTCAGAATACATAAAACACATCTTGCAAGATGTTTTACATATGACAATGTCACATTGGTGCTAAAGAGGCACCCAAGTATTACACAGCAGCAGGTCACTGTATTTCTGTAGAAGTATCTTGTTTATATTTGGCAGACTGACTGGCCATAAACACGTATAAGGAACACAAAGTTACCATTACTTCCAAACTAGGCTAATAAGCACTTCTACCCCTACTACTGGGGCACGATTTCGACGAACGTCATAATGGCAAGCCAAAAACATGCTTGGTTTCTAGTATGTAAGACTGTATTTACTTACACGTACTCCTCCAGTGGTAAGAACACGTTATCTATGAACCCTCCGTTCAACGTAATACGTTCTACGATAACTCTTGCACCGCTATCACGGAATTTTGTTCGTCACTTCGTATCACTTGCCATACAACTACCATTATAGACATCGGACATGACGTACCAAGCAACTTCCGTGGAGTAGTTTGAAGCACAGATCATCTAGGTTTGAAGAGTGTACACCAACGGCTGAACGTGTTGGCAGTCTTTCCGGTCAGTTAGTTCTTTCAGAAATTTTGTTGTCGGTTTCGTCATAATTGTGTTTATTACGAGAACAAGCATGAATAAATCAACGATGAAACATTGACACAAGAGACTAGTATAAAATGGAACATTCTGACTCACATCCTAGTAATATCTCAATTAAAATAATGAATTTCTACACTACATGAAAGATCACAAACACAGTTCTCCAACATATTCTGTAAATACACATTCTTTCAATATCATCTGTGTTTACACATACCACTGTTTACAGTTACGTACTCTGTGCTATAGTACTGCTCTTACCTGTCGTCCGTGCCGCTACGGAAGTACTGGTGGCAAGACGGTACGGGTCTATGACTGTGAGTACGGTCACGTAAATTCATGTGTGGCGGAGCCTAAATTATCACCATACCAAGAACACATTTCTCCTGACATGTGATTATTACCTACCCTCAATCGTGTATAAAATTAGCAGTCATTCTCTTCTCTGTACAGCATTCCAATATCCCAGATCAAAAGTGCACAAATTTGACAAAATCTAGAAACACAAACAAAATTCAAGACGCCACATGAGCGACATAGAGCAAATTTCGAGCAAGCGTCAAACTGAGGACATCATATGTTAGGTCACAGTTCAACATTCAGTCGACCGAGACTTACGCATCCCGCCCTTTTTCATATAGGAAAGTGACTGAAGTTCGTGAATCTTTCACAAGTTCGACTAGTTAACACCATAAAAAGATAAATAAGAAGGATTGCTTTCGCCAGATCCTTTTATGTACGCATTTATTGTACCTACCCTCTGTATTACATGACCAAATTAGAATCTTTTTTTTTTGCCTACACTAATAAAATCAGCGATCTTCACAATAATTAATTTTCCACTTTTATTGTCTTTCAAGATTCACATTTCCTTACCTAGGTAGTCTTCCTTTTTTGGTTACCACGATTACCTATAGACAAAGCCGGTTGCCTTGTCCTAGCAACTGTATATATAGAACCGAACTAAGGGGCCAGCCAACCAGCAGACAGCTGCCTGGGGCACGAACCTTTATGGGGCGTTAAGACGTCACTGGAATAGCCGGAAATATGGTGCCAGTACACATGCGAAAGAATTTCTCCGCATGTTATTCACAATTTGGGCATGTGCTCTCAAACAGCATCGCCAGCTCTCGTCGGCCGAAAAAAAAAAAGATGTTTGGAAAGGCGTCAACTTATTAGCCCTGCGGAACGCCCATGTGTCTCTGACCGGCCCTGTGTGCATAGTGTCCCAGACATACTGAAGCCTGTGCTTTTATTGCACATTGTGCACCTCTAATAGTGTCTCTGAACACAGCAGCTGTCACAGGAGCTCCATCACATAAAAAGTCTGCATCCGCTACGGTTTCATACAATAGCCTTGAAGTGTTGACCTCCAGTTTCCAAGAAGGAATATCACAGTTCTAAAGTATTTCTCAACACATGACCAGAGCTCTGTTATCAACCATACACCCAATACGCTTTCTAGGACAAACCTCGAGAAGATTATTTTGTGTGCCGTTTCCTTGTCCTACATAAAGTAACCGTTTTTTCTGCCGTTAATTTTCTCAAGAAAAGTGATGGGATTTACCGAACACAGCAGTAGGAATTTGTTATTTCTTCATGAACACTTAGGCCCTGTCATTTTGCAAAATTTTGTACACCCTGGAGTTTTGACTTTTAGGTCATGCAAAGGAAAGCCGTTGCAGGGGAAATTTCATCCATCCACGCGCAACTTTGCATATACACACATACATACATACATACATACATACATACATACATACATACATACATACATACATACATACATACATACATACATACATACATACATACATACATACATACATACATACATACATACGTA
>Ga0268261_10000360_pt1 | contig 28062 bp, 38 predicted proteins | sample TergutNc150P1_FD_190353 | JGI IMG/M metagenome (GOLD analysis project Ga0268261, IMG submission 190353) | Nasutitermes corniger P1 segment gut microbial community from laboratory colony in Florida, USA - Nc150 P1 (SPAdes) (version 2) | ecosystem: Host-associated > Arthropoda: Insects >... | reverse complement strand
TCACTCGGCTGGGTTACGCCTGCAGAATTCGAAGCAGCCCACTACAATGAAAATCAACCCCAACTCCAACCGGCGTAGGGGAGACAATTAGTCTCCAAGAAACCCGGTCCGTATCAGCGCGTGTTTGGCGTTCCAATAAACCCGCCATATTGGATTACGCGGGAAACGCCTTGTAATTATTCGACGCCATCCGTGCCATTCACTACCGTCTCGGTGGCGCCGTGGAGAACCAAAACCAGAGGAAATGATAACGGGTGTACCTTCACCGTCCCTAATCTTCCGAATGTTGAAGTATCTATCATTTGTAAATTGTTTACGGTTAGTCGCCAAGTAGCTCCGCCACTCTTCGATTGTATTCATACTGCCTAGACCTCTAGTTCAAGTAGCTGCCGTCTTTCACTGTCTGGGATGCGCATCGCCTCTGTTAATGGCCTTACAAATTCTTTGACTCGTTGGTTGCTTATCTCGCTGTCAAAAACCCAATGCAGGTTGTTCTTTCTCGTGATAACGTCGACAGCTTCGTGTCCGTGAGAAACTCCTGACCGGATGTATCTGATTTCAGATAATGGTGTCTGAGCATGGATTTCACCTTTTCCGAATAGCTCAGATTCTTTGGCCGCGATAACCCGTTGGTTGGTAATGGCAATCATTGCGTGTTGCGGCCAACTATATGCGATGCCCTTGAGTGTTTCGTCATCTTGCATTCGCCAACTTAGAATTTCCAGATAACGGTCAAGGTGAATGTTTCTATTGCCGGAAATGCAAACAATATCGGGCTTCTCGAGTTTCACTGAAGGCCGCAAAGCCTCCGCGATAGGGGTCAGCGCTTCGAGCAAATGTCGCGCTCGATCGCCATGTTCCCAGCCAACTGGGATACCGAAAATCTTTTGCCCCCAATCTAACGAAGCTTTGCGTAACTCGAGGCGAAGAGCATCGGTTAGCGTTCTGGTCTCTTGGTAAGCCTGCTCAAACTCGTCACGAACGCGTTTTGCAATTTGTTCTGCCAAGTCTGTACCATCGGCGGCTTTTTCGCCACGTTGTTGCGAAATTGAGGCTTGAAGGAGTTTATATCCAATCCAAATGTTCAGCGCTGAAAGTAACGCTTGGGTGTCAATGATAATTGCTTCGGCATTATGCTGTAGGTATTCTCTGCGGGCTCGCTTATCTTCGGTGGAAATCGCTTTAAGGTGATTCTCTACTTTGTTCTTAAAGGATACCCGGAGAGTTCGAATTTTAGCGTTTTCGGAATTTACTGCGTCCCAGGTGCTCTCGGGCACGTACCCAGCGACTGCCGCTTCTGCTAAAGCCTCTTTGACGACAGTTTGAACCCCTTCGAGCTTATTCCATTCGGCCTGGTGCAATTCGCGCAAAACTTGCGTTGTTAACTCTATATTCTTTTCTGCAAGCCGGGTAATCTTGTTCAGTTGTAATTGGATGCCCATCAATGCAATGGCAGGTCCGGCGGCCGCGAGAACCCCCGCGGCGCTTACGCCTGCCACAGGAATGAAGCGAGCTTGGCCGACAATTCCGTTTTGCAGAATGGTGCCGAGGTTCATCCCGTCTTTTACAGCTAATGTTGCACCGTTATTAAGCAGCTTAACGGTTGCGTCAGACAAGCGGTACAAACCCTGGGTGGACTGTAGCGCAGTACCCAAGTTGCCCGCCAATGTGGTGGCGGTACCAAGCCATCCAGTGAGTTGTCCCGAAATGTCGGCTATTTGGCTGCTGTTGGTAAAGCTAAGATCAACTTTCTCAAGCCCAAGCCAATCTGGTACCTCGCCAAAAACCATTACAGCGCCCGGGGTAACCTCCACCAGGGCAGTGGAAACACCCTCCGTTAGTTTCTGGGTTTCATCGAGTCCGTAATCCTGTCGGTAATCGGAATCAGCAAACTGCTGGGTGAAATCGGTCATGCGCAGGATTTTAGTGCAGTGCGTTCGCCTAATACAGTACGTGGCGTCCCCAACCGAGCCGGTGGGCACGCGGGCGACGACAGTTTAGTTTTTCCGTGTTATGCACCGCCTAAAGTGGCCTTCAAGTAATTAAGGGAGCTGCAACGTGATTAAAGAAATACTTCTTAACCAAGCAACCAAAGAGGCGAATGCTGTCCGGCCCTCATTTGACGCATTGAAAACAGATGACCTCCGCGATCTCGCTTTCCTGCTGTGTCGGCGTTCAATCGCGGTACAAGAAAATCCCGAGATATATGAAACACAACTTAGGTATCTACTTGGGTTGAAACGCATCAATCCCGGCGATGCCTATTTTGAATTGGAGCGGCAAAAACTCCTGAAATGGCTGTCTCGCTCCCAAAAGCAATATAGTTTTGGGATGCTTGCAATTGGTACGCAATTACAAGACGCGGATGACCCACAGCATTACCGGCGAACGCGGATAGCTTATTCGTTTGATGGGCACACCTATGGGGATATCGTAACTTTCCTGCGGAAGCTATTAGGCGCCGGGAAGAACGAACTTCAGGCTCAGACTTTCCTGGAAAATGTGCGATTATCTGGATTTATAACTTTTCCATTTTATCAAGTCGTTGAAGTGGTAAACAGCTTTATCGACTTGTTCGGCCAATCAATGTTAGATCGGGAACTTCGGAAAGCGGATTTCTTCTATTGTCTCGATATCGCTCAATTAGCTACGCGACCAGCATTTACGACATACCCGTTACTACACGCTAACGAAGATGACGCCGATGACATTTTTGAATACTTCAACCTTAAACGCCCATCCGATAAGCCAAAACCAGTGGTCACGTCAAATTATCGTCGATTATTAACTGAGCTAAATTCTAAAGTTGGTTTAACCGAAGTCAAAAGCAACGTTCAATCATTGGTGAGCCTAGTTCAGGTTCAAAAAGCAAAAGAATCAAAGAAACTTCCGATACAACCAATGTCCCACCACCTCGTGTTAACTGGAAATCCTGGAACTGGCAAAACTACTGTGGCTCGGATACTGGGGAAACTATATAAGGAGTTGGGCGTTTTAAAAAAGGGACACTTCATTGAAACTGATCGGGCTGGGGTCCGCTGAAGGTATAGTTTAGTCAAAGTATGCGTCCCTTGAGGGATTGCGAAAGGACTAAATTAATCATGGCCGAGAAATATGTAAGGTATACAGAGCAATTTAAATCCGATGCGGTGGCAATGGTGGCATCTGGAATGACCCAGGCGCAAGTAATTAAGAGTTTGGGTGTTTCTAAATCTGCTCTTAGTAAATGGGTTATCGACGCTGATATGCGCGCAAAAGGTATTAGGCCGCCCAGTGATATTGAAGAGAAGAAAGAACTCGGCAAAGCAATGCGGCGCATCCGCGAGTTAGAGCAGGAAAATGAGGTTCTGCGCCGGGCTGCTGCTTATTTATCGCAGGCGAATTTAAAAGCGCCAAAATGATTTACCCGCTCGTCCGTGAGCTTGCCTTGCAAACAACTCCGATTAGGGTTCCTGTTAAGGTGTCGAGCAGGGTTTTAGGATTTACCGAACAAGCATATTATCAATGGAAACGGCAGCCGTTATCAAAAAGGGAGATTGAAGAAGCCGAACTAGTTGAGGTTTTGCACGAATTGCACGAGGACGATCCTGAGGGTGGTTACCGTGTGCTTGCCGACGACATTAAGGAGCTTGGCTTCCAGGTTTCCGAGCGCCGTGTATGGCGTTTATGCAGCTTAGCGGCTATCCACTCCATCATTTACACTCGCAAAAAGCGATACAAAAAAGCTGGTCCGCCAGTCCACGACGACCTCGTGCAACGCAAATTTACTGCCGAAGCACCAAACAAAATATGGCTCACCGATATCACTGAACATCGAACAAAGGAAGGCAAGTTATACAATTGTTCAATAAAAGATGTATTTGGAAATCGAATTGTTGGATATGCAAATTCCTCGCGCATGAAAGCCAAGCTCGCTGTTGATGCTTTAGAGATGGCCTTAGCGCATCGAGGCTATCCCCAAGGCGTAGTAGTCCACAGTGATCGCGGGAGCCAATTCCGTTCCCGGAAATTCTTGAAAGCACTCAAGAAATACAAACTAAACGGCTCGATGGGCCGCGTAGGAGCCTGCGGGGATAACGCTGCAATGGAATCATACTTTTCATTATTGCAAAAGAATGTATTCGATCGCCAGGTTTGGGATACACGCGATCAGCTAAGGCTCGAAATAGTAAAATGGACTGAAGGGAAATATAATCGAAAACGAAGACAGCGACGATTGGGCAAACTAACTCCAGTAGAGTACGAAACAGTATGGAACCAAAACAATCTAACATCACAAAACGGTAACAATTCCGACTAAACTAAAGTTTCAGCAGACCCCTGGGCTTGTCGGGCAGTACCAGGGCCATACTGCTGAAAAAGTTAATGCGGTCGTAGATTCCGCGCTGGATGGAATTTTATTCATCGATGAGGCGTACTCCCTAAATTGGGGGCCAGGTGACGATTTCGGACACGAAGCTATTGATACTTTACTTAAACGGATGGAAGATGACCGTGCCCGTTTGATTGTAATAGTCGCTGGTTACACCAATGAAATGAACCGATTCATCGAATCGAACCCCGGACTAAAATCCCGTTTCACTAAGACAATTCACTTTCCAGATTATACCCCTCAAGAAATGAGAGAAATATTCGAATCCTTGGTGCGAGAAAATCAACTTAATGCGCCCCATGAGTTGTTCGAAGTATCCCAAAAGGATTTTGCAGCTCTAAGTAATAAGCCTAACCCCGGTAACGCCCGTGACGTTCGATCATATTTTGAAAAAACACTAGAGAAACAAGCATTACGAGTCATGGCCGACGAGGTTATCGAACCGGGTGAGCTAGAAAACCTAGTAGTCGCCGATCTTCCCGTGGTTGCTCCGTGATACACCTGTACTGTTTCAGAAACGGAATATGTCCGCGCCCGCAGCTAGGGTTCGAGCATGGCCGTCATCATTCCTGCCGAGATTATCCAGGATCAGCCGCTTAAGTCTGTTTATCCAGGCGGGCCTATCCGAGAGCTTGCCGATGTGATTGCCAACCCGACTCCGGCTGAACAGAGGCAAATAGAGGCCAACCCTGAAAAATTGGAGAAATACCGGCACCGTGCACCCATCGTTAGATGCGACACCTGCGAATGCTGCCCACATTGCGCCAGTCCTGACAAAAAGCGTATCCAGTACGGTTATGGCACCGATGGAGGCTGCTTCGTTTTCGAGAATTCTGCGAAGTGGCAATGCAAGCAATGCGGCAACTGGTTCGGCAGCGTATTCCGCCCCGATCAATCCGAGTTACTGGCAGAAGCAAATGCTGGAGATGCCGAATCTATGATTGGTTTGGATTTAAATGCCCAAGAGCGGCACAACTACGATGTCGCGCTGAGCTGGTTCCAAAAGGCAAGCGCCAACGGCGTAGTTGACGGAGACTTTCTTGCCGCCCGGCTCCCAAACCTAACAAGTGAGCTAATCGAGCATTTGGCCTCACACGAGAACGATGAAGTTCGGGGGCAAATTGCCGAGCGCTTTTATTTATCCGACTCAATACTTGAGATACTCGCGCGAGACTCGTCCGATATCGTTCGCGGTGCGCTTGCAGGCAACCGTTCAATCCCGCAGCCGCTGCTTGAACGGCTTGCCGATGACCCAGCGCCGTCGGTACGATTTGCTGCCGCGAAAAACCGCGAGATTCCAGATGCCTTGTTCCTCGCGTTCGCCGATGATGATAGCGAAGAAATCCGCAAAGTTGTAGCTGCCCGTCCCATCACCCCGGGACAAATTCTCTCACACTTGGCTGGCGACAGGGGAACGGAGGTACGGGTGGCAGTTGCTGCTAACTCTAGGACCCCGGCTGAGACACTGGTCAAACTCTCTCGCGATTCCAAAACTGCCGTTCGGGGTGGCGTGGTCAAGAATCCCAATACCCCGGCTGATGTTCTGGCGGCGCTCGCAGACGACCGTGAAGGCTTTGTTCGCCAAGCGGTTGCCAGCAATCCAAATACTCCAACCACCGCCCTTGACCAGCTAGCGGCTTCTGCCAGCGCACCAGAGCGCGCGGCAGTCGCGGCAAACCCAAGTACGCCTATGCACATGATTCAGGTACTTGCTGACGATGCTGACTACTCAACGAGTAGTGCTGCAGCCATACGTTTACCGCCGAAGCCTATTTTGAATCGCATCATCGACCGGATATTTCGTTAACTAGGTGAAATCGGTTATGCCCTTTAATAAGATTCGACCTTTCATTACCAAGCCCACGGTCACTACGTTCGTTAGCGAAGAGCTAATGGATGAGGTGCGCAGGTATGTAGATGAGAACTATTCTCCTGGCATTGCGGGAGTGGGCAGCATCGTCGCGCAGAAGTCCGTGGCTGTCCCTCTGTTCGATGCCGTAGCGATGCCGTTTTTTCCGAAGCGCGGAGATTTGAATGCGAAACTCAGAGCCATGGACGAGCCGTTTTCGGCATCGTTATTAAGGCTGATAGATGAAAAAGGCAAAACCGATGTTGAGGTTTACAAAAAGGCCGGTATTGACCGGCGCCATTTCTCAAAAATTCGCAGTGGTAAATACTACGCTCCCACTAAAAAGACGGTACTAGCGCTGGCAGTGGCACTGGAATTAACGCATGATGAAACAAACGATTTACTCCGCAAAGCTGGCTTCACCTTATCCAATAGCCAGCTTATGGATGTTATAGTTGACTTCTTTATCGGCATACGTGAATTCGATATTTTCAAGATAAATGAAGTCTTGTATGCCTTTGACCAGCCGCTACTTGGTGGGTGAGCTATTGGCACCCATTGCTTGTTTACGTTTCATTGGGTAAAAGCTCGGCACCAACCGCCTAACGGATGGCTTGAGTTCGGTGAGTTCGGGGATGGCTCCAATAGATTTGAGATTATCCCTCGAATATTGCAGTATGCTCCTTGCCCGATGGCGAAGTTCTTCCGGTTCTGGCAGCGGGGCGGGTTGTGCCAAAATGCCCTTAAAATAGGGGTCTTTAAGTGCCGAAATGAGGGAATTAGCTACTTGCTCGAATTGGGTTTTCGAATATGTGGCGCCGTGGTCGAGTATTTCTAGGATTTTCAGTTCGGCATCCCGGAATTCTGGGAGCTCATATAATTGATTGACTTCTTTTAGGCGATCAATTATTGAAGCCAATGTGCCTTCTATGGTATTCCATGATGGAACGCCAACGAAGCCGCCATCAACCATTAGCCCGCAAGTGCCCTCGTAACCGTAAAAGGTGCCCTCGATACTGCCCAAGTCTCCCGGGAACTCGCGCACTTGTTCGGCATCGTAATTCCATGAATAGATTGGGATACCGTGCGGCAGCATTTCGCAGAAGCGCTGATCATTCTGTAGTAACCAAAGCGCGGCCTGGTAATACCAGTCGTTTGACTGATCTAGGTTTCCTTGGTGCTGCAACAACGAGCCAAGTTCTACCATTGCCTCTTGGACGCCGTGTGCTGCAGCTTTTTCGAACCACGACACCGATTCTGTTGTTTTGCCATTTTTTGCCGCCAGCAGCCCCACATTGAACATTGCGGCGGGGTTGCCTAGTTCTGCAGCTTTCTGGAACCACGTCTCGGCATCGTCATCCTTATTTAGCTGGTTTAAGCAAATCCCTAGTTCAACCATGGCGGGGACAGAGCCAAGCTCCGCAGCCCTTTGGTACATCTCCGCAGCGCGCTCATAGTGCTTATTTTGGGAAGCATAGTCGCCAATAAAAGCCAGCTTTTCGGCATCGTTAATCGTTTGAGCATCGTTTAGGCCCCGCTGGTACCACATGTTGCCTTTTATTTGGTCATCGGCGCCATAAGCTAGGCTCGCCAAGTACACCATGGCCACCGGATTACCGGCCTCGGCTGCTTTCAGGAACCATTTCTCAGCCCCCTTGGGGTTTTCCTCATCAAGGGCTTTCAGCCCCCGTTCAATCCACCCGTCGGATTCGGAAAAATCTTCTTTGATAGGTTCCGTTGCGCCATCGTGCATACTTACCTTACTGGCGCCCGATGGCGAACCTAATGCCTGTTCGACTCGTAGCAACGCCGTTCGGTAATCGCGGATAGACTTATCGGAATATTCAGCCGAATTATCAACGGCCTTTTGGAACCATTCTTTCGCGAGTGCTAAATCGCCATCGTTCTCGGCGCAAAGGCCTAAGTGCCACATCGAGTCGGCTTCGCCGTGTTGGGCGGCTAGTTGCCAACGTTGTTTCGCGGTATCCCAATCGCCGAGCCGCATGGCCCGCATAGCCATCTGATTTATCGCCCATAGGTTGCCCGCATCCGCAGCCTTTTCATACCAGGCGGTTGCGTCATCATAAAGATTTTCAGCATCTAACATGATGGCCAGTTGGTTCATGGCATCTGGGTCGCCATCGTTAGCGGCAATTTCAAATAGCTCTTTCGCGTAACTTAGATCGCCTTCGTCCTTGAAAAATGTCGCCATAGCGGTGACGGCTTCTACGTTGCCTGCCCGCGCGGCCTTATCCCACCAAGTCAGAGCTTCCTGAGAATCGCCATCATCGAAAGCGAGTTCCCCGAGGAACCGCATGGCCTGCGCATCGCCTTTGTTTGCGGCTTGCCCGAGCCAGTTCCGGGCCTGGGCAGTTTCATTTTCTTGAACAAGCAACAAGCCCAAAAGGCGCATCGCGGGGGCATAACCAAGTTCAGCGGATTGCTGGTACCACTTTTTTGCTTCGGGGAGATTTTCGGCATCTTGAGCGGTATCGCCGAGAAGTTTCATTGACCAAGCGTCACCGGCTGCTGCGCCTTTGTGGAACCACTTTTGGGCCTCGGTTTCGTTGCCGCGCCACTGCTCGGTGATGCCGAGCTGGCAATAGGCGGTTAATTCCCCGGCATTCAACGCTATCAAATACCAGCTTTGAGCCGCATCGTATTCTTTGTGATCCCGCAACACCCGGGCGTAGTTCAGCATACTTACGGCCAGCCCGCCTTCAGCTGCCTTTTTGTAATACTGCTCGCACTCCTCGAAATCGCCGAAATCGCGGGCGCAGAGTCCGGCATCATTAATGTTTTCTAAGTTTCCATCGGCGGTGGCCCTGGCTAGCCAGGTGCGGGCTTGATTGATGTCGGAGCCGCGATAGGCCAATACTGCCAACTGGAAGCGGGCGTCAATGCTGCCCGCTTCGGCCGCGCGCGTGTACCAACTTTCGGCCCGCTTAAGGTTCCCTTGCCCTTCGGCTTGCTTCCCAAGCTCCACACATTTCTCCGCCTCGAGTTGACTATCGGTGGCAGTGGTGACTTGCGAACCGTGGGAATTATTTTTGGTGACTTTGGATTTGCCGAACATTGGAACCCTCCTTATGAATGGGCCTAGCCTAAGTTGTTACCTTGACTTTTTTGTCGCCTGGCAGGCGACCATGCACGGCCGCTGCGTTCGTAATGTTGCTTATGTCAGGCCAAGCTGATGGTTGCGGCATCGGGCAGTAATTAGCAGCTGGCACCCACAATGCCTTTATGAAAGGAGCGCGACGATGACGCAGCAGGGACTCACCGAATTGGTGTTCATTTTGGATAAAAGCGGTTCGATGGCCGGGTTAGAAAGCGACACCATTGGCGGCTACAATTCATTTCTGGATAAACAAAAGCAAGTCGAAGGTGAAGCCAAACTAACCACGGTGCTTTTCGATAACCATTACACGTTGCTCCATGACCGCATCGACCTGCGGGCAGTCAATCCCATCACTAACCGCGATTATTACGTTGGTGGTTCCACTGCGTTGATTGACGCCATCGGGCGCACCATCGACAAAATCGGTAACGCACTAGCCCACACTGATGAAGCATACCGGCCCGAAAAAATATTGTTCGTCATCATCACTGACGGGATGGAAAACGCTAGCCGCGAGTACCGGCTTGAGCAGGTCCGGCACATGATTGAGCATCAAACTGAGAAGTACGGTTGGGAATTCATTTTCTTGGGTGCCAACATTGACGCCATCGAAACTGCCGGGCATTTTGGAATCCGGGCCGACCGTGCCCAAAATTACCACGCCGATTCTGACGGTACCGGCGTTAGTTACCTGGCGCTGTACGATGCCGTAGCGGACTTCCGTTCCGCACCGCTGGCTTCAGTCGCTTCCGCCCTAAGCAACTGGGGTGAACGCATTGAGCGTGACTACCGCTCTCGTGGTGCGGGCAAGAGGGGACGTAAAACTGCTGATGCTGGTATCAAGCGTTAAGGATGGTTGTGAAATGAAATTGACTTTATTTGCGGACAATTCAGAATTGCCCGAGGCATGGCATCAAGAGTTCGCAGGTGAACCTGATGTCCAAGTTCTACAGATTGACTACGATGACCTGGCCCCACACGATGGGTTGGTGGGGCCTGGAAATAGCTATGCCATCATGAACGGCGGGTTGGACTGGCCAATCCGGGAAGAATTTGGCATTGATGTTCAAGATGCCTTGCAATGGGCAATTCAAAAGGATTTCCACGGCCAACTGCCGGTAGGTCAGGGCATAGTAGTTCCGGTTGCCGAATGGGTTAAGTGTCGATTCCGCTTTCTAGTGTATTGCCCGACGATGGTGTATCCCCGCGATGTGCGCGGAACCCTGAACGCGCTAACCTCATTTTACGCGGCGCTACGCCTCGCCGAACAAACACCAGGTCTGGAAACATTAGCCTGCTCAGGTATGGCGGCTGGAGTGGGCAAATTGCCTGCCAAAGAGGTCGCATCCCAAATGTTCGACGCCTGGCAGCGGTTCAAACAGGCAACGCCAGCAGCGCCCGGCGTCTTCGACAACAGTGTTAAACGGCCTAATGATAGTTAGGTGGTGCTTATGCGTTTGCTCGGAAAAAGTGATAGCAAATGAATAATTGCCAGCAAGAAGCCCTTAACGATTGGCAAACCCAGTTCGACGCTGCTGCGGGGGTAATAGTGCCGGAAGTTACTGAACCGCAAAACCCAGTTATTGATGCCTCGGTCAATGCCGTAGCCTCAGTAGTTAAGCTTGGCTGGGAGCTATGGAAAAAGATTGCTCCAGGCCCCAAATTGACCGGCGACCCGAAAGAAGATGCCAGGCGTACCCAGTTTTGGAACGATACCGCGTATTTGCAGTACCACGATCGTGGGATGTTATAAGGAATGCAAGATGGAAAAAATTCAAACCAAACTTCCCGTTGTTCGCCCGTTTAGCGACGTAGACGAATGGATGGAGGAGCTCACTAAACGAGCCATTAGAGGCGACTCGGAAGCAGCATACGAACTTGGATGCCGCCTTACCAACAAATGGGAGGAAACCACCCTTGTTGAGGATGGATGGGGAATATGCGGGACGGGCCAGTGGGAAGCAGACCATCAATTTCCTAACTTTTTCTAGTACGACCCGAAACGCGGGGAAGCATGGCTCGAAAAGGCTGCTGAGCAAGGCGTTATTGCAGCAATGCTCATGCTACAGGTAATGAGCGACGACCCAGAATCCGCCCGCTATTGGCTCGTGGCGGCGGCTGAGGCCGGGGATGTAAGCTCAATGATGAGACTCGCCAGATCGAGTGGTGATTCAGAGTTGGCGCTGAGTTGGTATCGAAAGGCATTTAAGGCCGATAATATTGCAGCAGCTGAATTCTTTGAGAATGCGCATTTGGCGAGAATTTCTGACCAGCTAGCGCAACTCGTTATTCAAGAGGGCCCGAGCAGCACTAGAGTACAATTGGCTGGACGGCCCGACATGTACAGCATGGTTGCCGAACGCCTTTCAACAGATGCCGACGAAAATGTTCGAAGGGAATTAGCTGGTAATTGGCGCACGCCACAGAACATACTACGTGTGCTTGCGAACGATCCTTACCCTGCGGTGAGGGCCTCTGTGGCTCGGAACCCAAATACGCCAGATTCGATTTTGCGGGAAATCGGAACTACTGCAGACCAAGAAAGTCCAGTTGGCAGCGATAGATAATCCGCAGTTGCCAGCCGAATGCCTAACTTTATTGGAAACTGACGATGTGGATGTGCGCAAATCAATTGCCGCAAATCCGAAAACAAATTCACAGATTCTATTTACGTTGTCTCACGATGAAAAAGCCCCAGTCCGTGTCGCCGTGGCAGCGAATCCAAACTGCCCGGTATCGGTACTTGAACCCCTTTCCTTCGGAAGAGTTACTGTGCGCAAATCAGTCGCTGCGAATTATCAGGCGCCCGTTCAAATACTCGAACGTCTCGTGAACGATGTCGAAAAAGCTGTTCGGCTTGCCGCTAGTAACACGCTTGCGGCGCTCGATGACAAAGACCCACATACTGGGATGCTTTGAGAATTTCAAGATGCCCGCGGTTTTGTACCTTGCTATTTGTATGCCACTGCGTGGCGGGACGATGCCTACCTAATGATTAGGTTTGGCTATCTAACCCGCTTCCACGCTTGGTGCCCTCTTCGCATCACGGCCTTATTGCATCGCCGATTCGCACAACCGCATCGGTTATTTGGCCGCTCGCCCATACTGCATCGTTATGCCCGGCTCCTTCGATTACTAGCCGTTCGAACAGGTTGCCCGCCCGGTCGGCCACTTCCATGCTGAGTTTGGTAGGTACGGTGGTGTCGGCGGTGCCGTAAACGACCGTGGTGGGTATAGCGCTGGCGGCGATGTTGTTTACGACATCGAAATGGTCGCGCATGATGGCGGTCAACAACGATGGCGGCACGATGCGGAACTGCGAAGCTGCGACATCGGCCAACGTGGTAAACGGGGAGCGCAGCACGATGGCGCCCGGCGGAACCTCGCTGGCCAGCCGGGAAACAACGCCTGTGCCGAGGGACTCGCCAAAGTAAATGATGCTTCCCGGCTCGAACCCTCTATCAACTATGGCTTGTTGGGCGGCCAGCGCGTCCAAGTGCAAACCATCGGCGCTGGGAGTGCCAGGGTTTCCGCCGTACCCGCGATAATCCATCAGCAAAACATGGAACCCCTGGTCAGCTAGATTTTGGGCGAAAACTGTGCGCCCGCCCCGGTTGCCGCCATTGCCGGGAGCGAACAGCACCGCCTGGCCCCGGTCGGGAACGCCAGGAGCAGGGGCCACCCACCATGCATCAAGCTCTAGCCCATCTTTAGTGTGCAGCACGATGTCGGAGCCTGTGGGCAAAAACTCGGTAACCGGAGGCGGAGAGTTACGGCTCGGGAAAAAGATTAGATGGCGCTGGCCAGCCCATAAGCCACCAACTAACAAGACATAGCCCGCTGCCAAAACTCCTAGCGTTTTCAAGATTCGCCTCACTATTAAGTCTCTTCCACTGGTGCCCATATGCGAGTTAGTCACTCCCAGGGGTTAATTACGGGGACTCCCAGAGGTTCGAAATGCTTTACGTTTCGGGTGACCACTATCATGCCGTTTGCTGCTGCCGTGGCGGCAATTAGGGCATCATCTTTGGGTGCGGATTCTGGTATAGGGTATTTGCCATAGATACGGGCCGCACGGGTATTGAAATCCAATACCCGGTTAGTGGTAACAAAAGCCGGAATGACTCTTTGCTCAAACCACTCCCTTATGGTTTTCCCTTGGGTGGGGTCGTTGCGTTCTTTTAGCCTAATACCCTGCTCAATCTCGGCTAGAGTGATGGCAGTAACGTAAACATCAACGGCGTTCACGCCCCTTAGCCAATCGGCCACTTTGGGGTTCCGCGCCGGGACGCGGGTTGCAGAAACCACGTTGGTGTCAAGTACGTACATGCTCTAAAACTCCACGGGGCGCAAAGTCAAACCGAGGCGCGTTGGTTCCCAGGCGAAATCTGCTTCGGCGCGCGGGTCGGCTAAAATATCAACCAACGATGGTGCGGGTGAGTTCAGCGATTCAACCAAAATTTGCCTGGCTTGAGATTCAATCGACCGGGAATTGCCCAGAGCCCGCAGCTTCAACTGTGCTTTGGTACCGTCAGGCAAACCGCGCACCAACAATTGTTCACTCATAGCAACCTCCGAATTTGATTTCATTATGATGTTATCACACTGGCTCTGGGTAACATGTTGTGTCGTCATCTGCCAAGTTTGCGCGTCTGGCCGATAATCGCTTTTAAGGCGACCTATAGGCAGTCCGTGTTTGCTAACTTGAGTATTTATGAAAGCGTGGCAGCAACTCAATCAGTTTGAGCGGATTTGGGTCAGCGTGTTCGTCGCCATTACGGTGGCGACAACGGTTATTTTCTCCGTGCAAGGCACAGATTATGCCAGCCCAATATCAGTGTTGCTGAACTGGGTAATCTCGCCTCTGGCGGCGATTAGTGGGCTGGTTTGCGTCGTACTTGCCGCCAAGGGGAAGATTGGAACCTACTACTGGGGAATCCCCAACGCTATTCTTTACGGGATTATCGCAATTGTCGGCGGCATCTGGGGCGATGTATTTAGCAATTTGATTTACTTTCTGCCCTTACAGTTTATCGGCATCGTAACCTGGAGGCGGCGCATGGCCGATCACGGTACCGTCAAGATGTCAGGCTTGGGCCGCAGCAAGTGGTTCGCCGTGGCTGGTGCGGCTATTGCGGCGGTTTTGTTGTTCGCGCTGGTATTGAGTGCGTTTGATAATTGGTTCACCAACTTATTCCGGGACAACCAGGCATTCTATGGCCAACTTGCAGCCATGTTTGGTTTGCAAACCAACTTCTTGGGTGCCGTGCTTGACGCTTCGACCGAGATATTCCAAATCCTCGCCGGGATACTGATGGTGCTAGCGCTCAAGGAACAATGGATATTTTGGATTGCCACTAACGTTGTTTCCATTTTTACCTGGTCGGTAATCTTAATATCTGACCCCACCGCCGCCAGTTGGGTAGTACCCATCATCGTAATGTGGGTTGGGTTTGGCGTAAACAGCATTTACGGATACGTAAACTGGAGCAAAGGAGCAGCTAATCAAACTGTTCCTGTACCGGAGGTGAATTTCAATGCCGCAATATAAACTTGGTCTGTTCGGCGGTAGTTTTGACCCCTTGCATTTGGGCCATCTGCGCACCATCGCTGAAGCCTCAACCCTGTGTTCCAACGTTTTACTGGTTCTTTCGGTTTCTGATAAGCGAGATTCAATTCCCGAGAACCAGCGCTACCGTTGGCTCTACGAAGCAACACAGCACCTGGGAAACGTCGCCATCGTGGTTGTACATGACGATGCCGAAACCAATGATCTATACAACTGGCAAGCCGGAGCCAGACTCATCACTCAGTTGGCAGCTGAAACGTTCCCCGATGCTGGGCCTATCGACGCTGTGTTCTGCGGGGACGACTATGCGGCGGCGCACTGGGAAGCGCTCTACCCTGGTGCCACCATCGTAATCACACCGCGCGACCAAATAACGTCATCCGCCATTAGGGCAAATCCGATGGCTAATTGGGACTGCCTACCTAAGAATGTCCAGCCATACTATGTAAAAAAGGTGCTAATCACTGGGGGTGAAAGCACAGGGAAAAGTACCCTAACGCAGAACCTTGCCCGCTACTATAACACTGTTCACCTTGAGGAGGTTGGCCGCGAAATCAGCCAACGATCTGGCGATACCCTGCGTATCCTGGCCAGCGATTACCTGGAAATAGTATTGGCGCATAAACTTAAAGAATTAGAATTAATAAACCACGCTAATAAGGTGCTGTTCATCGATACCGATGTAGTAACTACTGAGTTCTATGCAAATAACTTCTTAAACTTACCAACTAATCAGTGCGATTTTACTTTGGAGCAGCTAAGCGCCAGTATCCAGCATTTCAACTCATACGATTTAGTGCTATTTTTGGAACCAAGCGTTGAATTCATAGATGACGGCACCAGAACCGGCGAAATTGAATCAAACCGTAGCCACTACTCACAACAGCTATTTAGTATGCATTCAACCTTGCCGAATATGCACATTATCGGTGGCGATTATCACCAAAGGTTTACCGCAGCCGTTAGACTCACTAATGCCCTACTCGGAGAAATCGACATCGGCTTCACGGACACCCTGGGAAGTCATAATCCGGGTCAATAACTTCGTGAGCGACACATGACAACGCATGTATTAGGGTGCCGTGATCAACATAAAATTCAAAAGCTGTCCATGGCGCTCTCACGAGCAATCCGGCCCTTACAGCTATCCTGTGGTTGTCATATCCACGCCGAGCAGCCTCTGCTTCCTCCTTTGCCTCGCTGTTAGTTTGCCAGCTTGCTGCTACACCTTTTTTGAACGCGCCGGTATTTCGCTCAACCCCCGCTAGAAATGCATCCAAGGCACCAATTTTGCCAACCATCTCTGATCCCATCCCGTTAGTTTCCCGTTACTTCCGAGACTAGCGAGCTACGGTTAGCATTTGGTCGCCTCTCAAGCGCCAATCCCCGGCAAGTCGCATCTCGCTAGCCGGGGCGGCATTTGAACCAGCTGATCCCAAATGGGTTCATGGGTGCGTCTTTTGACGTTTCTAGGCGGTGGGTGCCTGTTTATCCAAAGTTAGTACTTTGGCCAAATCATCTACCATCTATGGATAAAGCCTGATGGTCATTATCGATAGCCTGAAAAGCGCGGAATCATGCGGTTTTCAGGCTTTTTGGTTGCCTGTTCCACGCTCTATTTGTCGGGTGTTTCGCGCTGGTTTTAGCAGCTAGCGATAACGAGTATCTGTTCTTCGACGTTTCCTCGGAGGGGGTGCAGACTTTCGACGATTCCTCTGACGAAACGTCGGCGACCAGTATGTGCAGAAAACCGGCCCACCCAGATGAGGAGTGAGCCGGTAATTCGCTGGATATTTTACGCGGTTATGGAGGTGCCGTTTCGGAATTCAAAATCCAAGGCACCATCGGTAAAGACCGCGACCCGTTCAACAACGGCTGTCCACAGCGGCTCATCAAATTCAGTTAAGACCAGTGGCCGCGTTTTGATATCACGGATAAAACGCTCAAGAATTTTGCCTTTAGCGACCCGCTCACGTTTGGTGTTCTCCAATTCGGCAATGCGCTCAGTGGCCAACCGTTCGCGCTCCAAATAGCTATCGTTTAGCTGGTTGAACTCGGTCTGGTCTTGGGCGGTGCTGGCGTTGTGCTGGATGGCTTTACGCGATAACTCAATAACCACTTCGCGTTCCCGATACAACCCAGCCAATTCAGCATCAAGTTCCTGGGTGTTTGTGATAGCAGTTTTCGCTAGTCGGCAATCTGCTTGATGTCGTTGGCCCAACTGGTTAGGTCATCCAATTGACCCAAGATGGCTTCAATATCGGAATCCTCCAGTAATGCTGGGGGTTGGAAGTCGTAAGCAGCTAGGGCTAGGTTGGCTTCGGCCCGCGCCCGGCATTCGAACTTGGCGGCGCACCACCGGCACCAATCACCACACGCGAATTCACCCTCACCAGCAAACGCCGTCTCAGCCGTCCGCTTGAGCGTTTCTTTGGCCCACTGGTAAAGGGCAGCCTTGGGGATCGTCCAAGTGCTGATGTTTTCCCGGCGGGGCTGGTAAATCGTCATCGCCACTTGGTCGATGTCGTAAATGCCATCAAACATGTGCAAAGCACCCAAGGCGTAGAGCATCATTTGCGGGTTATCCTCAGCCTCCACCAACACGCCCTGACCGTGCTTGTAATCGATGACGTGCAAGGTGCCGTTGGTGATTACGACGCAGTCCCCGGTGCCAAAGCCCTCCGGCACGTAAGCGCTGAAATCGAGCCGCTGCTCAATCAACACCACCGGGGCACCACCCGATTGTTTAGCGGCTTCTACGATTTCGAGAATGTAAGCGGCATACCCATTGGCACACGCTTCCATCTCCTCGCAATACCGAGTCAACGTGTTGGTTGGGTTCTGGGCTTTAATGCCGAGCGCCAATTTGAGCTTGTATTCGCATAGTTCATGCGCCTCGGTACCCTCGGCGGCGAACTCGGAAGTCTCATCCGGGTACTGCTCAGCGAGCCGAGCTGATGGGGTGCAGTGGAGCCACCGATGACTGGCTGATGCGGAGAGTAGGGCGTGGCCGTTACTCATCTTCATCAGCCTTTTCGCAAGCGATGCAAAAACCGTTCTTGTCACGGGCATCCCCACCACAGAACGGGCACGCATGGTGGTGCCAAGGCTTCATCATGATCCCGCTCCCAATTTTTCAACCGCTGCCAGCAGCGCTTGGTAATGGATTGGATTGATGCCAGAGAGATTTTCGGAGCCGTAGCTAGCCAAGATTTGCCGGATTGCGTCAGTGAAGCCATTCCGTGATTTCTCCGACAGCACCGCACGCACGTCATCCACCGTTAGCCGTTTGACTTCCACCATCACCGGCGGTTCCGGCTCCACGGCTACCGAGGCCGCAGTTTCAGGCCGTGGCACTGGCACGCCATCACCAAACAACGTGTGCAGACCGCACGCTGCCTCAGCCACTTTGCCAGCCACCGTTTCGAGTGCATCGGCAGCATCCATTAGTGCCGTGAAGCATTTATTGAGATTCGAGTTTTCAGCCACTAGTTTTCCTTTTCAATTTGTTTTTGCAGCCGGTTCAAGTTGATTGCCAGCCGCTTGGACACGCCGCTGATTAGCGTCAGCAGCGGTATGAGTTCGCCGTCGAGTTCCCCGTCAAGAGGAGCCGCTAGACCTGTGCTTCCATCCATCTGTTTCTCCAATTCCGTGGGTGGTTATTCGCCCCACACTCTTAAGGGACAGCAGGGAGCGGTTTGGCACCCTCGAAGTTGAAATTGGTTCAAATTTGACCTTTTGACGCCAAGAAAGCGCGCAGCTTTTCGAGAACCCGCTGCTTGCGGCGATTTACGTTCTGATGAGCTATCCCTAGCTCAGTAGCAAGCTCACGGTCGGTCTTGCCATCCAAGACCTGGGCAACGAATAAGTGGCGCTCGTTTTGGGTTATCTGGTCGAGCCAATCCACCAGCGTGGTCAGCAATTCGGCATCTTCAATAAATGCCTCCAGATCAAACTCAGCGGCGATGTCAATCTGCGCCCCACAGGGTGTTGGTTTATCCAGTTCCACGGTGCGAGCTGCCCACCGTTGCTCGCGTTTAGCTTCGCGTTCGTTGTACTGCCGGGTCTCATCTGCGATGTTTTCGGCCTCTTGGGTTTGTGGCAGTCGCACGGCCAGACCAGCCACAATGTCGAGATGCAACGTATGCGGCACATCGAACGCGGCGAGGAATTCTGCCCGGTTTAGCGGCTGGCTAGTTCCATCCTCATAGACGATGGCGTAGGTCATTGGCCCGCCATCTTTCGCGCGCGTGGGAATATTGGGTTGGTTGTAGTGATTGGCCATTTGATGGCGCTCCAATTTCGGTTGATTGCCGAAAAACAGAGCGCGCTAAAATGGGCGCAAAAAAGCCGGGGACTACTGTTTCCAGCGTTACCCCGGCTTACATGGCGGCCTCACAAAGAAAAGTGAGATTCCCAAATAATCCAGTTAATAAAATTAACGTGAATTGATATTTAGTTGTATTCCCAATTTGGGAATTGGAATTGCGGTTGTTTACCTTTCAATTACCGCATGGTAGTACGGGTGGTGGTTTACCAAGACTTGCCGACAGCAGACCCGGCCACATAGAACTTGCAGCAGAAAGCGCACCCGGCGGAGATTTTAACATCCGGATAAGTGTCCGCCATCAGCTTGCCCTTAAAACACCAAGGGCAGACAATCACATTACGAAACGACTCCATACGGCTATTGTGGGTTGAATGTTGCAGTTTCATAACCATTTTGGCGATTAGTGAGTTTCATTACATCCGCAAGGGCGCTGGCTGGCATTATCCGTTTCAATCTACTTGAGCATTCTCCGGAACTAGAGTAGACGGTCAGACCTCGTGCATTCAAGGACGCGGCAAGTACGGAAGAGAGAATATGAAATTTGTTAGGCATTCAATAGCGTTTCTTACTACAACATTTATTTTACTGACGGGAGTTTTTTCGAACCCCACGTTCGCGCAGGCACGGTGAAAAATGGTCAAAGATAAGCTCAAACCTAAACGTCACCGCACCCTAACTTTATGGCAAATTTTAGTTATTGCTAATCTGCCAATAGCTCTCTCGGGCTGTCATGGTTATTTAAACAATGTGATAGAAGGCCTAACGTTAGACATATCCGCACCAACAGGTCGGGGTACTGGCTTAGCATCAAAATCAAGTCTATTGGGTACGATATCTAACCAAAATCATGCTTGTTTTAGCGTTATTTCAGAATCCGGGGAAACGATTTCCTTAATTTGGCCGCTAGGATATACTGCCCAAAACGATCCACTGCGTGTTATCTCCAACGAAGGAAATCTTGTATTTTCAATAGGCGACAACGTTTCGGGGATTTCAGGTAACTGGCTTCCAAAAGTAGGCTGCCGGGGTGAAGGATCATCATTCATTGTCGTTAAATAATGCTATCATGGGGGTTTGGGATATTTTACTCAAACCCCATTAGATAACTATGAGAGTCCATTAATTAATCAATAGCAGTTCGGCTAATTGCCCGCAGTGGCTACTAGGCTAGCGTTTTTGGAATGAACTCAACCCCAAGCCCCGGCGCGCCACGCAACTTAAAATCCGTACTCACTAAAGTTGCCCCAAGGTGGCGGGCAAGCACTACATTGCAAGCATCGTAAGGCGTCAAATTATTGCGAAGCGCCCAAACCTCAGTCACCATCGGCTGAAGTTCAGCTTTGCTGACATCGGCGCTACGGAGACGGGCAACGAGGCGGTCGGCCTCTAACTGAGTCAAATCACCCGTACGAACATAGCGTCGGAGAATAGACAAAACTTCCATAAAGTAATGCTCCGGCACCCACCAATCGCCGCCGACTTCAAGTTCTGATTCGATAACACGGCCACGTTCAGGTCGTCCAACAGTAAATCAAGACCAGCGCTGGCATCGAGAACGTAAATCGGCACTACGCCTCAGCCCGTAACTCATGCAACATTTCAGCGGGCGTCTTCGAAAGTTTGCGTGGTGGCCCAGGTTGGCGCAATGAACGAAGCCAACTATCAAGCGAACCCGCGTGAGCACGCTTAATCGCAACCACAACGGGCCGTTCAGCCTCTTTGGTCTGTCTCTGCGGTTCCATAGTTGCCATGATACAGGATATTAGAGTTTACAGACCTCCGTCTAGAGAAAACCCTCAATTCGCGCCCAAGTACGTCATTCACCTTAAAATTCCTAGAGGACGACTCGCTTGCAACATAGAAAAGAAAGAAGGCAATGCTGTTAGTGATACGAATAATGCGAAGCGCGTAGTCCATCGCCCATTGCCACGATAAATATAGTTTACAATGGCTGCGGGAAGTAAGGCTATGGGTACTAGCAGTAAGAGGAGAACTGGGAAAAAAAACCAAACATCATCACTGAAGGGCGATGAGAACGGAACTTCGAAATGTTCCGCGATTAATCCCAGAATCGATAAGTATATACCTACGGATAGCGGTATAAGCAATATTCCGCTTATGAGATCAGCCAACACAATTCTAAAGGATTTCTGTTTATTACTTAGTGTTTGATCGGCGCGGGTCAAGATTTTCAGCCTCTGAGTGCGGCGTTATATTGCTCGTAAATGTCGTATACTCCTCTTACTTTTTCGCCCCACAACTTTGCGTCATTTCCATATCCGTTATAGCGAGAGAGGATTTTCGTAATTTGCTCATCAGCGTATGTCAGTCTTGGTGGACCCGTTGCAATTACCTCGTCGCCGGGTTCCAACGCACCTGCAGCGCCAGCCATTAGCACGGCGGCTGCCATTGAGAGGTTGAATGCGTTGTCCTCGTTTAGTTGTTGCCAAACTTGCCACATCGTGCGCCAGTCGGCTGAGTCGAGCGATGGTGGGGAGGCGAATCCATTTTGAATTGCCCAGTTATGAGCGGTGATTGCGACTTTCGCATATATTTGGCCGAATCCCGTTGATGCGTCAAATAGAAGTGGGGTCACGGGCGGCAGCGGCGCGGAGCCTATTGGATTCTGTTCCCATAAGTCTTGTGCGGTGAGCCAAAAATAGGTTAACCTGACAGCTTCATCTGTAGCTAGGTCTTGGATGGATAATTGGAAAATTTCCCAGGTCGCTACCGCTTGAATCAAAGCCTTTCGAATGCCCCACGCTTGAGCAGTGGAAGTTATTACATTGTCATATGCGAGGATGGTGGTAACCGCGAATGTTATCGATTGAGCTGCTGTTATTCCATGTACTAATCCCCAACTGTTATGGGCAACTGATAAACAATATTCCTTAATCTCTTCAAGTAGAGCGGGAGAGAGCGCGGGATTAAAGGCAGCATCAAGGTGACCGTCGCTAGGAACGTTAGCGACCGTTGCCTGTCCATAATCGCGCCCAGAACTAATATTGTTATCAATCTCAATAGACATCGGAGGCACGCCAATTCGAACACTCGAAATCTGATCGAACGCCCAATTTGTTGGTAGGCGGAAACCCAGATTTCCGCTATACCCTGTACTCATGCCAGCGACGAAACTCAAGTCGGCGTAGCCTAAGTCAGAAACGTGCTTACATACGTTTCTAGTACCGTATACGCCCACGCGGTATCTTCCACCTGAAGCAAACGCTGCCTCACGGATGGCTCGGAAATGCGGAATAATGCTGTTTGAAATCTCAACGTCGGTGGCATCGAAATCTACGGCAAAGTAAATGACGGCACCAGCATGGAAACCATAGTTTGATGCTGCAGCAATTGCCTCTAGAGCGTCCCGTCTACCCCGATCGGCAGAGAAATAGCTGGCAGTTAAACCTGACGTTTGAAATATTGGGAATATTCGAAGCCCAGCATTGAATATAGTGTCAATTTCCCCTGGTTGCAATTTTTTGTTAAGCGCAGTGGGGCTGGTCGCATTAGTTAGATATCTGCCAATAACTTGCTTCCCCGTTGCATAGAGTAGGCCAGCGAGCGGAGACGTAACCGGCGTCGCAGTATCGGCGGCGATACCAACCCTGTCCGGATCACCATTGGAGACCAAGAGTGAAGACCAGGTCTGGTAGTCTCCCTGTCCGGTTACAGGCAAAGCTGAAAACGATTGAAACGCACGAGTTTCCGCTGCATCGTGAGCGCTAAAAACACCATTAAAGTCAGCGTCATACTGGTTAAACCGGAGGGCAGCTTGGAATAATCGCACCCAATAACGGTTTGGGCTGTCTTGCGATCCAACGGAAATTGGTAATTGCGATCTGACTGCTGCTCTTGTACCGGGTCCGTAATTGCCGTTTGCGCCCGCTACATTCAGTGTTTCCTGAATCGCGTAAACTAGTGCAACTTGCACGGAACGGGAATAAGAACCATCAGCGGGAATCAGGGAGAACCAAGAGCGATTCATGTAGGTTGCATTCATCCACTGCTGAACTTCCCGGATGGACTGGCGCCCAGAACCTACAACAACGTAAGCGTCCATGTTGAGGATTGCTCGGAATAGTGTTGGTGCCACAGTTCCGGTTTGCGGGATACCAATATCGCGTTGAATTACTTGAACCGCTGAGGTAGTTAGAGAAAGCCACTGGCCTTGTAATTGCCCGTTCCCGGCATTATATCCCTTACAGTATAGACCGCCAATAAGTATATTGACAATGTTGGGCGTGTAATTAGTCGGCGCGATAGTTCCAAATGAAGTGAGTGCGGACATTGTACCGGCGCCAAAGGTGTCCGAAAGCGCAGTTATGCCAAGTTCGTGCTGTAGCGCACGAGTGAGTGCCCGCATGGTGGCCCAGCCTGTACGGCCATCAACCGTAACCGGATTCCAACCCGGGACGCCGGTATATGTGGTGTTCAGCCAACGCTGCACGTTCTCTACCCACGGGTCTGGATTTGCCAACTTTTACCTACTTACTAGTAGTCGAGTAGTTTTTGGTCATACAAGAGTTAGCGCGTTGGGCTTTCAAAGGCCATTTCATCAAATTGATCAGGAAAAACGGGTGGCGATTGGCTTGCAAAAAGATAACAGTTCGTATTAGTGGTTTGCGGCCCTCGCATCTCGCTCCATCGCCAATTGTTCGCAGCACGGTAATGTATTTGCCCTTTTTTATTTCCAGGGCATACTCCAATGACGACCTCTGTGTTTGAACGAATATCTAGTGGCACAATGGTAACGCCACCTCCGCCGAAACAAACGGCAATATTTGTTGGGTCAGCCCATTGGCGGTAAATCACTTTGAAATTCGTCGTTGTGCATTTCTCAATTAGAAATGGAGCGAATGGACTGGCTTGAAATAGAGGGGAAATTTCAGTAGGACGGCTTTCTCTGGTGCGGTTCTCAATAGTCTCCAAGACGAATTCAATGTCGAGTGCTTCTCCAGTAATGAAGTCGAACCACGTTTTGGTTTCTAAATCTACAGGTTCGATTGATACGATGCGTCCGCTTTCGGTAGGAGTCGCTGCTTGCGCCACAACCGGCAGGCTACCTAGCAGTGCCGTTAACATCGCGAAGCCAGCGATGGAAGCGCTTTTGTTGTGCGATAATTGTTTCAACTTGGTTTCCTAACGTTACTTGGTGAAACAGGCACACACGGGCTGGTAGGGGTGGTTACCTAGTTGGCCGATGGTGGGTTGTTCGTAAAACGTTACAAGAAGTCGGCATCCATGAACCAATATTTGGCGCGATCTGCTCGACAGTTCCCAGTGAGAGGGCTGTTGGAAGGAAAACAACGAAAGAAGGTAAAAAGTGATGCAGCCACCTTCATAATTTCTTATACGAATACTATTTAATAGACTTCCTGCTTCCCCGCTTTTCGTAGCAACATGCTAGCTGGGGCTGGTTAGCTCTCGGTATCTTTGTTGTTCCGCCGCGCACCTTGCAGCGTAGTCTTGAGCTAATTGGCCCCGGACAATCTTTTCTTTTGGCCATCGTACATTATCCCAGCCAGCGCCAGCATTAATTCGAATCCACCGAGAGTCATCGCCAGATTCAATTCCTGGTGCGTCAGTCAGATAAGCAAAATAATTAAGATGGTAATCAATGTCGGGGGTATTTGCGACTACTACCCACCAATTTTCCGTGGGATTATTCCCTGGCCCGAGCATTACTGCGGCCACTTCATCGGAGGTTAATCTACCAATCTGAGGCTGCGAAATGAATGTGTTCAATTCGGCCAAAACCGATTCTGGAACCGCCGAGCACTCGAAATCTGTATTTATCGCCTGTGGCAGTGGCGCAGCCGGTAAGCAATCAAAAGCGGCTTCCCGTGCCCGCCAAGTAATTTCAATCATAACTGGGGAAAGATTTGTTTTCCATTTCTATAACGTCAGACCAAAAATCATCTTCACCTCCATCTTGATAACCTAAGCTGAACCATTGGGACCCATCAGTAAGGAAAGCAACATTAAGTACCGAGGGTTCATCATCGATGGTAATGAAATTCGATTCTCCGTGAAGAGCTAACACATCCCAATTTAGTCCAAAATCGTTGCCAACGTTAACTAAGACCCAGTTATCAGGGTTCTTACTACCCGGAGGGATAATATCCCTAGGTACTTTCGCAATAAGCTCGGGCGAAACCGGACGGCAAATGAACTCCGGCGCCAAATTTGGCGGCCCCGGTTTCGTCGGCGCGACGTCTAGTGGCAAATCAATCATCGCATCAACAGGCCTGCCTGTTACAGCCTCGGAACCAATCGACCCTAGGGACGTGCATCCCCGAAAAATTAAAAAGGCCAAGGCCACTAAGGCGACGTTTATAGAAACAAAACGGTTAGTCATAATCGCAATCATACGCTTCTGTACAGTTCGGGGTGCCTGTCAGATTCCAGCGGAAAATTTCATCCACCCAGACCTTCCGTGCTATCCTAGCTACGTTCCGACCTGCAATGAAAGGGTGGCAAAGTGGCCCTCGTACATGACAATCCAAATACATTAGGCGGTAATCCAACTACTGTAGCTAGCCATATTTCTACATTCGCTGATTTGTACATTGAACTTCGACGAACCACTGTTGCACCTGGTATTTGGTGGTTCTGGACACGCGTTTCGTGGCAGGTTGCCGAATTTGGGGTCTATATGAACCCGATCCTAGAAGTAAACGGAAACACCGTGTATGGAGTTGGGTGGCAGTCGGATAACAATCCCGGCCCTGGCTCCCAGTGGACTAGTAAGGCTATTGGGTTTGACATGACTACTTCCGGGAGTCCAAGGGAATTTACTGGATGGTACGGTTCCGGAGACTCACAATACCCTCCAACGAGTGCGCGGTTCTCCGTTCAAGCTAGAGAACTTGATGATATCGCTTAGGCGTCTCCAGATTGTCGCGCATTTTCTTGCCATCGGCTTATTTGTCACATCTTGCGCGACAGCTCCGGCAGAGCCGAGAGATGAAATTCCGCTGGCCGAAATTAGCGCTCCTGCTAGCCTTTTAAAGCCGGGGAGTTACATCGGACACGATGACGATGCTTCAGTTGATGTTGAATCTGATTTTTATTGTGAACCCCCTACTAATGACGTCGTTGAGCACATTAACTCAACACTTGGTTTTAATTGGAGGACGCAAACACCAGGCAACGCTACTATAAGTGATATTGCGATGGTCAGGGTCGGCGCCGGAAATCAGCCAGAAGAATACTGGTGGATTGTAGCACTCCGTAACACCAATCCCGACGGGCGCGAGGACAACCGCACTTTTCTTACCAACTCTCCCAGCGGCTCGCAACCATCAGGAGAAACCTGGATTCAGGTATGGCCCCACATTAACATAGTAGGCCCCAATGGTGAGCGCGACGGCTGGGGAATGGTGCGCTGGCCTGAGTATAGGATATCGGTAGGGCAAAAGGCCGAAGTCATCGCGCTAGGGTGCATCACCTCAGACGGCTAGAGAGGTGCAGAGTTACTTCCTGTCCCGCACCTGCAGCGTTACTTAGCAAGAAAAAGAGACTTGTAGCCTGCCCATTACATTGGGAAATTGAAATCTACCATGGGCGGGGTGTCCCCTGATGAGGCACCAATTCCGTAACGGCCACTGAAGTGCATTGCGCCTTCGCCAGCACCCGTGAACCCGACAGCATAGCTAACGTACACGCTGCCAACGGTTAGATTATTTCCGGTGTTCCAGCAGTACTCCGCTTGCGTGCCGTTGATGATAAGAGTTGGGTATGGCCCCGCGTTACTGCTCTTTGCAATCGTAACCTTTGTCCAGAACTACCACATATCGGGTGAAGTGGAACGGAGTGCGATCAGTTGGCACCGCAGAGCGCCCGTGTCGCTGGTGTATTCTTTTACGGTGCTGGTTGTTCCGGTGAGACTGTTTGGGTCTTTGAGTTCGGCCATCGTTGTTCCTCCTTTGTCGAACGAAATAAGAATACAACGCGAACTTGTTCTCATTCGCACGCCCTAGTGAAGTGGTTTATTATGATTGCTAAAATGACGCTTAGATGATTACAAGCCTACAGATAAGGAACTGACGACCTCGTGCTACCCTGCAACAAAATCCCATATTAACGGGTAGATGCAAGGGCCTCGCCAATTGTTGGATCGCCGAGTAACTCGGTTTCGTAAATCAATAGCGCTGAGATCCCATGCTGATAGCGAGTCGTGGTTGAGCCAGTCGTCTTGGGCAAGCACTGCTTGGATGAGTACTTCATTGCTGGGTCTGCTGGGGACGGCGAAACCGTGGATTTGGATACACCTTGAATACTCTATTAGTGATTCAATGTAAGCCGACGCCACTTCCCGATTGATGAGGTAATCAGCATTTCGGGTAACTGAGCTCAGAACATTACGACAGGAATCCATAATTATATTCGAAATGTCGCTTTCGAGGGTATTGAGCCATTCAATCCAATTCCCTTTCTCGGACTCCCAGCCATTGTCAGAAAAACAGCGTAGCTGCTCCGAATATCCGGCATCAAGCCACACTTTAGCCGCTTCCGGTAAGGCTTTTCTTGTCGGTGCTTGACCCATGAAATAGTTGACCGCAATGAACGCCGCTACGAGAGTTGAAAAAAGGATCAGGAATATCGTGGTCAATACACGTTTCGTGGTTGCGAACATTTACCCTCAGAGGTTCTTTAGCGCATTCGCAAACGCATTTGCAAGAATCCACACTTTGATACGGACCGGGTTTCTTGGAGACTAATTGTCTCCCCTACGCCGGTTGGAGTTGGGGTTGATTTTCATTGTAGTGGGCTGCTTCGAATTCTGCAGGCGTAACCCAGCCGAGTGAGGAATGTATTC
>Ga0268261_10000359_pt1 | contig 28067 bp, 15 predicted proteins | sample TergutNc150P1_FD_190353 | JGI IMG/M metagenome (GOLD analysis project Ga0268261, IMG submission 190353) | Nasutitermes corniger P1 segment gut microbial community from laboratory colony in Florida, USA - Nc150 P1 (SPAdes) (version 2) | ecosystem: Host-associated > Arthropoda: Insects >... | reverse complement strand
CAATGCTGCTACCACCACGCTCCAACGGTAAAACCAGAGGCTGCTAATGCAGTTGTATGCTCCTGATGATGGGCGTGGAAGCGCCCGAAACATGTTGAGCCACAGATAAACGTCAAGTAATAAACTTGTGAAACTGTTGCATCTAGTTGGTTAATTTATTTGAATCATATGATGATCTATTTGGATGCAAAGCTCTGTAGTTCAGTTGACAGGTAACAATGTTTTGCAGGAACCTAAATGCATCTTCAGGGAAGACTGGGGCAACAGGGTTCCCCAAAACTTGGTGCCTAACTATGACATTATACAGCATCACATTCCAGGAGACCATAATCTTACAAAGTTTAGTGCAGTGCAACTCTTTTGTTGCTGTTCTCAGGGCTGCAGTTGTCATGGGATATCCCAGCACATGTAGGCTGTTCATGCAATAAAGGTGATGTGCTCAATGCAGGTGACAACAGGAAACCCCTCTACTTAATAAGCAACTTTCCTTCTGAAGGCAAACATAATACAACCAATTAAATTCACATTAAAAATAAAACTTGTTAGAAAAATGATTCAGTGACAGAACACATGACTTATAACAGCAGTATCAATCCATCTTCCCAATAATCAATTTTACATAAAATAATTAGGGAACTTGTTGCAGTAACATTTTTGAAGAATTAGTACCAAACTGTTAAAAACCATACAAAAATACAATTCAAGTATTTTCAGGGTATGTCATAATTAAAAACCAAAAGCACAAGTTACCTCCTTCAGTTTCCCCTTCCCTAAAATGACATGGCCATACAAGCACATGGAAGACTATCAGAGGATAGCACTGGTAATGGGCTTCCTTCTTTTTAAAGCTTGTGTTTAATGCAAAAGGTTCTTAATTCTGTTTGCAATGTACAAATAATTCACACTGCTGGCTGTGTATTATTTTACAAAAACATATGTTCAGCCATGTAACACCCACGTATCTACAGCAACTATTTTAAAGCTGTGTCCTATCATATAAAGAGATGGAGGGCATGTATCTGTCATACACCTCTCTTCTGTCAGCTGTTCCTGAGCTCCCATGAAGTACAAGTGAGTATTAGAATTACCATAAGTTATACCAAAAATTTCAAAATGAGACAGAAGTTCAATTATCAGGTTCTCACAGCTGTGTTGCTACATTCAAATCTTCTGGGGTGTTGTGCTGTGTATCTTGCAAATAATTCCAGACAAAGGCACTAAGATCCTTCAAAATGTTAGTAAATATAAATCAATTGACATGGAAGATATGAACCTTCAAAACAGAAGCTGCTTCCATATTCCAAGTAACTGAAACTACTGGAAAATAACAGCAAGCAAGTAAAAAGCCACACAAAATATAAGACAGGAGGGGAAAGGAAGGTATAGGAATTAACCAGACAGGGAAAGGACTTACAGGTATGCTGTTATCAGTCTTAACCTACTGGGTTTCTGTGAGTACTTACTATGCTACAAATTCTACCCTATCTCACCAGTAAAAGTTTAAAGACTCAGAATAATGGCAGACCTGCCCAACACTGTCAATCCTTGTAACAGTGCTGGCCATGTATCACTTACAGTATGCAATCTGGTTATGATCTACTTTGATTATACTGGCATATCATCACATATAAAATAATGTACAACACAGTACCATATGCTTCAAGGCAACAGATCAAAGAGGGAAAATCACACTTTAATATTAAACTTCACACAAATTTCATCACTTCTTGAAGCCTGAAAAACCAGAAAACTTAAAAAATGTCATTCAAACACTACCACAAACCTACAGCTATGCTCAACGTATATTGGAACATGAGTACCTGAACTAAATATAATGCTGATGAAGAATCTGTTGAGTTCTTTGGTCAGTTGACATCAAGTACCACAGCACATAATTGTATTATACAGCTAATTTTATTTTTCTAGACTATTTTAATTCCTTTACAGTATAAATATCATAATGGAATATAGTAACGAATCCATAACATTAACCAATTTGCCGTTACATACTAACATCTGACGCGGATTAACGTCCGTACAGCCATAACAAATACAGGATGATTGTGTCAACATAAAATGTCCAATATGACATACGAAATTCTGTGCTTTAAGTAACCTGCCACTGTCCATTAAATGTACTTCTTTCAGTTTGGAAACCATACATTTATGACTTCCCATTACATGCCAGTTAAATGAGACATATAATGTTAAAATAAACAACAAGAAACTTTGTGTCTACCAACACTAGTTTCTTCAAGCAATGAACCCTCTGTTCATTACAGTTGTATAAAAACAAAGAATGTGCATAATGCATACAAGTATATGTAACTACTTCTTAAGATGATATTTAGGCCATTCTTAGCAGTCATACAGAAGAAAAAATGTGGGTGCTTTGACTACCTATGGACCTATGAACTTCTCACAAGGGACTCCACTCCATGGAGTGAGTATCTAGGTTATACACTATCATTGGTACTTGACTGAATATGGATACTTAGTTTGCTGGAATGATAACTAACATGTGAAAACCAAAGTACTTGGAGGAAAACCTGTCCCACTACCACTCTGTTTTACCACAAAGGACATTAATTCAGCGCATGATGCAAGTGTTTGCAGCCAGACAGATCCAAGAACCCTCTCTGGACTACCAGTGTATACACCCATCCTTCTCATAATTCCTTTCCAATACTTGTAAGTTTTATTACGTACAAATAATTACCGATGTTTGTTGCTTAATACACCTTGAAGTTATGTAATTAACAGGATTTTTTTAGCACTTTACCAGGCATCATATGAGAACCTGTGGAAGGAAAACTTTCAAAGCCCACTATTAACATTTGTATCAGGTCCTCAGACAATTCTAGCTCCATCAGGTGCTTCTAGCTTAAATGTGCCCACTCATGTTCCTCTGTTGTGTGCTGTACCCACCTATATCCATTTGTTGCACGTGTGTGCCCCCACATCTGTCTGTTGCATACGTGGTCACCCATATATTTTTTTCTCACTTCAGTCCCACCTATTCTGCCCAATCATTACCAGTTCTTATTGCAGTGTTAGTATTTTAAGATCTTGTCTTTGTCATGGTTTCATGTTTTTCTAATTTTTTTCTCAATACTCCACCAATATTTCTGTCTTCTGGTTGTAATGTATTTACAGCTCCCTTACTGTGTATACAAATTTCTGTTCTGTATGTCAAAAGAGTGAAGTAATTTTTTCAGAAGCAGACAAAACCTCAGAATGGACCAGTCATACAGTAATTCTATAACATACAATTAATTTTGTATTTACTGCTTACAGAAGAGAAACAAGACATTCCTCAAAAAGATTTACAGTCTTCCACAGACAAAGAGACAGACTCTTGTAACAGATAGTGATGATTCAGAGGATGAATACAAACCAAGATGGTATGGTAAAAGTGAGTCTATTAAATTGTATGTCAAAGGAACCTGATGATAATGGAAAGGAATACTGATTTTGTAATGCTACCAGACCAGAAGAGCTAGAAGTGCTGCTGGAACCTGAAAGTTCTGGTACTAATTCTAATGAGTGTCAGGCAACAAGAGTGTTGAAAACCCTGAAGAGGGGACTCCTCAGATGGCAGAATTAATTACAAAATAAATTACCTAAGTTTTTGTGTTTAAAAAAAAAAAAAAAACGTAGTTTGAACATGCCATATTTTTCCACGAATATATTACACAAAAATGAGCTTCCCACCATTAACCATCAAAAGAAAACAAAAGAATGCTGATTTAAATTCAGCACCATCAAATAAGGTCAGTGAACAAACGTGAGTAACTTAATCCATTTCCTTCACGTGATGCAAATGTAACACGTGGCACTTCATTCAACTTCATCACAACAGACATAATTTTAAGTTCTGAAAATAATGCCAGTTTACTGTTTTCTTATCTGCTGTTATTAGGAGTGGTAAGTGAAAAAAAAAAATACGTACGACACCTGAAAAAATCCTAGTGAAACTGCCAGCCGTCCATCTGTATTTTGATTCTTGCCTATTGCAAAAATTTTAATTTTACCTATCACTGACATAAATTAACCAATGGCCAGCAGGCAGACCACTTTGACCCAGTATTTACAACATTAATAAATGCACTGTAATTATTCTATTCTAGTCTATAGTTTTTATTTTCAGTTCTATCATCTTCTGACAGGTCACATTCGACAGCGAACTTGTTTCTTTTAATCCAGGTTAAAAATCACTGATTTAAGTTATATATATGTTTGCACAATTCACCTTTGAAACTTTCAATTCATGTTCCAAAGATGTTAAGGATGAGAAAAATGCCAAGTTAGCATTATTTGATTGCACAGAGGTAAGCAAAAAATATGAAATCAAACCACAGGGTTTTCATGTCACAAAACCTACCACAAACTATTTCATGACAGAAATACCTAATAACGTTCATAACAGCTGAATGATACTTGCTGCTCAGCAAAGATGCTGTGATTATGTTTGTTATCTTTTTGCAACCAAAGGCTGTAAAATGTGCTTGTTAGCTCCATCTGCCCCCACATAACAACTTTAGACCCAATGAACAGATTTTTATACATTTTATATTGTGACTTCCATGAACATGCATTTACACATTACAGTTTTTGGTTACAACCTCGTGACAATAATGAACAAAGCTGGTACAACAGCACAGGCAACCAAGTAGCTGCCTGGGATAGAGCTGTTTCAGGTGTGGCACATTGTACAGTTGTATCTGCTTCTTCATCAACATTAATTTCTGCTGCCATTTTGTTAATATCATTATGCTTAACTGGCAGTAAACACCCTATGCAACAATGTAAACAAGTCTGACTGGAAAGTAATGATCAAGAATTATGGCGGTTCTGACCACAGTGTGTGTGGGCATTATTTGTTACTAATTATTGTGATGAAGTTTTGAGTAATTTGAACTGTTTCTAACTGTGGAAGTGAAGAAATCTTCTCATTAAATGTAGTACTATTCAGGGTTGTGCTACCTAGCCCTAATAATGGACATCTTACATGAATATTTATTTGTGTTTCTGTAACTCATTGAACATTTAACCTTTCAAAGCCTCGCGGTTTCTTTACATACCACCGGGCTTAACATTCAAAAATTCTACCTGGTGCTCGCTTTGCATTGAGTGTTTTGTAGGGATCTCAGAACAGACAGTGACTTTTGCTCTATACATCATTAACTGATTGGTTTTTATAACCGTGGTGGAAAGTGTTTACAACACGGTACGGACTGATTCCTGATATAAAGCAGATTGCGTTTCGCCTTTAAATGGTTAATGGAGAAAACAATGTTTGGAATAAAAGATGAGGATAAAAACAAAAACACATTCTATTCCTAATACAGTCACACATGTTGCAAGCCCATCATACAAAGTAAAGAAAATGTATCAGAACTGTTGTATTTTATGTAAAATCTGTAAATTTCCTAAGACAGGCATCCTAAATGTCATAACTTGTTTTACTCTGTTTACAATCAAATCAGTGTTATTAAGTGGGAGTAAACAATTGTAAACATATTCACAAATGTAATTCGTTGCAGAACACAAAACCATGCAAGAGTACAGAATCATGGCCTCATTTGGAGTTTGATTTACTGAAACCAAGTAAAATCCATTGCACCAAATAGGAACTAATGCAGATCCCAATAATGATCCCAAGACTCACTTTGTACCTGAAGAATTTTTTAAACTGACTTCTGTAAATGGTTAATTAATACATTCCTTGGAATTTTCTTCTTAATGCAAAAAGATGATAGTGAAGGTGACGCTTAATATATTTACCACTTGTACGACAAGTTAACTGTTTAAAGCCCAATGGTAACTATATTAATGACATGATTTTACATTAAAGAACTGCATGTTACCCATAAAATGTGTATATATGTTCTGTATGATTCTCAGAATATATTGCAGTCATGTCCTTACACAGCATAAAATGTTAGTCTTTGTAATAAAGATGCATTACGTTCACTGCGAAGAAAGAACTATATTTTTAATAATATTTAGAAGAATTTTACAACTCAAAAGCAGAACAACAGTTCTACCATGTGATAGCTAAACATATGTTGGAATGGCCCTCAGCACACAAAACAGTGATGGGAATATGTATTTCATTACAAGCAGACTTACATGTTCAAACAGCACATATGCTGTTTGAATAATAAGTGAACAAACAATGCACAGGCAATGTACTATGTTCAGAAAAAATCATACAGGTTTTGTAAAGAAAGACAATATTTATTGGGCACAATGCTTTACGATCACCCTGTATTATGTCACTGATTATTGATATACATCAATATCTTCTGATAAACATCAAACAATTATAACAATGCCCAAACTAAACATTATTGCACTTTCTCCTATTCTACACTAAACTACTCAGTTTACATGTCTTAAGTAAAGAGGACAAAGTGTTTCTCCTTTGAGTTTTAAAATGAATTGACTGTTTATAACCACACTGGTTAAATGGGTAAAAAATATATACGAAGGGTAGGACACTGTCCATGAACAAAATGTTGTGTGTCACTTAGGGACATAAGAGCCTCTATCACATTGAAATAAGCACCATATTAAATTTAAAAAAAATTGTATTTAAAGAACCGCTTTGATCTTGGTCAGAACAAACTGTGTGCTACACCGCAGTAAAAAGTAAAAATAAAATCATTTAAAATATCAACACAACATAAATAAGAAATATTTTACACACTGTACTTGAGGCATTATGAAACAACAGAACTGTACTAGAAACACTAAAAAAGGTACATTGTTACACACCTTTGGATTAATATACAATATCCATAATGTACACAAACTTAACAGCAACAAAATAAAAAAATGAAAATTTTACAGGAATACATACTGATAGTGTGCCCAATTGCCTGATGGAGGGTGTGTGTAACACAGGCAAGGTTAAGTTGTAGCTGTGGAAAGTATCTTGCAGGGTGAAGAACACAAGGCTTGAGACTCAGATGCTCCATGCCATGACCACTTTCTTAAAGGGAACAAACACTGCCCGGTCAGGATCACTGAAACCAACACACTTTGCTATCCACAGCAGATACTGTAACAATGTATGCAGGGCCATGCTATGGCTCAGGCAGTTAGCTGTCAGCCTCTCAGCCATGTATACAAAGACTAGGTGTTTCAAGCGTGCCAATTTAGCTAATTTTTGACAGGCACAAAGAAAAGTGGCATTATGAACACAATATGCAGTAGTAGTAGTAGTAGTAGTAAGCATTGACCACTAGCTAGGCAGTTTGCTCATCTATTGCTACACTCTACTGTGAATTCAGTAAAATTCCTTTAATCCAGCACCTGATAATCAGGCACCCTTGACAGGTCAGAACTTGAGGAAAGTAATCCAAAGACAGAAAGCTATGTCACCCATAACTTCAGGTTCACGCTAATTTCATGAATTTATCTTAGGTTACCTCAGCCTTTTTGGGCCTGTCCATCTATTATAATGGCTTCAAAAGATTAAAAAATGAGTAACCAAGGTACTGCTGGTAAGAAGAAACAAATAACTTAAATGATTTATCAGAAACTTAAAATAACTAGGAGGCTTGGAAGTGGCGAAACCTGAAGAGAGGTTATGGCTTCATACAATATTGGATAGTCGAACTATCTATGGTATAAAGAAACTGAAGGTCCAATTACTATCATTTATGGCATCAAGTGAAAGTAAGAAGGACCTTTTCAAGCAACAGAGATTGGAAGAGCCTAAATTAGTGCAATTGGACAAGGAGTTGTAAAAGTGGTTTACAACAATGCATTCCAAAGGAAAACCAGTGACTGGACTTATAATAATTGCTAAAGCTGTCTTTTTTGTGGTGAAATGAAAATAACAAGCGCACATTCTCTAAAGACAGTAATAAAAATTACCTGTAAGAAATGGGTCAGTATAGGTACTATCTGAAAATCTGAAATATTTGATAATCCTGCACCTGTAAGGTCCCATGGGTGGTGGATTAAATTCTATTATTCTGACCCGTCAGTTCTGCTGTTAGATATAACTAGTAACTATCATAGGTGTGTCAATATAACAATAAGAAAAAAGACATACATAATTAAAATAAATAGATGGCTAGCTATAGATAAATGATCACATCTGGCATGGCAGTAAAGAAGTTCATAACTCATCTTTAACTGAGGGGTCAGTTCCAAATTTGTAGGGACTACAAACAGTATGTACCAGAATGTTAAAAAACAAAATGGAAAATAGGTACAGAATAATGATTCTACAACTTTAATATTTATGAACCCAAAGCTGTGGGTTTCTCCATAAAATTAGCTGAAAAAAAAAAATTAAAATCTTCACCACCACCACCTTCACCACCCCCTCCCCCATGCATGCATGAAAGTGTTACACACACACACAGATACAACTTCACTCTATGAAAAAAAAAATGTTAAGTCCTTCCAAGCAGTGTTTATATAATGTGCATGTAAAACTGTATCAGTGCACGCCCTCACGCATATGGAGAAGTGGAGGTACAGGTGTATGACTTGAACATTTTACACCTGAAAAAACAGCCTTCAGCAACCACTGAATGTGAGGCTATATGTAACACTGTTTATGTGCAATCACATAACAAAAATATCTTCAGTCAGTGAAATGAAAATGTGACCTAGTTCTTCCCAACATTTAGTTGCATGGATTCTGAACTCTCCCAATTTCTGTACAGCACAGTCGGTACGGTGACTTGCTATGGGCTGGGCACTCCAGGGGTCGAATACCGGTGGGGCAAGATTTTTTTGACCCGTCTGGACCAACTCTGGGGCCCAACTAGTTTCCCATACAATGGGTAGCTGGTCATTCCAGCGGGTAAAGTTACTGGGGCATGGCATTGACCACCCACCCCCATATCTGAGATTAAATAAAGAATACAGCTATACCTCTACACCTCCTCTCTGCCTTCATGGCAGGTTACAGGATGAACATGATATACTACTTACCAGTCAAAATACCTGCGACCTTGAAAAACACCATCTGAATCTCCCATATCTTGTGGCAGTTCAACACCAACATAGGGGTCAGACTTGCCAGAAACCAAACCGACATATCGAACTCGTCCAACCATTACTCTTCCCTCACTTGTGATCACTTTCACAAAGTAGTCCAGTTTGAGGTCACGAGGAATTCTGGGTAAGAATGGCTGAGCAGACTGTGGTGGTACAAACTCTGCAGCATAAAATGTGCCCAGTTATTAAAAAACTAGTGTGCCTATTCAAATTTTTCTGCATTAAATTTTAGTAGCAATGGTCTGGGTTCCTATGTTATAATCAGGTGTTGCATTTTTCCAATTGGATACATTTTCAAAATCAATACTTCTTGCATCCAGAAAGAATAAGGACCATTTAAACCTGACAGGATGTTTACAACATGATGTAATGACAGTAATGACAATCAACACTGCATGCAATACAGGCAGTCAAACAGACTATGTACAATATGTGGCACTGTATAGAGTAATGGAATATTTTGTACATTCTATGTCATACGATATTGAAAATTCACTTAAAAGGTCTGCCAAGTAAACTCTCCTTTAAAAAAGCCAAACTCCATGTATTTAAATGTGTAAAACAGGGCACCAAGATTTTAGATATTAAAATGTGAAGAAAATACAAGCTTTCTTTGTTCCTTATGCATTTAACAATGTTTATACAATGAGCCCATAAGCATGGGAATAAACTGTCAAGTCTATTTTAACACATTTTTACCCAAAATGCTTGTTAAACCCACAATTACATTATCATTGTACTACCATGTCATACCTCGCACAGGATCTGGTTCAGAATGTCTGCGGCTCTGCCTGCGCCGTCCAGCTCGACTCCAGTCTGTTCCTGTGAGTATTGAATCAATAGAACGACGCAGGTATTCTTCAGCCTCATCAATGAGTGAATCAGTTGAGTCTCCACTATCCAATTCAAAATCAGATCTGAGGTCTGGAAGTGACTGTCCAGGATGACGTGGGTGTTGAAAGGAAGACACTAAATGGCATGAAGTGAATTAAGTAATAACAATAACAAAATAACTAGCTAAATTTCATCTTGACTTAAAGCTTTGCAGCCAAAGTCAGGCCAACATTCTTGCCTGAAAGTTGTTTACAACAGCAACTGCAGTTTCTGCAGTTGACAACACAATGCACCCATCACAGCATTCACTCCAATGTAGCCCATAAGGAATCATACAGCTGTGTTAGTGATGAAACTTAACATAGGGAAAAAGTACTGGCCCTTCCTGTGTTGGAGCTATTATCCCGTTTCTACCCTCAAATAGCATTGGGAACACAGTCCTTCTTGAAAAGCTGAGGTACCCAACAAATAAAGCAATTTCTGTGGCACCTAATGTTCAAGCTGAGAAGACTGGTATAATTTCCAGACAACTGATATCATTGTCACTGGTATGAATGGCAGAATGGTCAAGACTGACCAATTCTACGCTCCACTTTCTTCACTTTCTCTGTATTAGATGGTCTCAACTGTGTATAAGCCTGAGTGATAACAGACAGTAACAACTGAAATTCAAATCAACCAAACCTCTCAAACAAAACCACTGACCTGATTCGTCAAGTATTTGCAGAATTCCTTCACAAAACTATTTAAATGTACAATATATAAGGTAAAGCAATCCCATTACAGGCCTGGGCAGGCCCTGAGAATTCCAGGATGTTGAGGCTCCCAGATTTCAAGACAATCAGCACATGAAGGTGGTAAAGTTGTCAGCCGTATGCACCGGTCGCCTTTACCCCCAGAAAATATTCCTGCTACTCATTTCTGTTAGAGGCTGAGTCAACCCCAGGGCTATAGAGCGACCAGAAGGATTGTGTCAATGAAAAATTCCAATGACACCATCGGGAATCGAACCCGTGACCTTCCGGCTTGTAGCGCAGTGCCTCAACCAACTGCGCCACTGCGTGCCCCCATGTATAATACATAACCAGAGGTAAGACTGTGCATCTTGCAAAAGACATGAATATTCAATCTGCAGTGAAACTTGTCACAGTCCTGACTGCATTACCAGTATAAAATTTCATGCACTTTATATATGTCTTCACAAAGTGTGTTCACACAGAAGTGTATTTCACTGTTTAGCCCATGATATCATAAAATCCAAAATGAATCACAGTAACAAAAAGGCAAACCAAATGATCCTGTCAGTCACCCATACCCGATTTGGATCACAGAAACACAAATAACCACTGAACAGTAAAAGGACATTATTTTATCGACCAGTACTGTTGCTTCTTGTCAGTTTCCCCATCAATTAAACTGTAGCCCACTGAGCAGTCTGCCCACATGCATTACTGGACAAAGCTTATTAACTCTGTACGCATCATTAGTCACAATGAGTATTCCATTGGAGGATCACAGGTTTGTGGATGATGTGTATGCTAAATACAGTTCCTAAAGTAAATTTAATGAAACTGGTACCTTTATGGCACGTATGCTGGAGAAACAGACCAGACACTCTCTCTGTTTAATAACAAAGCTTGGCTTGATCTCAGCAGTTGTGTGTACTCTCAGGGTAAAAGGGATTGACTGGTCTGCATAATGTCCCATGTTAATCTGCCAAGTGCGATTACATGTCATAACTAGCGTGTGATGTGCTGTAAATGCAACTAGGATTACTGGGCCTATTTTTTCCTGACCCTATAAATTTACACTGATATGTTACACAAATTCGACACCATATGCAATACCTGTTCAAATATGGGAGAATCTACCGTATTTACTTGAATGCAAGACGAGGTTTTCTCCTTAAATTTGGCATTTAAATATGTCAGGCCGTCTTAAATTTGCATATGAAGCACGGAACCGGATCGCTCTGTACTGGACCATGCAAAGCAAAACCAAGGACTGCATCACCAAATCATCATATGAGATCTGCACTCTTCTGGGCTATTATGAAGTGTACAGTGGTTACTCCTTACTGACATTTTGAGACAACCTATCAGTCTCATCTTCAAGGGTCAGGAATTCCAAGAGAGAGGACACAGTATGACTGAAGTTAAGTGATATAATCTTCTTTTTTTGAACTTTGTCCATCATATAACTTTTTAAAGAAGCACAATGATTCATAAGCCAGCTCTGTTTTTGTTTTCAGGCAAAGAAGCACCTAACCTGCTGGACCCCTTAAACTGAGCTATTCTCAATCACTGGGCACCACAGAAACAATGTAAGTCAAAGAGTAACTTGTTAAGATATGCACCTGAGAACAGATCCAGCCCAAATATTGTAACAGGAAAATAGCTACTGAAAATTAAAAATTAACTACAAGGCTCAAAAATAAAACCTAGAACAATCCACAAATTAGAAATCGTAAAAAGAGCCATGAACTCAGAATGATTCAGCTGCAGACATGACACAAAAATCAAGGACACATGTATTTAAAATTCGTAACACCACCAACACTATGTGTGGAGAAAACTGTAAATCTTCATGTGTTCAAGTAAGTTTAAGAACCAAGAAATATGAACGTTTTATTTAATCAATGTGGATCATAATGGCATGGCACAGCGTCTCACCAGCACTGACTGTGAAGGGTTATATATCCAAAGCATTGGATATGACTAGTGATGATATGTTATGGAATGACAAAGAAAAGGATGGGGATATTAGTGGTGAGTGTGCAGAAGATGCAGGCACTGACTGTGAAGATGGAGACCAAATCTGACACTCTTTGTGTATTACGTTCAGGAAATTAATAGCAAAATATTTTTTCCTAGCAGATGTTTTATTTTTGGGGGCGACTTAGGTTTGGATGAATATATTTTACTTTGGCAGGCTTTTTTTTTGGCATTTGTTTTAGATTAGAGCTGTCAAGCGTTCAAGTAAATACAGTATTCCTTTCTTCTGTAAAACCTGCAACACAAGCAGTTCTATGCATTCTTGGAGACTCTTTCTTGGTGAAAATAACAATAAAGGGATTATTGTGGCCTCCTCACTCACAAAATCTGAACCTGTGTAACTGATTTTTATGTGTAGGCTATGTTAAGGGGCAAAGTGTATAGTACTACTAATCACAGGACTGAAGACAATCTGGTGAGGTGGGGTGCAGTTTCTTCCACCTCCAAAACTCCAGAACATGTTCAACCCTATACATTTACACTTATGCCTTACACTTACACCTCTGTTTTCTGGCATACCTGTTTCCACAAAGTTTTCCCATCAGAATTCGTCTTATCAGCTTTAATTTATTGCCCTTAATGGTACTAAAATTAAGACGATATGTCCCAAAACTTTCAATCAATTTACGTCATTCTCAATTACTTCAGTCTATAAAATGTATAAGAACACATGTGCAGAGTGTTATGGTGAGTACAAAGAAATCCCTCTATCAGATATAGGCCGTAGTGAAGTATTTCAGAGAATCTTTTCTATATTGTACCAGAGACTATTTTCAAGACTTCATAGCATTGCTAAAGGTAAAAAGTAGAAACAATATTACTGTCCATGATCTTTGAAACTTGTTCTCTATTTCATACCTTGGAAGGTGACCTTGTTCCTAGCCTTGTTCTTGGTAGTGGATAATTTTGTACTCTTGAAGCCTGATAATCCTGAATACTGCAAATCACGTGCCGCTGTCCAGTAGCTGGCGGAGTAGAGATTAACATCTGAGTGAGGAGTTGTATACGATGGTGAAAACTGAATGCTTCGAGATCGATGACAATGGGTTGGGGATGTAGGTACAGAACCCCAAGTTGCCCTGTGGGTCATAGAATCACTCCGACACATCTCGAGTGATGGCCTCCAGGTCTGTCTCTTCCGTGCATCTGAATACTCATATGTGGTATGAGCAGGAATGGAGGTCAAGGACCCTCGATACCGCAGCATACTCGGATAACATTCTACATGACCTCTATTTGGCATACTTCCAAACTGCATTAGGTTATGTGCACAGCCACAGAGTGACCAAGAATCTTTGCCATATTCTCTAGAATGTAAGTACCCAGGTGACACTAAACTGTCAGTCATGCGACCAACTTCTGTGTTTTTCATGTATGAGTAAGATCGTGGATAATTCCTACATAACCCTGGTGGAACATTAGTAATGCGCCCTGAACCTTCCGGCTCTACTCCTTCCTGACTCAAATGATCTGCGCTTCTGGAAAGTTCTGGGACCATGCTAGTGAAATTAATATCTGACAATAGGGTACGTCTAGCTTCCTGAGTCTTGTCTGACAGTTTGAGTGAGTATTTGTTGTGTTTAGTCTGCTGCATAGGCAAAGAAAATTTGGAGGGCAGGGTGGTAAAATTGTGAGACACTTTGTGTGCTAGGTAACTTTCAGACTTCCAGTGGGAAGGAAGGGCTGTTATATCAGTTTGTGCCTCTGACTCCCGCTTAGAAGTATTCCTTTCCACAAGAATTGGTCTCATGGGAGATTTTCTGTATTCATGTTTCCCATTCTGGGGACTGTGTTCTGCTGTAGAAGTGGCAAACTTAACAACCACAGGTTTTGAACTGGTTGTGGATGGTCCTAGAAGTTGACTTCTACTTCCTGTGAGAGCCTCCCTGTGGATTATAGGTTGGTAAGACAAAGTATTTGGCAATGTATTCCTGCGTGATGTTCGTCCTAGAAGTTCATTTTCATCCACAACTCCACACTTTGAAATATCAGTCTCAACTAACACAGACTGTGTCCACGTCTTAGACAAATTACATTGAACTTTATCATCAATGTTATCATTTTCATCTTCAGGCTTTTTGTCTCCTCTACCACCCTCTGAAGCATCTTCAGTTGCCTCATCAAACTGATCTGTTTCAGTGAACTTGAGAAGAACTGGTGTTCCACTAGGTTGCCATGCATCTGTGTCTGTGATAGATACCAAGTCCTCCTGCAAAACTCCCAATTCTTTGGTCTCTTCAGTAGTAAAAATGAGTTCAATATCATCCAGTTCTTCAGACTCATTATCTGATTCTCCTGCTGTCTTGCTTCCACGAGGTGTTCCAACCTCATGCTGACTTGTCTCACTGCACAGGGACTGATCTTCTTCGGACATAGACCTCACACTTGGCTCTTTGTGACTGGATTTCTCTGGTGAATCACCTTTCTCTTTTTCTGAAAGATCTTCTGTTGGCTGGACAGATACTTCAACCTCTTCAACAGACTCATCATGTACTATTTTCTGACCATCCTTTACTTCTTCACATTTAGGTGGATCCATGTATTTTGTATCAGATTCTGGTGTCTCAGATTCTGCTTTAGCCAAAACTTCCTTAAGCTGCTCTACATATTCTGGCACTTTGTCGCTGTTGAGTACTCTTTGGCGCAAAATGTGATTTTCTAGAGACAGTTTTTCAATGGTTTCAACATATACATTGGTGTCAACCTGAGCCTGAACTTTATCACGAAGCAGCTGTAGTTCTGCACGGGTATTGTCCAAGGCAACACGGAGAGATACTACCGTCTGATGGAGTGTTCTCACTGCTTCCAGATTGTGCCTCTCTGGAGCCAGTCGAGCATACATTGGCTCACACTTCCTAACATCCATTTAGTCACTGTACTGATCATGTCGAGATTCCACTGGGCAAACCTATGTATACACATCAGCAGAAGACAGTTAAAGCCTCATCAGTAGCGTGTGCTGAGTCAGAGAAGCAAGCACAGGATGCAGATGACTTATACAAGAAGCTCAACAAACTACATGATCTACTGCTTGCCATTTACGTGTACAACAGGGAATCTCATCTACCTGGTAGTAACCTGAAAGGATGAAAAGAATTTCAACATTAATAGTTATTTACCTAAATTTAAATTGTATGCCCTTAACTCAAAGCATTCATTGCATGTCATATGCAAATACTAAATATTATGTTCATACATGCAGGGTTTTCATTATATGATGCTGTGTAAGCCCAAAGCAAGCAGTAAACTATGCTGCACCACCTCACTTTTACATGCTTGTTCACAGCATAATAATTTAAGAACTCAATGTATGTATATGCATATGTAAATACACATATAATATTCCAAAACTTCACAGAGTAAGTACTGAGGCTGTCTTCACAAAAGCCCATGGCTCTGCAAAACCTGCATGACTCAAAGTGTATCTCCTATCCTCAAGAACAAAATTAAAAACAGAAACCGTTAAAGGAGGAAGGTAATTGTAGAGTATGCATTATAGGTGTCAATACCATACACAAAAATTGCGCACTTCAAGACCTCCAGTAAGTAGAAACATCATCCCTCTCCCCCCCCCCCCCCCAAAAAAAAAAAACTGAAAATACTTATCAACTCATGTCTTACTACAGTATATTTATACACCTTCTTTGGACAGAGTACAAATGTTATTTTTAACCCTCTCCTCATCCCATGCCCCCTCCACATTTCAAACAATCTACTGAAGTAACTAACATTTAGTGAATTCTCCAAAAGATAGCACCAAGAGACATGGGTGTTTTATAGCACTCAGGCTGAGAAAAACAGTTTTTCAAGCATTCAAGCCAGATAATCCAGGGAAGTATAAATAAGTCCATCTGATAACAATTAACCCTTTAAAGGTGACACTTAACCTGAATTATATTTAGAGATTCTGTTCATTCTACACTGGAACCACATTCTGCCTTTGTTATATGTGGCATTTCTAAATGTTCAATCTGGTGCTACATAAAGCACCCACTGAGCCTTATACAGTTAACTTAAATAAAGAATCACTACTGCACACATGAAAAACACAGGGATAATTTGTCTGAGTCAGAAAAACATTATTGTTTGCTTACTTTACAATTGAATGTGCATATCTGATGAAAAAATATATTATTCAGCTAAAGTGCTAATGAGTATATTACCCACTAATGCATCAGTGAATGAACTTTCAGCAAAGAAGGTACAATAGTTTTGACAATGTATTAGCGTCGACCAGCACCTATCAACCTGAAGTATATACTACAGATATAAAAGACTGTTTCATATCAACTAAACAGAACAGAATCATGTCCCTCTCACTGCACTATACAGCAACCTAAAAAGCCATCTCTCCCAGAAGTGCCTATACCACCACTATTTTAACATGTTTAACTATTACTACTACTAATACTACTACTACTACTGCTATCATTAAACATCCATTGCTTCAGACTTTTTAAACCCTTATATAAACATAATTTTTACAAATGTCTTAAATTTTATTCCCAAGGCTCTTTGTCTATGTTACATATTTTTATATCACAATACACATGTGAGATTTTGAGATCTCAAAACCATGTGAAATATAACTATTTTTCTTAATGTTCTTGTAGTAAGCCAGATAATGGCCATAATTGGCTGAAACATGTGGCTGATTTTGTATGATATTTAAATTGTTGTGTTTAACCTGCATATATTGTACTTCTGATTATACTAGAACACAATGGGGATGAATTGCCTTACAATTAAAAATCACACAACTTTGCCATTTTAAACTCTAGTCACTGAATGATTGAGACTATATTGACTATTCTTCTCCTTTTATTAATGCAGTTTAGATTACTTTTTTTCTGATAATGCAAACCTAAAATTATTTTAAAGAAAGTCTATAAAGAGAATATGTGACAAAAAAGGCATCTTATATATGGTATTATACAAAGAGAATTCAAGTTTTCTGTCAAGTTTTACAAAATGGTGCAAATGATGTTCAAAATGGCTTCCTCTTTATAAATAAATTGGGAAGGAGTATAAAAATGGTGCAAGTTCACCATTTTATTTTCAATTACTAGCATATCTGCAGTCCTTTCATCCTGCAACACCTGGCTGACACACATTTAACTTGTGGCTCAATGTCAAATTAAAGTTCTTACCTTCAAAAGGTAATTAAAGCTGCGCTGGTATAAGAAGACAACTGCATGCAGGAATGGATGGTGTTTAGAAACAGAATACAATAACACAACATTGTGGTTTAATGAAGTGTTCAGTGTCATTCCCTCTCTTGTGCCACTGCAAATGAAAATGAGATTACTAAGTTCCTGGTATACCACATCACTAACTTTTTTTGGAAAGCCAGTCATATTAAATGGCTATGTAAAATTTATAATACTAGTTTGATCTTATTATTTGTAGAAAAAGTTCAGATTCTAAAACAATTCCCTTCGTATAACTGACTTGATAAATTTGTACATCACAAGCAGTTAAAACAACAGAAGTTTAGTTAAAATGTAATGTCACTTCTGTTTTCTTTTACTTAGCATGTTGAAATCACACTTTGAAGGATGTTTTCTATGGCAAGTTACAACCCATGACAGAACATGTTATTCAGCTGCTTACATTTTTAAGAAAACACAAGTCAAAAATTACAAGTTATGTTAATAACACCAAGACATCCAAGTTAGTTACTGCATGTGTTAATCTATTTTGGATCACACAATATGCCACCATGTAAAACTGTCACAAACAAAACTTGTGCACAATAAACTGACAACTTGTTTCATGTGATGTACATCTTTCACCATGTACTGTGCTATATCCTTACCGAAAAGTATGACACAAACTGCGAATTTATGAATTATGTTAAGCATGTCTAAAATGTAGTCATTTATTAAATTAAGTGACTGATAAAAATATTCTTAACAAAATACACGATTTTTTTTCTTAATGTATATTACTACTTACATACTTATTGACAGTTGTCTCCAGAAACACTACACGAACATATACCCCGTGTAACACGGTCTCGTTAATGAGACCTAAGCAAAAGCAATTTCTGGATTTAACATAGCACGCAAACCCGCAGAACCCCTCACATTAAAAAGTCCAAGCATTACCACCTTCTGGAACCAATGTTTAGACGAGAAACATTACACTTACAGATATCACCATATGCCTTCATATTTCATCACACATACGCATAACAAAGTTGCATATTATGCACCCATGTGCAGTAACTCGCTCCAATACGTTCCCAGGGATAATAATCAATAGCCAGTTTTACGCCCTGCCTTGTAATCCCACAACCGAACACGCCTACAGGGCACATTCTCTCAACCTTGTTTTCATACTACATTTCTGCAGTCACATGTACTAAACAGTAAACCACAAAATAATAATTGAATGGTAGTCACTACTTCAGCAAACGTAATAAATTGTATTCTTCATGCTTTTGCAATCTCTTATAACGATATTTTAGATTTAGTTTCCACCACCTTCTTCCCCAAAATGTCAAACAACGTCTGCGCAGCTGAGATAGTCTGATCCGCTGTCATCCGCATGTGTTTTACCTGTGTCCTAAAGTACCTACGGAATATTTACACATCCGTGACTTAAAAAAACAAATAAACAAAGTTGGTGTGCGAAAATGACGGCATAGCTTGGTCTTTTTTAGTTTTGGTGTTTGGAATTAAAGAATGTATACGAACAATTGTATAGTAACTAATATGTGCAGAAGTATATTCTTTCGCACTTCCGCTTATGTTCAAAAACGGTGGAAATCAAAAAAAACTCACTGGGTATGTACGTCGTACTTGTATTATAGGTTATGAAGTTCAGAGCAAGTTCATATGCAACCGCAGTTTTGGCCGTCAAATGAAGACTGGAAGTAACAATATGTATGAAATCGCATTCCAACTTGGGATTAGATTCCTTTACAAGTAAATCCCACAGCATACTTTTGCATAGAACTGAACCGGCACGAAATTAACCTAACCTACCCAGTTGTCTCGCACGCTCTCTCTCTCTCACACGCACGCACACACACACACACACACACACAGACGCAGAGATACAGATGATCCACATCTTCTGGATTGGGCAAGTAGCTCCTGACATAATGTACTTAACCTAACTTGCTTGAACCTCATCTTGTGCATGGAGCGAACCACTGTTTAAAAACTGCAGTTTACTTAGTACCCAACCCCTCAAAACTTGCTTACACAATAATGAATGAAAATGTTTTACAGACTTTTTTCGGCATGACGTTTGTTGCAAAAGTACATTTATGTGGATGTGTGCTTATATATTTAATAGTTCATTGTAATGCAACTTTTTTTCTATTTTTTTAAAAAAAGGCTGTGCCTCTTGTTTATTTCAGTCTGTGTTAGCTAAGAAAAAACATCCCATGGACAGAGCCTTGGAGCATTTTGATGACTTCTATAAAACAGTGTTTGGCAGAAGATGGCCTTCTATCCGTCTTGCTCTTCTTTCCCCACATAAATATTGTGCTGTCATCAACAATTTTGGTGATTCTGACATTGCAGTGTCAGATTTACAGGTAATATAATTAACCATGTTGGACTTCAGAGATGGTAGTATTCTAGGTGTCCCAGATTCTGATCTGTATGTGTGAAAAATATACATTTAAAAAGGAACATGAAATCAACCAATGAATACACCATCTGTTGTATATTATGACTGGATATTGGAGTGGTGAAGAATCATGGCACAAGTGATATAAAATCCTACCAATGCAGTCTTCCATTGCACATTGTCAGATTTCTTTTGCTCAGCAGCAGTGTATGAATTTAAAATGACAAAGACAATATTACACAGCCCAATAATGCTACAAAGTTATTATAAATGTTAACACAGTTTAAATACCTAAGCATTCATAGTGTATCATCCTAATGTTCACTGCTGGAGCTGGCAGTTGGTTCCCACACACCCTCTGTGTCAGTCACGGCATACTACACAGTATCATACCTTTACTGATGGAAGCCCTCTTACACCTGTCCTTTGGCATGATTCAGGTTCATCCACCCTTTATCACAGTAGTATATTTGAGTTGTACCGGCTGTGCCAATTTTATTTTTCATTTTTAGGAGCACTGGTCTGCAGTACCAGTGTTCCAGTAAAATTTCCTGCTGTTATTGCTTTTCTTGTGTCAGAGACCCATGTGCTTCTACTTCACTTCCACTGAATCTGCAGCTTCTTTCATTTTTGCAATGAGTTTTATTACTGTCAGATTTCTCCACTGGTGTACACATATAAAGTTATTCTAAAGCTTTCATGGTTACTGAATTCAGTACTTTTTTTTTATTAAAGTTGTCCCATTCAGTCACAGTATTTTCCAAAGTATTTTGAAAACTTAAGACTTTAACATTTATTAACCCTTTAAACGCCGAATTAAATCCCATCTGCCATCTGCTGGCATTATTAGGAGCTCACCATATTCTCCACATTAGCAGGATAAGGGTTAAATAATGATTTTGCTTCACTCACAGTTCTTTTTAAAGTCTGAAGTCTTAGGTCCCAGGCCATTCCTTTCCCCTTCTTACATTTGGCACTATTATTAGCTTTGTGTTCTGAGATTTGTGTTTTATACAGTTTTTCCAACTTCTATGTGCAAAACCTCTCACATTTCTTCCTCAAAAGCCACAAATCATTATACTTAAATATGTACTAAAGAATACTCAAGTAACACTTCCACAGCATTTATAGGGCACTTGAACAGCACCTGTTACAAAATGGTGCAGATTGGCACAGCTCTATGTGTGTGTGTGTGGGGGGGGGGAGTAACATCTCTTGCCATTGCACAGACATTTGACCCTGCTGTCATAACTGCTCCTGACAGTAACAGTCTGGACACAACAAAGGACTGCAGATGTGGTGTCCTGCTGAATGAAAGAAAATTGAATGGGTCCAGGAGAGTCCTGTGGTGGGGTTTTGTTAATGAGAAACTTAAGTTCAAAGGGTAATTTGATGCTCCCACATTGTTTCTGGTTCTGAACTGTTGTACAGTTACATTGTGCTTTGAGTATGAGCTGCAGTAATGACAACAAATCTGAAGTAAAATATCATTTATACTGGGAAAACAGGCTAATATAAGAAATGAAGTGTAGGACTAAATATCTTACCCTGTAGTTGAGAGGAGTTGATGTTGGCTCAGTGAATGATGTGTTAAGCAGTATAAATAAGCAGGGCATTATTGTCCTCATAAGAATATTGCAAAATATGTTGCTGTTGTTGTTTCAGGACTGTTACTTCTTGATACATGGATATGCATGTACCTGCTGATACCTTTACCAGTGATTCTTCTTTTGTGCTGCTGGACTATGCAGTTTGCAGTTAAAGTTACTGGTAATTACTGTACATTCAGCAGATAATTGATTATTATAATGTTTTCCAGAACATTGGTGCTTTAAACATGAGAACATTATTTGAACTAGAGAAAGAAAATATCAAGAACAAGAAACAAGTAGAAAGAAGAAACAGACAACTTCAGAAAATTTTCAGCCTAGATAGAAAATTGGAACAAATGGCAAATGCCAAACACCAAGAGGAACTACAATCACTGTATCCTCACAGAGAGAACAGTGAAAGTACCTGCATGCCAGGAGATATTACTGTATCGAGCAACAGCAGTTTGGATATGTCCCATGGAATGTCAGACAGTATAAACAGAAAAGTGAGTTTAAGAGTCTGATATAATAAGATATTGTTAAACAAATTTAATACCTCTAGAGTGTTACATAAACAAAGCCATTTCTATAATCTTTCAAGCCTAACAATTTGTAAGCAGGGCATTCAGCTCATATGATGGTTACCTGTACTTCTAGAGGAAGTGACATGCAATAATGACTGGATAAGGAAGCTAGTTTTGCCAGAGATGTATTGTAAAAGACAAACATATGTAATTCCACTTGTTTGGATATAATGCACAGGCAGTTACAGTACTTTAGTAATTGGGCAGTTTTACAATAGGTATTTACATGCCACTGAATCATACAGAATAAGAAATAACACTATTTGAGGTGCTGGGAGTTGCACAGAATTTTAAATTGCAAAAATATTATCACTGCATTCTATAAAGTTCCTCAAAGCTGTAAATTAGTAGTCAGAACAAAACACAGACTCTTTCAGTTACTAATTCTCAGCTAGTAATTTTCTGAAGTTCTACCTTCTCATCTTGGTTTGTAGTTTCTGGTTTGGAATCTGTATGTTTTTTCCCGTCCATATGCATTTATTATGTGTAGTTCCAGAAAATGTAACAGATCAGTTAAAAAACAAGAATATTGCACAGTTAATTTCTGGAGGCTATGTATCATACACCAGTTTCTTCCTTATTGTATAAAATCTTACTTGTGCTGTGCAATGTGAATGTTTGAAAAATGATTTGCCCATTATAGCACTGCAGGCCAACATATTTATTTTTGAGGTTGACACCAGTAATGATTTGTGTAAAATGTTATGAATAATTAAATTTCTTTCCCTTGTAAAACATTTTAAACTGTCAATTATTGAGACATATTTGTCCAGCATTTGAGACAAAGAATAACTCCATTTGAGATTAGAGTTTCTCACAGCAATGACTATGGAGAATACTGCTTATGGGATGTGATACCTCGTAGTATGGTAGATGTTTGCCATAATTTTGGAGGAACCTACTTCCTCCTGTTTCTTCTGCTCTCTGGGTGTAGATTACAAATAAATTTCTACAGACTGCACAGCATAACATCCCGGAAGACAGTATTCTTCAGTGAGTTTAGTTTTATATGATATATGATGAATTCATAGAAATTCAGGGCTGGATTTTGATAATGCACTTATGCATGAGGTTGTCACATCTCTAACAGGATGGTGGTGAAGTATTTGGTGATGGTCTTGATGAGAAATCACTGGAGTCAAGCCTCGAAGATGCTGAGATTGATACACAACGCCTCATTGATCCAGCCAGTGGATTGTCAGCGGCTGCGCTATATGAATATGTGCCAGCTACTCGTCTCAAGGGCTTGGAGGACTGGGTTGTAGAATCTGACCATTATCGCTATTATAGGAAAGATACTGACTTTCCCGTTCATGTCGAACAAGATAGTGATTTTATCTTTCCTGGTCATCTTCAGGTGAATTTTAGGTAGAGATGTATGGGCACTGAGATTTTTACATAGCATTCTTCAAATGAAAAGTGGCTTTATACCTTTTGTAAACTAAGTTGGGGATTTATGTAAAGCAGTAGTACAAACTGATCCGTACAGACCAAAATCAAGTTCAGTTAATGTTCAGCTTCTATGCCTGGAATATTCCCAGACCTTTTACAGTTTCTATTCTCTTTTTCTGGGACACTTCTAGGACCCTGTGGTAGATGGTACACGCTCTTCTGTTGTTTGAGAAATGTGAAGCTATTTGCATGATTCTGTGAGTCACCATTGAACAGTATTTAAATCTTACTGACACTTGTTAGTTTGATAGTCAGGTGGTGAACTCAAGATATGTGTTAGACCTCATAGCACATCCCACAGCAAGTAGAGTCATGTAAAGACAGGTGCAGCAGAAATCTACTAAACTATCACTTTTGTAATTCTTTGTAGAAAATAACACACCACAAGGATGTAAGTATGCTGTGGTGACACTTTGCAGTCACAGTAAAGAAGTTCATTGAATGCAGCTAATATTAAATTTTAATAGAAAATTGCATAAGGCATGCCATATTTTCATGATCAATATATATATATGGGCATTTGGCAGATGGAATTTTCTCTTTGAATTTTGAACTGGAACTGAGAACATACATACATGAACATTTAATATTTAAAACTACATACATATCAGTTTCATTCCTGGGGTTTTAATATTATATATTAAATTTTTACTTTATGGAATATTATGACACTAAATGCAATATTCTATGAAATGTGACATAAAAAAGAATACCAAACCAGCACATATCATTCTCTGCCATAGGTTCTTACATTTGAACGAGGAAACGTATCGTCATTCCCTGCGCCAAAGCGTGGTTCCACTGGTGTTCTTAGTAAGTCACAATATGTGAATTAATAATAAAAGTAGTAGGTAAGATCATAATATTAAATGAGATACATCTTAGCAGTCTGCATTTGTCCTGGTGTTTTAGATTACTATATGCTCGATGGTGGTTCACTGTTGCCAGTCTTAGCCCTGGGTGTGAATCCTGGTGACAGAGTGTTGGACATGTGTGCTGCTCCAGGGGGGAAGTCTCTTATGATCCTGCAGACACTCTTTCCAGGTTTGTACTGTCTGTAAAATCAGTACATTATCCAAAGAGCTCAAGTTACTCATTTTGAAGAAATGTAAATGGTCTAAAAATTGTCAGAAAACATTAACAATTTGGTTTAATTGTTGATACATTTTGTTAACATATGCTTCACCCTTAAGAGAAATTATGATTGGTAAAAGAAAATCTTACCAGTCTTCTATTTGTGGAGGTTCATCGTCATTGCACTTTCAGTTCTGAGATGGTGTAAATCCATATTTGGTATGATCATAATTATATTTATTTACATATTCTGCTCCTGACCTCCACTGTACGTTCTGTAAGTTATGACCACACTTTCAGCACACCTGTATCTACAGTCAGTAACATAAAATGGTAATTGCATGTGCATGGAAATGCTGCATTAACAAGTATGCTACAAATTTTTTCCTCTAAAATATGCTTATGACACAACTAATTTGTATTTGATAATGCTTCTTTTCTGCTCTTTTTCAGCACTTGCTGTCACATCTGTCTGCGTTACTGTGTGACTTTTATAATCCTTTTTGATGCAGCATTATAAATATATTGTTATTGCTCTCTTACTTTCTTCATGTTTGGAGGACAAATTATTTAACACAGCTGTCATGCTGAAATCCTGTTTGTATAAAACTGTATTCCAAGCCTGCTCATACAGCTGACAAGGCATAAAAGCAAACAAATCAAACAATTTCATTGCCACATATTATGTTACATATCATACAGCTTGTACTAGTATTACTTTAAGAAACAGCAGGCTCCCTCTCCAAATATCATTGTGCTATTTACATCTTTCTTGTCAATAGCATGTTCAATCCTCTGCACCACCCTGCATTTCACCATGGTAGATAAAATGAGTGTGGATCCTTAGTGGAATGATAGTGACAAGGGAAAGCCTAAGTAGTTGGTGAACTACCTGTCTTTGTGCTACTTTGTCCATGACAAATCCCACACAGATTGCTCATGAGTCAAACCCAGGGTGAAGCCAGTAAAAGCTCATCTTCACTATCATAAAAGCCATTCATTTGAACCTGTTGTGAGAAACTTCCATTCAGTTACTGTGTGTCCTTAGGATGTATTTCTTTATGAAAAATGTTATTATCTGATACTATTTTTGACAAACAAAATTCATTCCTTTTTCCAGCTCATCTTGTGTGCAATGACATCTGGGAATCACGAGTCAAAAGAATTAAATCAGTTATTAAGCAGTACCTTTATGATACTGATAAGTGGAAGCATCAGCTGGTTGTTACTCAGAGAGATGGCAGAGATATTGATGAGTACAATGTTTATAATAAGGTAACTTTTATTCTGACATTTCAAATTCTCGTAGCCATGTTGATAAGGAGTAACATTTTCTGGGTTATGACATTTTGTAGATTCAGTAAACAGTTACAGGAGCTTACTGCTTCTATATTGACAGTAGTCCATGCTATTTGGACAACCCAGAAGATGAAGGCAGCAAGCAATTCCAAAACATTGGTAACTATTTACCAACAAACAAGGCGTTATGGTCCAGAAGACCTGAATCTTAACTTTAACTTTATGCTTGTGAACTCTGGAATAGTGCAACACTTCTTAATGTTGGTTATATAATCACAATTTAATGAATAATACTACTAGCTTGACTTCCTTCCATCTTCTCCATACATATCACTTTGGAAGTAGTACCTGCTGGTAATATTATATTTGGGCACTTGAAATTATTCTATACTTGCTACATGAGCTAGATTTGTTATTTGTAAGTGCGTTCCAAACACTTACTAATCCATAAATTGCCCAATACCATACCATCTGGATGCAGTAGAATTAATATAAAATGAGTTTGATCCCACCTCATTTTTGTAAGGATTCCTTTTATGGCCTGGAAGGCAACAGTGAAGTCTAATTCACCAATCCATGCCCTGGAATGTTGCAGAGGGACGGTATTTAAGAAGTCAGCATGCAGTAGTCACATATTGCTGCAACATCTGATTGTAATAAACCTTCTTCTGGAGAGAGACTCAAAATTCACTGTGTTACACAGATTTATTTGTACACGTTAAATAACCAGTAGCACACACAAAATTCTCACCATAAATGTGGGAACCAGAGCAAAGCATCTAAGAGATCATACTATTCCTATGCTTGGTCTGAAGGAAAGATGCTGGTATTAAATCTGACTATACATATCACACTGAACAGCAAGTAGTGCATTTAATGTTCATGGGTCCGTGCATCGTAATAATATTCTAATATATATCCAACAAGATGCAATGTTACACAGTTTATTTTATCTGGAAACTGCTCTACATGTTTCGGGTGGTACCATCGCCCATCACCAGGAGCGCAAAACAAGCAGCAGAGGGCAATACTGTGTGGCAAATACCAGATGCTGTAGATACAGTTGTTTTGTGCTCCTGGTGATGGGTGATGGTACCACCCAAAACATGTAGAGCATTTTCCCGATAAAATAAACTGCATAATGTTGCATCTTGTTGGATATATATTAGAATAATAGTAAGTAGTGCATTGTTAAATGTGGAATGACCTGAATATCTTTAATTAAACCAATTCTATTTGATTCTGATAAGGTTTTGTTTTGTTACAAACAAGACAACTGCCAACTTAATGTATTGTGTGTGTGCACAGTTGTATGATGATATTGTGTCCTTTTGTAGATTTTAGTTGATGTTCCTTGCACCACAGACAGACACTGTTTACATGAAAATGAGAATAATATTTTCAAACCAGGAAGAGCAAAAGAAAGACTTCAAATTCCAGAGCTACAGGCTGAACTTCTAAGGTATATAAATGTTCAACTTATAATTAGTTTTACTTTGCTGTGCATACCGAGTCACTGCCGTATCACAGACCATACAAGTCAGACATAGTGCAGACTGTTGTTATGTGATATAAAAATACTGATGAAAATTATTTTCTCAGTCATGCCCTGAAGATTGTACAACCTGGGGGGACAGTGGTGTATTCAACATGTTCTCTGTCACCCATCCAGAATGATGGTGTAGTGCACATGGCTCTTCGTAAGGTGTGGGAAGAAACTGATGTGCAAGTCACTGTCAAGTAAGTAAGGAGGCCATGACAGTCCTATCGAACAAGCTGTGTGTTTCAGATTTAGTTGTGCTGTCACCACTTTTCATTGCACTCATTCCTAATCAAATCAG
>Ga0268261_10000358_pt1 | contig 28091 bp, 25 predicted proteins | sample TergutNc150P1_FD_190353 | JGI IMG/M metagenome (GOLD analysis project Ga0268261, IMG submission 190353) | Nasutitermes corniger P1 segment gut microbial community from laboratory colony in Florida, USA - Nc150 P1 (SPAdes) (version 2) | ecosystem: Host-associated > Arthropoda: Insects >... | reverse complement strand
CCCCCCAGGCACAATAATGCACTTTGCCCAGGCTGGCAAGCGTTTAAAAATTCGGTTGTGGTCTGATCCTGTCTCTTAACATTCTCAGCCACGCACCAACCGTAATTTCCACTTTGCCGTTTCTGTGCAATCGGCGACCCCCACCTGCCGCCCCCGCCGCCGAGCAAATGACGGTCCATCAGGGCAAGGTCAGGAACGTAGGGTCGATGCGTGATTTCACGCTTCCGCCGCGAAGCGGATAAGAACTGCGCTCGTCTCGGTTATTGCGCAGCGAGCAGTGGTAATTTCCTACCGACGTTTCGGGACGATCTATCGGACCCATCTTCAGGGTGTGCCTGATGGGACCGAGAGACTGTCCCGAAACGTCGGTAGGAAATTACCACTACTAGCTGCGTAACAGCTCAGAAGAGAGGTGTTCTCATGTAGCGTCGATGGTCGGAAAACTAAAATCTCCCTTAACGCAAAAGTTCCAGGCTATGGAAACTTACTTATTGAACACTCCTCGTTAAATTCTGAGTGATGAAAATCACCACCAGTTACACTTGACGTGTACTAATACATAGCAGCACAGACGCTCAAAGTAGCTATAGTGACAAAGGAAGTACCGAAAGTATGATGGAAAATGTTCAAAATTTGGAATTCGTCTAACGCAACATATATACACCAGACCTGCAATACATGTCACCAATCTTCACCCCACACACAGACGTCTCTTCCGGCAGCACTTCGGTAGAGACATTGGTAGTCACCGCAGGCGCCAACACATTTACAAAGACAACTGTCACACCAAACAACGTTGGCAATAAATTCATTGTTGGTGCGTAGAGGTGCGCAGAGGTTCAAAACACAACGTCCTGAGAACTGGTTCTGCCAGAGAAACACGTAATCATTTGGTGCGTTTCACAGTGTTCAAGTTATTGTACTGAGGTCCATACTTAACAGTAAGACAATTAACGCACGCTGCAGAAATCTACACCGCCGTAAGCTACTGCACTGTTTAGCTGTAGACCAACTCTGCAACACAGGTGACTTCATGCAAACATTACGTGTGTGTTATTTGATATCCCAAATCTACAGCCCACGCACACAATCAGATTGTTCTAACAAAGTAATCATGTATCAGGTCTCTTATACGTTGTGACCGACCTAGCCCTCGGTAGGGAGGGGGGGATGTGCTCCAGATGGGTGCCCAGATAGCATGTCCCTTGTCTAAAGGCCATATCATTATCTCTGTCAATCGCTGGGTCAGCGATGCAGCCAGGTGTGACAATGATAGCACGGAATGAATCGCGTTTTGTACACATCGGTTCAATATCGCAACAGTTTCATCTACTTCAAACACAAAGCTACACGTGAGAAAGCACCGTCACGGAACAAATACCAGTTTTAATATCCTGCACATGTCAATCAATGTGGACCAACATCAGGGAGACATTCAAAGTTCATCGAGTGACAGTGGCAAAGCTTACACAGTGGCAACAGGATACAACAAGTGCAGTACAATTGGTACAGTGCTGTGGCATTCTTACAACGAACCGAGTTTAGCAATGTCAGCTGCATAATGTGTGGATCTTAGGAAACTTTGGGCGTTTCACTGGCAGTTACACTGACATGGTAACTGTAACAACTGAGACAGTGCAACTGTTGACAGTTTTACGTCTGTACACTACAAAGAATAGGTACAGACTCAATAGTTTGTTAATACGGACGAATACAAATACCAGTGTTGTACCCTGTTATGATTGTGTGTATCGCCTAGTACAAGCTCTGGCAGTGTCACTTGATGGCAACCAACTGTCCCCCTGGTGATGATCCATGTTTATCAACACATGTAGGACATACATTAAAACATACCAAACACTGGACTGTGTACCTCGGTGACGTCTCCTCGCACATTGCAATTCAATGCAGAAATGCAGTTCTTTTTATACCGGCAGGCAATAACCAAGTACGTGCTTGTTTAGCCAATGATAATAAAGACAATCTAAATACATTTTACTTTTACTTTCCGACCAACAGAGCTACACACATCTTGTATATCGATTTTTATTCAATGCTACGGCACGTTTCGGCTGTCCGTTTCAGCCGTCTTCAGGTAGGAATATTCACAAAAGCAGTAACAGCGGACAGACCGCTCCCTACACACAGTGGATATAACATTATTGCACAATTTTATAATTATTATAATTTTAACGTCACTTATTCCATTTTCGGAATAATAATTATAAATTGCACAACACTTTTAAACCCACTGTAACTGTAACTGTAACTGCAACGACGGGCCTCTCTCTCTTTACTCTTTCTGTGAACCAGTATTCCTACCTGAAGACGGCTGCAGCAGACGGGCGAAACATGCTGTACTGCTGAACAAAAATCAGTACACAAGATCTGTACAGTTGTGTTGTTCCGGAAGTAACAATAAACACTTGTTTGATACAACAAAACCTGTTGACCTCACCTACGACTCAGTACATATTCTTATACCGACAACCATCAACGCATCTCATACACTTGCTTACGAGTGCATTATGATTCCACGCTTTTCCCGCATACCAGCAAGCCTCTATACATACATTTTCCAAATATCTACCAGCCATTTCGAAATACTAGGTACCCCACCAGAATGGTGTCATGACGGAAGTTCCATACTAAAGACCCACATATATAAGGCGCAACGACACAAATTTAGTCGCCCGGGATTTGTGCACACCTGGCCTATACCGTATTGATACACATACACATACACACACACACACACACACACATATGCACACTCCTCCACGGCGCTTACACCTCGGGGCTGATCGATAAATAAAGAACCACAAACTATCATGTTGTGGTGAGTCCCACGTTTATGAAATGTCTACGAGCGGCAGCACATGCAGATCTGCACAGTAAACACCGTTCTGTCGCAGAACATCACGATGCAGCTAGTATGTGTTCTAGCATCAATAGTTCTAAGTGCATAATTTTATTCATATTCAAGTGATTGATCTACAGAAGGTACCACAAGGGACTTTGAGATATAGAAGAAGTCAAAGGTCTTATATATATATATATATATATATATATATATATATATATATATATATATATATATATAAACATACTGTTACGAAAACATAACATGTCATTACAACTCATTCATTCATTTAGTAGTCTATCTTACGACAGGTCCAGAGCCTCTTCCGAAGCGAGGTCTCCACATAGTACGATCCAGAGCTTCCTCCTTCAAATGAGAGTATCTTCTCCTTTCCTTAAGGTCATCCAGTAACTCCCTACGTCTTCTTCCTCGTCTTACTGTCACTTCTATCCCCACTTTTATCTTTCCTTCAGTAACCCGTTGTACAAGGCGGTTTCTATGCAAAATGTGACCAATCCAGTTCGCCTTCCGTTTACTTATTTCATGCAGGATATTCTTCTGCTCCTTCACTCTAAGTAATACTTCTTCATTTCTCACATGATCAGTCAAACTGATCTTTTCCATCCTTCTCCATCACCATATTTCAAAACTTTCCAGGTGTTTCTGATCTACTGTCCGAAGCGTCCAAGTTTCAGCACCATATAAAGCTATGCTCCAAATACAGCACTTCACTCGCTTCTTCCTCAATTCCAAGTCCAATGTGCTAGTAAAAAGAGCCCTCTTCTTGTTGAATGCAGCTTTAACCGTAGCAATCCTACCTTTAATTTCACAAGTACATCTTCCATCATTTGTTAAAACGCTAAGCAAATATTTAAAAGATTCCACATTTTCTAGTTGTTTTTGGTCTATCATAATTTTTACTGGAAATGATTGTTTTGAAATTCTCATTACTTTTGTTGTTTTCCACATTCATTTCCATTCCATAGCATCTTCCAATTTCAATTAGTTTATCAATCATGTCCTGTAGCACTTTTTTTCCCTTAGTCAGTAACACAAGGTATTGGTGACAAACAGCAGCCTTGTCTAACTCCTCTTCCACTCTTCACACTTCTTGTCTCCCCTGGGTTCAGTCGTAATTTAACACTGAGCCATGTACAAGTTGCTAATCAATCTTCTTTCACGCCAGTCAATACCAGTTTCTTTTAGGATCTGCATTAATTTGGTCTAGTTGACTCGGTCAAACGCCTTCTGCCAGTCTATGAAGCAAACACTTAGTTCCTCATCTATCTCCAAGGTTCGTTCTGATATTATTCTCAGCATCCCAATTGCATCCCTAGTTCTTTTTCCTCTTCTAAATCCAAACTGATCTTCTCCGAGTACATCCTCAATTTTCTTTTCAATCCTTCTTCTAAGTATATTTGCTGCTCTCTTTGGTGTGTGTGCGATTAGGCTGATTGTGCGATGGTCGCTGCATTTTGTAGCTTGTGGCTTCTTCATTACGGCAATCATTGTAACTTCCGTTTAGTCCTTGGGCCACTCTCCAGTTTCATAAATGGTGTTGATCAATTTCGTCATTATTTTCAAACCACCTTCTCCCAATAATTTGAGCACATCTCCAGGTACATCATAATTTCCTGCAGCCTTCTTATTCCTAATTCCCTTGATGGCTTTTTCCACTTCACTTTGCAAAATATATATGGGCCTTTCTCGTCTGTATCTACTTCCTCTTCAGGTTCGACTTCTAGGGTTTGCGGTCGATTAGGTCGATCGTGTAGTTCTGTAACATAATTCTCCCAAATTTTCAGCACTTGACTTTGCTGTACTATTCTATTCACTTGGGAGTCTTCAATGCCAATATTTTGGATCCCTTGGGTCTCCTTCCAGCCTGGTTCTTCTGTCTTCATCTACATCACATCATAACGCCCTGTTCTTTGAAATTCCATAATTCCGTTACATATGTTCTCAAGATATTCCTTTTTGGCACTATCTGTGGCTCTTTTCAATTCGTTCCTCAGCCTCCGGTAGTTCTTCCTGCTTTCTTCAGTGTTGACGTTCTTCCATTTCCTTCTTTCATCCACTTTACTGATCATTTCCTGTGTAATCCATAGTTCTCTTGCTCTCTTCTCGACTTTCCCAACTAGATCACTGATAGTATCTAATACACATCCCTTTATATTGTTCCACTGCACTTCGACATTCCCACTGTCACATCCAATTGCACCGAGTTTCTCTTCTAGAGTATCCTGCACTCTTCATCGTTGAGTATATAATTTCTCCAAGTCCCATTGTGATCTTCTCTTTTGTAACCTTATAATTTTCTTCAATCTGGTGCAGGTCTTGGCAACTAGTAAGTTGTGGTCAGAGTCAATATCTGTCCCAGGCTGTCTGCACATCCTTCACACTGTTTCTGAATCGATGATTCACAAGCATGTAGTCCAACTGATGTCGACTCCGATCTCCTGGTGCCTCCCATGTGTACAATCTTCTCTTGGACTTCCTGAACCATGTGTTGGTGACAATCAGTCCATTTCTTTCAAAAGAGTTAATAAGCATTTGACCTCTGTGATTCTTTCTTCCTAGGCCATGTAGTCCAACAATGTTCCTATATGATTCATCTCCAACAACACTATTCCAGTTCCCCATTATGATGGTGTTTGTGTTACCCTTTCCATCTTCTTCAAGAATTTCTTCAATTATGCCATACAACACTTCCACTGCATCATCTTCATGCCCCGATATTGGCATGTACATTTGCATCATCAAAATATTTATCGGCTCCGCCTGTAGTTTAATAGCAATGATTCTGTCATTATAAACAATCTTCTTAAGAACATATCTCACTATACTTTTCTGCACCACTATTGCCACACCTTTTTCAGCCCGTTCACCCCCGGAATAATACACTGTTTAATCACCACTTCTTATTTCACCTTGTCCTTTCCATCGTACTTCACTGACACCTAGAAAGGACACCTCGTTCTTCCGCATTTCCATTTTCAAATTTTCCAATTTGGCTCTTCGATTCAAGGTTCTTACATACCACGTTCCAGTCTTGTAGCTGTGCTGTTCCTTCTTCTTTTCTTTGTAATCCTTCTTGCTGTAGCACCCGCTACTGGATATTAACCCTAGAAACACTCTCTCCCCCCCCCCCCTCCCGGAGATCCGAATGGGGGAGTAGTTTACCACCGGATTGTTTTGTCTCCAGAGGAAGCATCTCGCATGTGTAGCTCTGTTTTTGGAAAGAGACTATCCAGGAAAAGTAATAATATGGTAGTTTTTCCATTGTCATTACAATACAGTTAAAAATAAGAGAAAATAACATGGAAATGTAACACAATGTCTAATATTAACAGTACAAATAATACACCTTAAATATAGTGAAGTAAAGCATTAAAATAAAATTTATGCTCTGCATAAAATGTACTATGTATTATTATATTGGAAATACTCTTCAAATGTATAAGAATTCAAATAAAGAACAATTTTTTTAGAATAAGTTTGAATTTCTTAACATTATAGGACATAAGGAGGCAAACAATTGAAAACCTACAGTCCCATCAGATAACAACCTCTCTGATACACAGAAAATTTTGATACTGTCTGATGAAAATCGGAGCCCTGTCTGGTATTTCTGCAATGGATATTTGAATTTGCAATATACTGCTCCTTGTTAGTAATGACAAGATACATTGTGATATATAAGTGAAAATGTTTAGATTTTTCTGACAAATTTCTGCATTAATCCCTATTCTTAGAATTCGTAATTATTCTTATTACGTTTTTCTGCAATCTGAATATATGAATACTGTATGGAGAATTACCCCAAAATATTACGCCGTATGTCATTAATAAGTGGAAATATGCATATATTATTATTATTATTATTATTATTATTATTATTATTATTATTATTATTAACGTTTTTTGTGACATAATGTGTTGCAGAGTTCTGATGGCACACCATGCTGAGCTTAGTTTAGGTACTCTCCACTCCATTGTGTTATTGAGGCATAATCCTAGATATTTTGTATCAGATAAATTAGCAATAAATTTATTTTCATATCGTAATTTACAGTCTGTCTCACAAGCGTTCTTTGTTTTAAATGGATAAATACTATTTTTTAAAAATTTAGTAAGTTTATTTTCAACCATAATTGTTCAAAACTACTTTAATGTTAAATTGAAAATCAACAATATTTGAATCAGTAACAATTACACGGGTATCATCAGCGAAGAGTATCGGTAAAGCATTATAAATTAACACTTCAGGCAAATCGTTAATGTAAATAAGGAATAATAAGGGACCAAGCATTGGTCCTTGAGGAATTCCACGAGTTATTTTTTCCAATCTGAAGATATTTTCAGAGTGTATATTACAGCGTATTGAGACCTTCTGATATCCGTCTTCAAGATAAGAGTTTATTAAATTAAGTAACTCATCGGTAATACCATAAAATTCCAATTAAGCAAGCAATATTTTGTGATTAACACAAACAAAAGTCACACATCACAGAATATACCGCCTACTACTTTTTACTGCTTAGGGCGTTCGGTATTGCAATAAGTACTTTGTGTGTTGCTTCTGCAGTATAGAAATTTATTCTAAAACCACGTTTTCCATCAACTAATATGTTGTCAATAAGATGTTGATATATTCTAGTACATATTGGTTTTTCAAATATTTTGAAAAGGACGTTAGTAATTATATTAGGTCTATAATTTGGCATGACTTTTTTATTACCTTTTTTTAAATAAAGGCTTTACCACAGAGTATTTCAAACGTGAAGGAAAATACCTGTTGGTAAAGACTGATTACAAATATAAGATAAATGTGAAATAATAAACTGTGCACAGGCTTTTAGAATTTTTGTAGAAATTTATTACACCCACATGAATTAGACCGCTTTGGAGAGGTAATAATTTTTTTTAATTTCTTTACTCGATGTATATTTACATTTAATATAGGGTAAGGTTGTTGAAAATTTTGATGCAAATATTCCAAAGGGTGGTTAATATCCAAATTCCACACATTGAGATTTCCATCATTGACTCCTATGGCTGTAGATAAAAAAAAGTCATGCATAGAGTTAGATATTATTTGGGAGTCCTTAATAAGTTCCCATCAATCTTTAAAGTTTGTAATTCCTCTTATACTGTCCTCCTATTGGCTAGGGATTTTACAATGTTCCGTGTTTAATTTTGTTCTCAGAAGTAGTAATTTTAGAATTATAGTACGATATTTTTTATTCTTTAATTGTATGCGACAGTGTTTTACAAATAAATGTTTAATGATTCATAAATCTGATATTACAGATCTTAATCAATACATAACAGTCTCTTTTTAAGGACTACATATGTTTAATATAGGGTGTAATCCATCCACTATCTTTGGTGATGGTCTTATTTTCTGTTTTCCTTATTAAGGAATACTAGAAGGATAGTTTCTTAAAAATGTATTTAAAAAGTTCAATATGATATGTATTTCCTTTTCTGCAAAAGTATTTTCCCACAGCTCGAAGCTTAGATTGTATTTAAACCCATTTAATAAATTTTCATCGGTTCTGCTTATAAATATATTATATATATGTTCATAAAGACCAATTCGTACAATGTATCATTATTAACTAAGCATCATGGTCTGAAAAGCCCTTATAAATAGGGAATATTACAAAGTTCCCTTGTCTAGTAAAACCTATGAAGACATTACCAATGACAGAAATTGCAGTATTCTGAAATCTAGTTGGAAATTCAACCTTATCAAACAGGTTATATGAAATGAGTAATGAGTTTGACTTCTCCTATAAGTATCAACCAAATAATTTATGTTAATATCTCAAAAAATTATAAATTCAGTATGGGGATTCACATAAAGCTTTAAAATACTATCTAAATTCTGTAAAAAAAAAATCGTAAAATTGGCTGAGGGTGCTCTATAAATAGAAAAAATGTAAATATTAGATTCAGTCATATGTAGTTTCACTAGACTAGCTTCAATATCATGATCTAAACCGTAGTTATTAATATTTATCTTATAAAAAGTTATACTTTTATGTACAAGAATACAAGTTCCATCTTTCAAAAAACGTTTCCTACAATAGTTAGTTTCCTAGTTATTGTTCTCTACACAGACAGTATCGAACTGTAATTGATTTAGGTGATATTTGTGCTGCAATATTATTATTTGGCATGGTATAACCTATAAACTGAAACTCAAAGTTAAACTGTCTCCTAGAAACACAATTTTATGTGCAACCTTTTTTTTTACCTATATTTCTATGGCACACCACTGTACCCACATCACTTATTTTTGTATCTTTGCTGAGTTCATCTTGCGGTGTTGTAGATATTTCTTTTTCCTTTCTTAATATTTGCCCATTAATTACGTGTATATGTGCGGTTGGGATGGAATAACTCAATTTCTCTTCCTCCATATATTTGTTTGGTTTTTCTTCGGATTTTGTAGGTTATGTTGTGCTTTTAGCTGCTTGGATGAATCTGCAGCACGTTCCTGTGTTGTTGCATTATATTTTATTGAGTTGTTCAAGTTATCTTTCTGGTGTCTATTTATATCTGTTAGTTCATGCTCTGTTACTATATTGGCTTCCATATCATATTTATTAGTTTCTTTGTATGCCACTAGTGATGCATAGCAATTTGTTGAGTTTTGATTTGGTTAATTGTGGGTTTTACATCTTTTCATTTTGTTTTTTATGTCCTCCTGTTTGTCCTTCAGTGCTTCTTGAAGTCATCAATTCCCAGTTATCACTTTCTTCCCGATCTAGTCTTACCTGTGATGTGGTAGGATCGATACTATCTTGTTCTATAGACATGCTCGGTTTATATTAATTTTCTAAGCAGTTTTATAACTGTGTGGAACTTAGCTCTTTTAGGGCCTCTTGAATTTGGGTTTCCAGATCGAGACACTTCTCAGCCGGAAAATTTAAAGATTTTTTCAATATTTCTTAAGTTATCTTCACCATTTTATACGTGAACTACTACGTCCGCCACCTAGCTTACGGACCTTAATTAATTAATATGCCCGTACTTAAGAAAATACTGCGAAGCACGATTACTTTGAGGGGCCCACACCAGTACGAGGCTAAAGTCAAACCCGGTACCTTCTGCATGCAAAGGTCGCTAAATGGCACTGAAGCAGACGGCGTTATAAGATTGTTCCACGCGACTGAGTCTAATGCGGGTTGGATCCCTGACCTGAGGAGAAGAGACAACTTAATTACATATTAAACGAAATGGATCAGCGAATTGTAAGGAACAGCAATTAACTTAATCCTACGCATAAAATGTAAACATGTGTGCTTATTGAAACGTTAACTTTATGACAATGGCAGGGCTTTAAAATTATGATCCGATACTTCGAGGTCATGTCCTATTTAAACCCTGGCAACAGAGACTACGACGTAAGCGTGGAGTTTAACCCTTTAAATACCAATATTAACCCACATTACAGCTAAACTTTCAGCTCGTACCGCGCAGTAAACACGCTCCGTTACGGTTATAAAAACCAACCAGTCAGTTAATGCTGTACAGTGAAATAATCGCTGTTTGTTCTCAGATCCACACAAAACACATAAATACACTGCGTGGGCAAAACATAGAATCGTTGAATGTTAGGCTGGTGGTACGTATAGTGACCACTGGTCTTTATTTAAAGGATTTAAGTTCCAACTTTATGTCTGTTAAAAACAGCCCGCCAACGGACCCTAACCCGAGCCTGATGAATGCACCCCACAGTAACGTACCGTGTTCCTTCATAGTCCATTTTAATATTACATTCACATCTATACTTGGGTCTCGCAAGGGATTTCCTCTCGCAAGTTTTGCGAGAAACATTTTGTACGATTCTGCACCTGCTTACGGTCTTGTTGCTTGGTGACCACGATCTATATCCTTGACCATGAAGATGAAGGCACTAAAATCCTTCGAAATGTCGTAACCATTTACCAGTCGACACGGCGTCCCATTCCCGACGACTTCAATTTTCAGCAACACCGCTCTGCCACAACAGAAAATCATATTCGCCAGACTAGAACGGGTCTTGGGATTTCAGTTACGCAGACCTGGGAAAATCAACTGCAGCAGCTAATATTTTTGATAATGTCATAATTTCCGTACGCGGCAGCCATTTCTCTGTAGAATGTAAAACAGGAAAATTTTCCTTTCCAAATCAAAAGAACTAGCAGATGTAACACGTTGTCCTGTACCCGCTGCTACTACTGGGTGATGGTGTGTTGATTGTGACCAGGTGCGACTCCGCTGTGGGCTGGCTTGCGGGTCCGGGAGTTTCTACCGTTTTGACCGACAGAGAGCTCAGCACTGGCAGCCGGGTGGTAGGACAGATTTCGTGAAGCTGTAGAAACGTCGCAGAGGTTCTCCCTCATTAGCTCTGCCTCCTCAGCAGTTATGTCCCAGGCTTCGTCTTATTCTTTTCCGTATTCTTATTCTCCCTTCCCCCGTTTACCCCAGCTTCAGGACGACACGAGCCACGTCAGTCACCGGCTCGGCAACAGGTAACGCCCCTTTCAAGTTCTCATATCGCGACTCCGAAAGTCCGAGAAACGGTGGCCACGTACGATGTACACCTCTCCCACTTCTGGCCATAAAGAAGGCGATATGTAATCGGGATCAATATTAATTATATTTAAGAGTTCAGTCCGTACCGCGCATTCCGTCTTGGTTGTAAAACCAACCAGTTAATGCTGTACAGTAAAATAATCGCTTTTTTTCTCAGATCCACAAGAAACACACAAACACACTGTGTGAGCAGAACGTAGAATTGGTGCATACAGTAGCCACTGGGCTCTAATGGCTTAACGTTTGAGTTACGTTCCTTTAAAATGTAAGTAGAGCGTAACAACGTAGAACGGAGTGCTTCTTTTCAACATAATAATTAATTACACGCCTAAACGTCTGGCCGTTAGAGATGCCTGCAGCTGCCGGCAAAAACAGCGTTGACCCCGCCCGAGCAACAGTCATGGAATGTTTGGTCCTAAAATCTGTCAACGTTAAACACAGCAACGTTGCTTGGGGTAACGTTAAAAGAACACTGCCTTAGGTCCTTCTGCATGTACCAGCTGCAGAGCCAGTCGACCGGCTTTCTTTAAATTTGATACCGCGGAATGTCACTGAAATCTGATCGTCAGAGTCTCACAAAAATGCCATCCACTTTCCATAAGTTTCCGCGCACTTGCAGCCACTCTTTAATGTTGCTGTATTTTACACAACGAAACAAAAGCGAGGTAACGTGTCATAACCGTAAAGTAAATTGACTAATTAACTCAGTGCAGCAAAGTCTTTATTGAGAAGCTAATAGCTCCTAAAATAGTTGAAGACTTTCCTATATTTATGGAACTCCAAGGTTCATTACCGTGTTCACAACAGCCCACCACATGTCCCTGTCTTGATGAGAGTAATCCAGTCCATGCCTTGTCATCCTATGTCTTGAAGATCCATTTAATATTATCCACCCACCAAAGCTGAGGTCTCCCAAATGGTCTCGTGTTATTTAACGACACTGTCAACTGCTAAGCCAATACAGCGTCGGCGGTAAGTGCATGAGTATGGAGCACTGGTGGAATGATACGGACAGGAGAAACCGAAGTACTGGGAATGATTATATAAAACATCGCTGTTAATGTACCAGTCACAATATATTTTGATATTAACATTAACAGTCAAACACAGCGCGTCACTTTTAACTGTATGTTGCTTGGCGACAGGCCAAGCAACATACAGTTATACACTAACGTGCTGTGTGTCTGTTAATATTAATATCAATACACACAGCGCGACCCATAAGATTTAGGACTGATTTTTTTTTAATAACAAAACTAGAGCGATCTATCGGCCAACCCACTAAGTACTATCAAACAACATTCGTTCACACACCGAGTTTCGTTTGTCTATCTTCGACAGTGTACGAGTTATAACTTGTCTTGCAAAGTCGGTTTTCTTTATACGTCATGGATGGCCGAAATGAGCAGAATTGCCATAAAATTTTGTTTCAAAGCCGGTCTGCCTGCGACAGAAACACTAGTGTTGGTGCAAAAGGCTTATGGGAATGAGGCTCTGAACCGATCAAATGTTTTGAGGTGGTATTCTCGATTTTGAGACGGAAGGGAGCTGGCAGAAGATGACGAGAGAGGTGGCCGTACAAAATAGACTCGAACTGAGGTAAACATTGCTGCTGTTGCTGATTTGGTCAAAAATGGCCGTCGAATCGCATCAAAAATTATAGCTGAATCTTTGAACACCCCCAAGACTAGTTCTTCGGATTCTGAAAGAGGATTTGGGAAAGAGAAAGTTGCGTGCACGTTTGGTTCTACACTCCTTGACACCTGAGCGAAGGGAAGATCGAGTCACATCTTGCCAAGACATTAAAGCGATGGTCGATGCAGACAAACATTTTTTAAACAAAATTATTACGGGAGATGAGACCTGGTGTTTTGCCTATGATCCCGAAACAAAGCGACAAAGTTCTGAATGGGTTGGTGAGACATACCCTCGGCTGAAGAAACTGAAATTCCAAAGGTTAACCATGTTGATAATTTTTTTATTCGACTCTCTATGGGTAGTGCACAAAGAAGTCGTACCAGAGGGGAAAACAGTAAATGCAGAATTTTATAAAGGAGTAATGGATCGCCTCCTGAAGCGCATTCAACGGGTTCGTCCAGCTGCGTTCCGCTATCGAGATTTTTTCTTGTTGCACGATAAGGCACCGTCCCACAAAGCTGCAAGTTTTTGCCAATTTTTGACCCAAAAAAGTTACAACCCTTTATCACCTACCGTACTTTCCAGATTTATCTCCACCATACTATTTTCCGTTCCCCCCAATTAAAAATGAAGTTAAAGGACTCCACTTGGCGGATGTTGCTGAGATCCAAGAAGCCGTAACTGGTGAATTAAAGAAGGTCCAAAAAGAGGAACTTTCAGCAGCTTATCAGAAACTGTACGACCGCGCAAAAGCCTGTATATATGATAATGGAGCTTATTTTGAATTAAAACAGTATGTGTCTTCCTCATGTGTGTTCGATTTAAAAAAAAAATCAGTCCTACAACTTGTGGACCGCACTGTGTATACTGTTAAATGCTGCAGCAAGCAGGACATTAGGACAGGCGACAAGTTGATATGAGTAGCGAAAGTCGATTTTATCGAAGCAGTCTGAAATGTAGAAATGGCGGTCACACGTCACACTTATTTGGCACGTACTGTCGATCCTTATGATGCCTTACTAAAACCACCGGCGTGTGACGTGAGGTCACGGAACAGGATGTTATTGTGAAACCTATGTTTTGACATACTGTGTCAGTACAGGTACAGTCAACCTACGTTCTGACATACTGTGTCAGTACAAGCACAGTCAACCAATGTTCTGACATACTGTGTCAGTACAAGTACAGTCAACCAATGTTCTGACATACTGTGTCAGTACCAGTACAGTCAACCAATGTTCTGACATACTGTGTCAGTACAAGTACAGTCAGCCTATGTTCTGACATACTGTGTCAGTACCAGTACAGTCATCCCAGGACATCCGTCTCCCGATCGACCGACCCCCCTTCCACAACTCCAGGACAATTACTGCATAGCAATTTCAAATTGTGTGTGTAAAAACTTGTTTTAGCATTAGCGTAACACACTACACTGTATTTTCCCGGTGGCCATTAACGCACCCCACACGACCACGTTGCGGTGTAAAACAGATCTTCGCTCTTCTCGGATGTCTACGGAGTGTTCATTGGTTGTTACTGACGTTTCAGGACAGCCTATCGATCCCATCTTCTAATCCTTGAAGATCGAACCGACAGCCTTTTTCGAAACGTCGGTAGTATCAATCAACGCTGCGTTACATCCCAGAAGAGTGCAGGCCTACAGAACTACATTTACAAAGCAACGACCCTTTAGCTAACCTAGGCCTACCTAGGCCTTAAAATGCTTTCCGACTTATTCTGTACCTAAATTATACATGTTTGTTTTTCTCGCGCTAAGACAGTGCCTAGGTTCACGTTCTCTTATCCGGGTGTACAATTTCGCAAATCGGGCTGAAGAGCAACCGACTTACTGGCCTCTTCCGGCAGTCTTGCCCCTCACGAGATCAGATAACCGACGGTTCACCGCAATACACGCGCAGCAAAGCTAGCTCAGTCAGTACAGTGACGAGGGTATGGGATGGACGATCCGACCTTCCACTGCCGGCAAGAGCAAGGGGCCTACCTTGTGTCAAAACCGTCCGGGACGTGACGCTAACCACTCAACTTCATCTATTGTTGTGGTCAAGCACTGGTACAGCTACACTTCTACTTCTCACGCATACCATCATGACAAGTACTGGGACATATCTTTACCAGTAACACATAAATACCGTAAGAATAATAATTACCTAAATTTTAAATAATGTTAATTTATTGGACGAAAACATACGTATTGCAAAAAAAACAGAGAAGCGTCGTAAGTCGCAACTAAGGAGACTGGCCAAGAAGTAAATGCAGAGAGACCTAAATACACGGTGCGTCAGGAAAGTAATGAGACTGGTGTTATATATTTTTTTTATTTAACATTCACCTATAAATCAAACTTATCCCCTTCAAAGTAGTTCCCTTCGGAAGCCACACACCGCCGGAGACGTTGCTCCCACTCCCGGTAGCAGTGCTGGAAGTCTTCATGTGGAAGTGCCCTCAGTTGGTCTGTCACGACCTTTTGGATGTTGTCCACAGTTCCAAGATGACGACCTTTCAGGTGGAATTTGAGTTTTGGGAAAAGGAAGAAGTCACACGGACTCAGATCAGGCGAGTATGGTGGCTGCGGAACCACTGAAATAACTTTTTTGGCCAAAAATTCGTTCACGGAGATGGCAGTGTGACAGGGAGCATTGTCGTGATGCAGCATCCAAGTGTCCGCAATCTCTGGCCGGACACGATGAACCCTTTTTATGAGTCGTTCAAGGACCTCACGATAATACTGTTTATTAAATGTTTGTCCTTGAGGCACGAATTCCTTATGAACAACGCCTTGACTGTCGAAAAAACAAATTAGTATGATTTTGATTTTTGATTTGCTCATTCTTGCTTTCTTTGGGCGCGGTGAGTTGCTCGTGTGCCACTCCGAACTTTGTCGTTTGGTGTCAAGATCGTATTCCAAAATCCACGTTTCATCACCTGTTATGACATGTTTGAAAAAACTGTTGTCATTTTCGATGCGTTCAAGTAGGTCCAGGCACATTCCTACAGGTTTTCCTTCTGTTCATTGGTGAGAATTTTCTGCATGCCCAATTCGAAGGTCAAAATTTCGTGGACGGTTTGGCGATTCAAATTCAACACACTACTGATCATTCTGTCAAACGTCGATCAGACCTCACCAGATCCCTCACTTTTGTCACATTTTCGTCCGTTTTTGACGTGCAAGGTCTTCCAGAACGAGGTTCGTCTTCCACACTCTCACAGCCATCCAAAAATGCTTTATGCCACTTAAAAACCTGTGTCCTTGATAGAGCATGCTCTCCATAAGCCCTTTCTTAATTTTTCGTAAGTTTCATTAAGTTTGACACAAAATTTGATGGCGCAACGCTCCTCGAGATTTCGTTTCTCCATTTTCGTAACGCGTCACTACTACACACACTTACACAACTCGCTATCAAATCAGACGTGTTAATGCTATCGAGTTGAAACTTGCAATGATCATCAAGTAAGAATGTATGTCTCGGCTGGTGTCTGATGTGTGGCTACAGCTTTGCCAGTTGTCGAGCCACTCATTCAGTGTCATTACTTTCCTGACGCACCGTGTATATCTTCATGTCTCGCGAACAGAACATATGTGCAAATGACAACACAGATATAGGTAACAATCCTCGTTGCAAAATTCAAATACATGGAAACAACCCCAAAAACAAAAACTGCATCCATAAAGAAATCATGAGCAGACTGAACTGAGGGAATGCTTGTTATCATTCAGTCCCGAATCTGTCTGAATGTTAGAAGAACATTTATAAATATACAACTTTAAGTCCAAAAAGGCTACATCCTTCCACAAAATGGAAGTTGTTAAATTACCCAGTATATCGCTACGGTCCAAGCAAACCAAAATGGACAGCAATTGAATGGGACACACCAACTTCTGGTGTAAGCTGTTGATAATTTATTGGGTGAAAACACACATGCTGTAAAAAGAGAAAGCATAATTAGTGGCTAGTTAGAAAGCTGGTCTTGCAGTAAATGCTGAGTAAAGTAAATACGTGTTCATGTCTTCTGAACAAAATGCGGGACAAAATCACACCATAAATACAAATTTGGCAAAGTGGAAATTCAAGTATTTTGGAACGATAGTAAATCAACATTGCATGTATGAAGACATTAAGAGCAGATTAAATTCAGAAAAGCCACCATTTGGTCCTCAATCTTGTTTATTCCCATTTGCTACCTAACAGTATACATATCACAATATACACAAATATAACTTTTCCTTTTGTTTTATGTGGGTGTAAAACTTGGTCTCTGACATTAAGGTATGAACAGAGGCTGTGGGTGTTCTAGAATAGGGTGCTGAGGAAGATATTTGGGTGTAAGAGGGATGGGGTAACAGGGGAGTGGCAACAACATAACGAGGAGCTTTATGATGTTTAGGGGAGGCCGGGGTTAGTTGCTACACAGGGACCAAGATGAAGTAACAAAAGAATGGAAGGAACTGCAGAATGGGGAGCTTCATGATTACCAATCCTAACCAAATATGACTTGGGTAATCAGGGAGGATGAGACCATGGGGCATTATGGAGGAGACAAGAAATGCATAGAGGCTTTTGGTGGGGAAACCTGAAGGAAAGAGACCACTTGGAAGACATGGGAATTGATAGGTAGATAATATTAAAATAGACCTTAAACAAACAGGATGGGAGGGCATGGACTGGACTGTTCTGGTAGGATAGGGACAGGTGGTAGGTGTTGGTAAACATGGTAATAAACCTTCTGGTTTCATAAAATGCACGGGATTTCCCTTCCATTTATGGAAAAGATAGCTTCTCAACAAGCACTTTGCTCCACAGACTTAGTTATAACTTCTATACAGCACTACTCCATTTACACGACGAAACAAATGTAACAAGAGCGGAAATGTATGTATAAACGCAACATTGAAGTGCATTCGCATAACCACTGTTGCCATGGAAGAGCAGCAAGTATTACATATTCCGAATGTCTGTAGCCTTAGTCATCCAGCACGCAATGCACATGCACTCTATTATATTGTTATCTGTGGCCTCTCTGGCTTCATTATGTTATTCCACATTAAGTCACATATAGCAAGACTGCCGAAAAAAAATTATTGAACACAAAATGTGCGTTTTGTTTTCTCTGCAACTTTTGTTGGAAACATTTCTCAATCTAAGAAGAATTCAGACAGATATCATACATGTGCATAGGTCTACACATACAGTACACATTATTCTTGTCAGATTTTAATCAAACTTGAATTTTCTGAACAATTTTTCAAAAAATACTCAAATATAAAATTTCATGAGAATCCGTCCAGTGGGAGCCGAGTTGTTCCAAGAAGACAGACACAGACAGATGCAACCTAGATGACTGTCACTTTTCGCAATTTTGTGAACATACCTAAAAAACAAACAGGAAATGTGCATTCCAATTGAATAGGTGCCCTCATTTATTATGAATTAGAAAACATTAATCATCCAGGTAACACGGAACAGTTCCTGAAAATATGAGTTTATATTAAGTGGGGAAAGCAGATGACAAACTGTTTTTGAAAGAATCATTTGCCTGAATTGTCCCTGGTCTTACAACTATTCCTGCCACTGAAACTGAGATACGAGTTATAAAAAATTTCCTCACGTCAAAAAGCTAATCAGGTTATTATGAAATAAGTAAAATTTTGAAAACTTTCACATCTCAAATCAGTCAACCATTTAGCCATGTCAGTAGTCACTCACTACACACAGATGTTCTCCCAGACTGTTCTAAAAATTTCCTAAGTTAAAAACACTACACAAAAAATGCAAACAAAATTTGTATGACAAATGATCAGTTTATTTCACTACTAATTGTTTTTTTATAAAATACTGGTTAAGCCAACAATTACATACCAAAAACATATTTGGTCTCAGAACAGTATGGTTTTAGAAAAGGGATATCTACTGAAAATGCTGCCTACAAGCTAACAGACAGTGTATTCCAATGCCTTAACTGGATATTATCTAAGCTTCTGAATTTGTTTTTGTTTTCCCTCTTGCTATAATGCATAATGCATTGGTGATCAATGCAACAGAAGGAAGTACAGGTCTTGTCAATTGCCCAACAAAAGGCTGGATGACAGACCCTCTATTTTCATAAGTGCTGCAGCACATCAAGAAAAATGTTCGCTGTAGCAAAGAAGACCCCCATCCTGGTACGTCTCGACAATCATGAAAACCATGGCAAATTTGATGCAATACTTTACTGTAGACAGAATGGTGTTGTCACTTGCACCTTCCCACCTCAATGCACTCACCGACTCCAGCCACTGGATGTAGAGGCAATGGGGCCATTCAAAACAAAAGTGGCAGAAACAAAACAGTTGACTGCTGAGTAAACCAGGAAAGACAATTTCAATACACAACCTTAATGGTATTATGAGGGATGCCTTTGACCTCCAGTTTTCTGAAGCAAAGAAAACAGCCAGCTTCAAGTAAAAAGGAGTGTGACCTTTTGACACCACTGAGTTTACTGATGAGGATTTTGAAAGTGCTGTAACAGAAAGGCCAGCATAAAACAACAAACCTAGCAGTTTGATGGTTGAGTCAACAGCGGCCACTCCCACAGCAGGTCTTTGCCATGCTGCTAAAAACCACAGTCTCTACAGCAGCAGAATCTTCTTGTGTCTTTGATATGAATTCATCAGTGAGCTCTTCCACTGATGTAGTGCACACCACGTCACCTTTAGCGGGTTCTCCCAATGATGTTGATGTCATAGATTGAGCCTGGCCTGTTGTTCCGATACCACAGTTTACACAGCCTTATCCAAAAGCTCCTGAGTAAAGAAACTATTACGAGAAGAAAGACCGGCAAGTCCTGAATTCCAACAGTGACTCCAGAAAAAGACCAGGCTGTGGCTGAACATACTGAAAGACTGAAGACGATGAGATGAGAAGAAAGCTTATAAGAGAAGAAAAACTTAAGGAACAGGAATAGCAGAAAAACACTTTTTGAGGAGGACTTGGATATAAGCAGTGAGGATAAGTCTCCTGATAACTTCAAAAGAGATAGCAATAATGAATCCCTATCTATAGGAGATACTGAAAAAGATGCTGATGAAATAACCACTGAAGATGTGAAGATTTATGATATTTAAAAAAAAGATTATGTCTTGGTTAAATTTACGAACAAGAAGCAACACATGTATTGCAGTGGACAAGTTGATCAGAAGAATCAAAAGTCAGAAAAATGTGTTGTCAAGTTTTTGAAAACAAAGGTGACAGAGAGACGATTTTCATTTACCAACTGTCAATTTAACCAAATGCTACAAAGGACCTTACATATCGGGTACTAAAGCTTTCAATCACTTATCTCGACATATAAAAATCCTGGTCAATGATACAAAATGCTTCAAATTATCTCTCAAGAGGCTTTTATGTCATCATTCTTTTTATTCAGTTTGAAGAATACTGTGAACATACTGATGACAAAGACATGTAAATTTACTGTGATTTTAATCTTATTTTATTACTTTATGCAATATTTTAATATTCCATACATAGTGTTAAATTATGCAAGTTGTAACTAACTGTAATGTATTTATTTCATGTATATTTGTAACATTATTTCTGTATTGACAAGTTCCATATCTGACAGGTCATAACCCATATGGATCAAATGAATGCTAAATAAACTGAAATTGAAACAGTAACAAATTTAACATCCCTCATTGTGAAGACAAATGGCCAGTTCCTGTGAGTGACTTTTTGCAAAGTTACCAAAACCAGCACCAGCACCACCAGGAAAGAATGAAGTTATCTCTTTCGGTCAATTTTTCAATCATAAAAATGGGATAAATTTTTCAGTTTCTTATTGTTTTTAAATTTTTGTATGCATTGCCAGTGCTTAAGTGTAGCATACTTGTTTATATTTTTCTCTCCTTGTGTTAAAAATGGCGGTTACTATTATTAGAAACAACTGTTCAGAAGTTCTCCACGGTTGTTCAGGTGTAACCTCCAGTGGGGCACATATGAACAGAAAAACATACAATGATATATCATTGCTTACTGTGCTGTGTGTAGGATCAGTTAAATATGTTGTAATTTGGTTACTAACTACAGTATATTGCTCATCCAACTGTGTGCACCACAACTGTGTTCCTTAATTCCCTACACACGAAAAAATTAAAAATGAAAAACTGTTCAAGGGTGCCCTCCTCTCCCCTACACTTAAATAACCACAAATAGCAAGCAAATAAACGATAAACATACTGTAAATGAGAATCCTCTCTTTAATACAATAATACAAAACAGATCACACAGGTGACATCATCTGCCCCATAACTCCTTTCTGTATATTAAGCACACCATTCCAGTTTCACGTCACCCATTGTGGTGACAGCACGAACTACACAGAACCGGGGGGTGGCATCATTAAGTACAAAACAGAATATCGAAAAATCGTTAACTAATATAATACACTCCATTTTACATTCATCATAAATTGCTCGTTTTCAGCATATTTGGCACTAGAGAACAAAAACCAGAAAAGAACACATTCTGAAGAACATATATAAGGCGTAGACATTGGATTGAAAACACAATACACGATTAAACACTGCGTGCGATCTCAGCTTTGATCACACAATATTAAACAAGACGGAAGAATTAATCAAATTAAACAGGCCTCAACGCATGGCAAATCTTTAACACATTCTCGAATTCAAATATATGAAAATACTGACTGTAAAAAGCCGCGAAGGTTGTCCAAAATCAGATGCCGCTAAAATAATGGTTTGTAACATATGTTTACATACAACAGCTACCAAATGACAACAAAAGATAAGAACTACACTTTCGTAATATATGCGATATCACAAAAAAAAGCATACACCATGTGTGCACGTTTGCTTTTTATGATGCTCCCACAAGTGCACGGAAACAAGTAATACACTATATAATAAATAAACAGCTGTAATGGAGGGAAAATCTACATATTTATCAATACTTGTAACAGAACACAACGGGATGGCAACATTAGACTAAACCACTCATACTGTTTACTTACCTGACAGATACGAAACATGAATAGTTGCTTCGGCTTGGGGCAAGCAATACATAACCTTCATGCAAATACATTTGTACAATTTCTAAACACTCCGATATATATCACTCTTTTCTGACACTTCGTATATATCACGCACTACATTTGTTTGCAAATAGAAGTCATTTCTTTTCATTCTTCCGTGTTCGTCTTATAACACACCAGGAAGAAAAACGTGCCGGCGAGAACCGAATTCGAACGTCGAGTTTCCTGCTTATCAATTAGCACATGGATCCCACTGTGAACAAGTGCTGCTCTCTGTGGGAACACATAGGTACCAAGCCAGCCGGCAATACATGAATGGGTCACTCGCAGTCCTACCAACTGCTGTGGCATTAGGTCATGGTAAAAACCATGGGCGAACGCAAATACACGAAGATACCCACAGTTTTCATTTCTTGCTGTTACAGATTTATTATTTTTTATGATTACTGTCACTACTGAGAATCCATTCTCCTCGGTCTCTCCTAGCAAATGCCATCCGCATATCTTAAATCAGTGAAGGTCCATCCCATTACACCATCTTTCCTTCCCCATCTTGTTACAAACCATCCTGCCACTCGACACAATGCAATATTAGGAACTGAATGTGTTCTTGTAAACATACTTGATCAAATGCAAAAGCCACACTCTCCATATGGGTAACATCCATTATTCCAAATTTGAATAAGCATTCAAAACTGAAAGAAATATAACACTCAGAAAACATTAGCATAATTGAAAGGATATGAAAATGGTTTATTAAGAAACAGGTTGGGGTGGCATAAACTGGATTCACCTGGCTAAGACAGGCACAGGTGGTGGGCTCTAGTGAACATGGTCAAGAGCTTTAGATTCCATAGAATTCACGTAATTTCATAACTAGCTGAAGAACAACTTGCTTCTCAAGAACTCTGTTCCACACAATAATTGAGTTCATTAAATTAAGTACTGAACACAGGTAAGGACCTTCTCATTTTATTTTCAATGCTCAACTGTTGGCCACTTGATGCTACAATCACTGCTTTAGTCACAACATTTAAGATCAATTTTAAAGATATCCCTCCAATCTACCACCCAACCTTCCCAGTTATCTCTTAGTTTCAGGTCATCTGACTGATATTTGGTATGCAGTTCATCTCTCCCAAAAACAGAACCTCTCATCATGGATCCTGAAGATGCAATTGCAAAAGCACAGCACAAGTTCTTACCCTTGCACAGGATCACACAGTACCCCTTTAAAAATAAGAGGTGAACACGATGGTCATGTGACACAGTAACTCATACAAACTTCTCTTAAGAGCACCCACATAGCACAACACACATAAAATGAATGTCACAGTTAACCCACTCATGATGAGACAGGAACGCACTTCGGTTTCTGTTGGCCGAAGTCAGGAAATTGAATTTCACTTCCTAGTGGCATATACTGAAGAATGGGGAAAAAGTTTTTAAATATGTAAGATACAATATATAAAAATATCAATAAATCATCCAACATATGCACTCTATGATGCACCATTTATGACACATATCAAAGTCCTACGTGTTTTGGCACCGAAGTGCCATCCTCAGGGAGTCATTGTAACAAAGGTACATGGGAATGTAGCAATAAGAACTGGCAACTGGCTATTATTGTGACATATTTTCATAGTATAATATTGTAACTTATGGTTATCAGTTTTATGTACTTTAACATTTTAACATCTTAGTCATTCTTACAAAGAGGAGCAGAATCTAGATTGGCACATTGGCTTAAGTACCTTTGTTATAATGACTCCCTGAGGGTGGCATCTTGGTGCCAAAATATGTACAAGTTGATATATGTCACAAATGGTGTGTCAGAGAGTGAATATGTTGGATAATACATTGTAAGAACATGCATGGTATGAATAACATAAAATATATAAAAACATGTTTACTCAAGCTATATGGCATGAATAATGTATCAGTTTAGTGCCTGGCCTGCAAGTTAGAAGACCACAACCTACTGGTATGGCATTTGCAGGTTTATATGTGGAAAATGTAAAGTACATGTAAGTCACTCACAATATGAATTAAAAAAAAAAACAGTTGGCCTGACTGGTTGCAATAGAAATTATACCAATAAGGCACCAAGCTGCAAACATGGCCTTCAGCAAAACATCAATTTACAGTTACTACCCTGCAAGTGTTAAGTGGCCCATACTACAGAGGTCTGGGTCAAAATCTCAGACTTCCAGTTCATTTCCAACCAAACATCCAACACCTAAACACAACAATCTTCACTTACAAAGGCAGTGTCATTAACACATTACTTATCACGTGTGCAATGCTTTGCCCCCTGCTGAAAATACAGTAGTAAATGGAACTTGGAAAACATTTCCAGAATCATAAAGAGACTGACTTCTTTATAAGACAGTTTATAACTGTACAAGGTATTTAACAGTATAACATTTGTATCTGTATTCCAAAACCTTTGATAGGAAACTGGAGCAAATGTCACATCTGAGTTACATATTCTCAGAGGCATCAGTCTTCACAGAACCAGTAACAAGCTAACTCATTTTATAAAGACCCAAACTGAAACATAAATGAAGAATAACAAAACTTGCCTAAGGTCCATTTTATCTCTCAGGCACAGACAACCACTACCTCCAGACAGCCATATTGTATCAGAGTAGCTTTTGAAATTCACTATTAGACTGTGCTTGTATTTCATCTTTTCAACAGATGGCAACCTAGTGCTCTTTTGTCATGTTGTGGGCAAAGACTGGATTTTATTTATCAATGAACATCCACAAATATCTAAACATAAAACACCTCTACAAGATCAGGGACTTGCTGCCATTAAATGTACTTGCAAGGGTGGACAGGGTTGCATTTAAAGCACAGTTGAAGGTGTTAAAACACATTGTGAAGATTCCTCTCACGACATGTTGGCAGTTTATATCACAAAGACGCAACATTTAGGCCAAGCTAGAATTCAAAATAAACCCATAAAATATACTGCCATAGAACAGACACTGCCTCCAACAAAGTGCAAAATGTATTATATCTACCTGAACATAAGATGACCTCCCTTCTCAATTTTTTCACAGAAATACCCATATAATAAAAGTTCAGCTTTCTTATCTTATATTTGAGTAAATACAGCATATACCAGCCATCAGAACAACAAAGCTGAGCACATGGATTCACAAGGTATTAATGCCCACATTATGATACCACGTAATATGGTCAGTGCATTATTAAAATCTTCCACCAGAACACTGCCATTTGTCTACCCGACTAGACGGTGTCACAACAAATATGAAAATATTGTATTATTTACATACAACATTCAGAACAAGGCAATAGTTTGAAATCAAGAAATATGGAAATGATGGATGAATAGGAGAGTGTGACAAACAGATAAATAAGACATTTTGCCAAAAAACACGTTCAGTAACAAAACCTGCGGATTTTTCTTTCAGTCTTCAGTGCAGACTGACTGTAAGATTCCTTGGGCCAGAAAAATTAAACATGAAGTCACTATGACATTAAATGTACCTCATGTATTGCAATGAAGTATGGTTATTTTTCAGCATAAGTCCCAAGAACACCGATGCATTCGCCCTATCTTGGCACATGTTGAAAAATTCTGTTGCTGGAGAACTTGGGCTCTTGCATTCACACCCATTCACAAACACTTCCACTTGCCACTGCTGTGGAATCGGTAACCTCCCAAGTACTGCTTCAACAGCCCAAAAAATAGGGTGGATGGTCTTCTAGTTCCCAGTGAGGCGACTGTAACTACTTATGTCTGATGTACATCGTGTGGGGTTGCACTGTCATACTGAAGAATCAAACCATGTGGCATGCACTTGTGTTCATTGCTGAAGCATCATATGGGAGGTAACCTATTCCACAGTAATGACGAAGTGGAAGTGGCTGTTCATAAAGGGCTGTGACAGCAAGAGACCAGTTGCTACTGCAGCAGAAATTTAAACTCCTGTTAAACAGAGAAAGTGTATCAGTGTGCTTAGGAATAATTTTAAAAATGACACTTTAGTAAAATAAATGAGCTACATAACTTTGTAACTACTTCTTATTTAATTCTTATAAATTAGAGAGTCTTATTATTGTACTTCCTTCATATATATCATATCACAGTGGTATAACAAAATCCTCTTTGACAGCAGTCTCAATTAATACACCAAATTACCTTTGCATGTATTCCAGAAAAGAATTTATTTAATCTAGACATGTGTTCTAGAAACAGTGCAAACATAAGTTTGTGCTTCGTTACAATTTTTACTGATGGCCACCTAATGTAGAGGCAGTGAAGTCCTTTCAGCCAGTGTAAAGTGTTACTCCCTGGTAGGATGTGTCACTTTTTCAGTTCAAATGCCATTACACCATAAATTACAATTTGTCCACGCACATCCAGTACCAAGGAATTTAAAGTTCCTCATTTTCAATGATAATTGTTTGACCACTCTGGGTTCAAATCCCAGAAAGCCTTCCTACCAAAGCTGTTAATTGTGTTGTTCTATGTATTGTTTTTGTGTGTGTATTGGCAGAAACCTGAAGAAACGAGACCACTTAGAAGACCTAGACACAGAGGGCAGGATGATGATATAATGCTTCTTAAATCAATAGGACTGTCGGTCAAGGACTGGAATCATCTTGCTCATGACAGGGACAAACAGTGTGGTAATGAATCTCTGGATTCCATAAAAGGTGGTACTTCTTGACTAACTGAGGGGCCACCAGATTCTCAAGAAGAACTCTGCTCTGCTCCTTGAAGTAACCTGTATCTTCTACTTACCAATGCTACAGTTACACAAAGGTGATCTTGGTGCGAGCCTGGTTGATGAGCCACACATTCAGTTCCTCATACTCCTCTAAGCACTCTTCAACCTGATCAGGTTTGTAGCCCTTACTGGTACAGCGCTCCATCACGTCTGCCATCTTTACCGTCTTACTGTCGCCCGCCAGTTCACGGATCACACTGTAGATCTTGTCCATCACGTTCTGCGCTCTGCAATCACAGCACCGCAACTATCTACACTTCAAGTCACAGAAGCAGCAGGGACATTTCTACAAGGTAGCCAGTCACACTGTGGTCTTCTGGGTTATGACATTGAGCAGTATGGTAAATGGGTACCCCAGTCTACCCAGAAGATGGAGGCAGTGTGTTCCTTAGAAACACCTGCACCCAGCTATAAAGTCTGTAGCATCATAAACCAGATGACCATAATTCTAATTCCTCTGTCCCACAGACAGGTGCTACTGAGTCTCCTGTCAAGGGGCTCTTATCATGACCACTCAAATGCACCTAGATGTGACGTATAGAATCTGTGGAGATTATAGGTTGTTTTTCACTTTTTTGGCCAATGAAAAACCTAACACAATTGGGAGGCAGGCCTGCTGTGTACATGTACTCTATTTGTGATTCACTCCTAACCTTCAAAAGTTCACTAACCACAAACTAACAAATGACTTTTGCCTCATTTACCTCTATACATTTCTATAACATGGTACTTTGGTGCATAATCAACAAATAGTTTATCCTCATGACTTCACACAAGCAAACTGAGAAAACCATGAACTAGATTCTGATTGGTGAGTCACAACCCAATTGAAATGATGTAAAATACAATGCGGTTTTAAATAACAGGGAAGCATTAGGACATGGCACAATCATACCAAATACAAGACCTTGTTTTACACCCTAGGTTCTCCTGAAAAAGTTGGCATAAATCAAAAAAGTGTAAATCAAAGATGATATTCATATATAAAGAAAGGAAATAAATGGAAATAAACCAGCCAAACAGCGTTAAACCAAAAATGAGAAAGCGGAAATTAAGAAGTGGTGTAAATTGGTAAGGGGCATTAAATGAAAATTGCATAGAAGAAATGTGTGTAAAACAAGGCCTTGTTTTATTTAAGACATGAGAGAGAGAGGGAGAGAGAGAGGGAGAGAGAG
>Ga0268261_10000357_pt1 | contig 28099 bp, 19 predicted proteins | sample TergutNc150P1_FD_190353 | JGI IMG/M metagenome (GOLD analysis project Ga0268261, IMG submission 190353) | Nasutitermes corniger P1 segment gut microbial community from laboratory colony in Florida, USA - Nc150 P1 (SPAdes) (version 2) | ecosystem: Host-associated > Arthropoda: Insects >... | reverse complement strand
CCCCCCCCCAAACTGCTTTCATTTTCCTCAATCCGTTTGTCTAGGGCGCCTTGCATAATTTGGATTAAGTACCCAAGTGTCCAGTTAAGTTTGTACTACACTCAGGTGACAACTAGTAGAAAGATTTGATATTAATAACTAATTTTGCCATCTGTTGATAATATCTAGTTTTCACAAAACAGCACGTGAAACTTGCAAAATCCGCGATTTGTTTTCAGAAATATTCAGGGAAATTCAGAAGACAAAATTATTTGAAATGACACATATATATATATATAGGAAGTTGTTAAATTCATTTCTTTGTTACGTAGTAGGTAAATATCTGATCCTGCCTTGCAAAATGTAAAGCTGAAATTCGGAATTTCGTAATGGACCAAATATTAGAGAAAAAAACTTCAGAAATTCGAAAATTAAGAAGGTTCTTCCAAAAAAATTAATTACTAACAATTGACAATGTATAGAATATTAAATCAAATTTAACGCGTCATAAATCACCCGGTCCGAAAAATTATAAAAATCAAATATATGAAAGTGCTTATTGTAACATTAAAAGGAGGGATTGGAGCAATCATTATTTGATTTTTAAATATTTAGAAATCAGTAAAGAAAGCAAAGGTTACCAATTTTTGTAAAAGAAAAGCCATTATCCTTCAAATGTTCTACACCGTAGATTTAAGCAATAATCTCCTGTCGAAAGTCGCCTTTTACCAGTTGAAATAGTGCCACATCCCACAAGGCTTGTATCACGAACTTCAAAGCTTGCCTTTCCCTTCTCTCACACCACTTAAAACTAAACACTGCGACCGAAATATGCTCACAGTTGTACAAATTATTGACATTTTTATATGTTTTGAAGCCCGTTGCCAAGTAACTACGACGAATTAGCATATAATTTTCACTATTCTACACTCGTGACCTTCAAATTAACAATTGCTAGAGAAACCGGATACAGGCAGATTTGTTACTACCTACTGTGTGTAAAGTGCGCAGTTCAAATAACGGCTGCAAGCGTTTGTTAAATTGTTTCCAAGGAACGTCGAATGATCTTACTTAATCATGGTTCGAAAGCATAATAAACGGCAGATATATTATCAGATGTTCATAAAGATTTTAAACAGAAAACGAAATGCCAGTCCTTTGTTGCAAGTTGCTGCACGGATGAAATAATACCAAAACATGCCTGGCAAATGGCTGAATAGTGTAGTTCAACCACATCTTTCTCTGACTTCGCTTTAGCCATAATCTTTTATTCCGTGCAATACAAACCACACACAAAGAGTAATTTACAATGTCAAATAACTAAAAATTTTATAAGGATTTATTTTAAATTGCAAATTATTTCAATATACATAAGCCACAGAAAACTTGTTTATCTGAATGTCAGATTTGAAGAAGCAACTGTGTGAATAATAGAACAATATTAGCTTTATTCCTCAAGCAACGTTGAGTCGTTTTTAACGTAAAAAGAAAAGCTGTATTTTTCTTACCGTACTGAAAACTGAGAACTATACTCTAAATTATAATTAAATTTCTAAGCTTAATTCATTCTTTCATAACTTTTGCTAAAACATATTTGAATTAAATTTTTATATGAAAAAAGTATACAGAATAATATTTAAAAATTTCTTTTGCAAATTGATAAACTACTGAAACGGAGGAACATATTTTTAAAAACTTATAATTATTTTATTTTGTGTATTTGGCTTAATATAATGATTCCGGCTGTATTATGGCTCAATCAGTAACGATCGTTCAGTCGAAACAACTTTCAATCTAAATCAGAAAAATATGATCAAAAATTAAAAGCTTTTTCTAAAAAAAATTGCATTTACATTAGATGAATTCAATTGAAAATGTAAGTTATTTTCGACTGAAAAATTTTTATTTTTTCTGGTGTACTTAGAATTATATTTATATAAATATGCAAAAAGGCACAATAAACGCATCGACGTTTGACAGCTTCCGCTACATAATAAATAAATAAATAAAGGTTGTGATGGTTTTTTGGACACAATATGGATATGGGACAGAACACGGTACATACCAACGGATAGTCATAATGCTGTAGGAGTTTGTGGAGTCCAAACATTATTTAAACAAATAATGTAATCCCACATCACCCACAGCTATATCAAATACGTTTGAACGCATATTGACAGATAATGTATCAAGTTTTGTCCAAAGGTACATTCGATAAGATTCAGGTATAGGGACATGAATATAAGTCATATTCATATCCTGCAAAACGATCTTTAATAACTCATACTCCAAGTTCTTTATATACCTACCACCATTACTATTGGAATCGTGAACATAATTCGTACTTAAATTCCAATGATCCTCAATTACATACTCTTTCATAGGACAACAGTTGAAATTTATTCTGATCTTCACTGGAAACAAGTCAGTATTCTTAGTGAAATGCCCTTGTGCAGAAATACCCCAACTGTCCAATAGGATTATATCATTCACCTCCATACAACTTTCAAACTCTGATATGGAAACCATGTATACACCGCCAATTTCATGACTGTGTCTACATCATTAACTTTTATTGGTCTGCTAAGTACTTTGCTTATTGCGTAATGCTCTTGGATTACGATAATGCAATTAAATATTCTGAAGTTGGAAAAAAAATGTAACAATTTCTTTTTTTTTGCATCAATGAGAATTCACGTGTTCCAGCCACGACAAATCGAGCTTCATAATTCCAGAAATTTTTATACTTATTTTCTCGATCAAAAAGCAGACTACTTATTTCAGTAGGAAGTTTCCAGTTATTTCCATCTGGTGTTAATATAATGTAACTGCCATCTCGATCTATGTATTCTGTTTCTTCATTTTGGCTAATATTACTATCAACAGTAAAAACAACAGGCTAGACAGCAGTTCGCTGAATTTCTGAAGTCAGTTCGTGCTGCAAATCTCGGTAGGTAGGCGGCGATGATATCACTACAGTTCGCCCTGGTGCAAAATATCTGTGGCTGATATATGTGAGACAGCGAACCAACTGGGTTTCCTGTAAACTAAGGGACTTAGATGGCAGCAGTGCTGCATTCGTAATTCCGCTGTACAGCAGTATCTCCAGCGGACTGACCTTAATTCATTCTGAAAAAACACAACTCACTTTCAGTTGCTCAGTACTGTACATTCCTCCATTTATTGCAAGTTTTGTTATTTTTTCGCAGTACCAAGTCTATGACGCTAAATTTTTAAGGTTATTGCACTGTGGTCTGTCCCTAACTCCATCAGTGGTTGTTTAACCCATATCCTCCTAACGTGGAGAAAATGGTCAGTTCCTAATAATGCCAGCAAATAGCGGATGTGAATTAATTCAGCGTTTAAAGGGTTAATTTTATGGTTTCTTCTCACGGTGTCTACGTCGTATTTCAAAATTAAGTTCCCTAAACCTCTAAATCACTGAAGAAATATGCTGAAGTGTTATGGGATTTTGTTTTCAATAACAGTGAGTGTAATATGGAACGTTTTGATTTTCATGGTATTTTTGTCCATTGTTTTGAAAAAAAAATTCCTAATTACATTAAACTTAATTTAGTATTAAAAAACTATAAAATATGTGATATTTTACTAGTACATAATAGATACAATATCCCAAGACCAATTCCTCCCTTATTGTTCTGCATTGAATGAAGTTTGCTCTCAAAAAAATCAGTGAATAATGAATGAAATTTCATACTTGTGAAGGTGACAATTTTTTCCAGTCTCTGAACTCCCATGATCAGGAGCTCATACTGTAATATTTTTAGAAATTCGGAGGTCAACACTCTTAATGAATCTATGGAAAATGTGTCTGAGCCTATAAAGAAGAACATGAGAGTTTTGAATTTGACTGAGAAACTTCGAGTGTCTGAAGCTGGCATCAGGCTCTCTGCAGACACTGAGAGTATCTAAGAATGAGCAGAAGCAGCTGGACAAAAAATTGTGAGGATGTGAGGGTGCTTGCTTTCTTGATGTGAGAAGATCCTGAAGGTAAAGGAGACAACTGTATTGGGTGATTCTTTCACGATATTTTCACTGACAAAATAAATTTCTCTGTCGTGGAGCAAGTGAATATCTTCATGATATCATATCCAAATGTTGCTGCTCGCCGTTGGTTTCAATAAATATTCTCGAACACCCTGATGCTAGTTTTGGCATCGAAAGACCGTGTAGCCAAAAACTTCTGTACCAGACCATACTGACACTGGGGGCAAAACCACCTCTAGTAAGACAGCTGCCAGATATCTTTCTTGGAGTTAAAACGGTTAGCACGTGGTTTTGTAACACTCTGTCATCTACCGGCATGATTGAAGAAAGAGAAGAACTATAAATTTGCACCAGTTTAGGGCCTTCATAACTTCTTCTAGAAAGAAAATTGGTTATATAAATTTTGCTGATTTCATTGTATTTTGAAATAAATTTCTTGTTTCACTTAATTACGTAAATAATCTGATTAAACAAATTTTTATTCTTGTCGTAAGAATTTTCCATTTTTAGAGAATTAATCTCATGAGAGTACAAATTTGAATTTGAGTTCCAACCAATTAAATTCCGAAAATTACATGTACAGGTGTTCAGATTAAATAACAAAGAGAAAAGAATCTCAAAGCCAAGAAGCTTTTTGGTATTGTGTAGAGAAAAACAAACGTTTTACTGAATAATACTAATGATCTGCGCGTCCTCAGTTTGCGAAATGTGGAAGGGCTTTCAATATGGTGGGCCGCTGCGATTATACTTAATAAGGATTTGCGGGCAGCATACAAGGTGTAGTCCTCCATCGTGGAGATGGAGGAAGTGCTAACAACTCCTGACCCTACTAAGTTACTTTGTTAAGAAACATGATTTGTTGTCTAGCGTAGGATTGATAATTTGTTACGATCTAACCACAAAAAGGGGACATGAGTTTTGGTACGTCGAAAGGTAGGAGCCTGTAGGAGTAGGGTTTGTTAGCGATAGGATGGCATATATAGTTCTTGGAGTTCGTTGGTGTGATATCATTATTCTGAATGTGCATGCAACATTTGAGGAGAAAAATGATGACGCCAAAGACAGTTTTGATGATGAATTAAAGCAGATTTTATCAGTATTCTAAATAACATAAAAATTTTATTAGGAGATTTTAATGCAAAATGTTGAAGAGAGAATGGGCCCACAATATGCAATAGAAAGGAACCAGAAATGTTGTATTAATAAGCTAATAATAGACACAAAAATGCCATCAGACACCTGCATAATAGTATGCAAAACACATTCTGTCATTTAGCAGCAAAAAAGATCAATCAAATTAAGGCATCCAATAGACACAACACAATGCACAAAAGACATCAATATAATATAAACAAATAAAGAAAATACCACAACGCAATAACCTAGTAACTAAAGCCGACAAAACCAAAGCAATAGTAATAATGGACAAAGAAGTATTAAGACAAAAATTAGACACGTTTATACAAGAAAATAACATAATGATATTAAGTAAATACCCAACAGAATCTGATCAGAAACTACCACAAAAATCCATGCACAAAAGGCGAAAACCTAGTAGGAAGGAACACACGTAAATATCTACTATACATAGAACCAACAGCACCAAGAATCAATGCATGCATAAAAACGCACAAAGAAAATAAAGTAATTCGACCGGTAATAGACAATACGCAAGCACCCTCATATAAAATAGCCAAATTCTTGAATAAAGGATACATAAATCTACCCAATACATACACCACATTGAATTCACATGAAATAGCGCAAGAGCTGCACAATATCAATGTTATGGAGTATCATAAAATAATTACGCTTGATATCAAAAACATATATGTTAACCTACCAAAGCAAGGAATTATTCAGTCAACAATATTCTGGTTAGACAAAAACAACATAAACAAGAAAATAAAGAAACAAGTAACACACCTTCTAAAGGTAATATTTGAACAGGACTATTTCCAATATAACAATTAAATTTTATGACCAAGAAATGGTATTACAATGGGATCACCCATACCAGGAACATGGGCGAAAATATATTTGCAACACATAGAAGAGTTATTCATAAAAAACTGAATAGAAAGTCAAGAGATATTTTACTATAAGAGATACGTAGACAATATCATAATAATAAACGACCAAAATAAATTAAATGAAATAGCCATCATCAATTTCATGAACGGTATCAATGAACAATAGAGTTCAAAACCACAGAAGAGATAAATTATTCAATAAATTATCTGAATCTAACAATTAACAGAAACATAAATAAAATAGGACTGGACATATACAAAAAGGCAACTAATGCAGATATCACAATTCAGTACACTTCAAATCATCCACAAGACCACAAAAAAGCCGCATTCACTTTTTACATAAACAGAATGCTAATGCTACCCATCACAGATACGGCAAAAAAGAAAGAACGGGAAAAAATATTTAACTTAGCCCAAAAAAATGTTTTACTCATAAATATAATTCACAACATAAAAAAGAAAGAAATAGCCAAACAAAAGTAAAAATTGTTCAAAAAAGAGGAAGAGCAAATAAAACAAACACAGAATAAAAAATGGATAATACTCACTTATCACAGCCCTCTGATAAGAAAGGCAACCAATCTGTTTAAAAACACCAACATGTAAATAGCATTCAGAGCCAACAACACAGTATATCAGCAACTGGTGCAGAAAACAAACAGCATGAACCCAAGTGGAGTATATGAATTAAAATGTCGCACATGCAGTAAGAATTATGTTGGACAGTCAGGCAGGCCCATAGCAACATGGCATAAAGAGCATATAAGATACATCAAAACCAATAACCCGGTCTCAGCTTATGCCATGCACATACTAAATAACAGACACGAGTACAGAACAGCAAGCGACCCACTAAAACTAATTCAACCATGCAGAAAAAGTAAAAAAATAAACCTCTGGGAAAATATGTACATAAAAATATACCGCCAACAGGACCAGCTTATCACGGAACAACAAATCAATGAACTCAACACCCTCTACGAACTAGCACAGCTCCTACACACACTACGAAACGGTTCACAAGCAGACCACCAAAAGACAAGAACACCAAACATGCACAGGTAAGTCTGGTATTCTTCAGATCAAATGTCTCACTTTTCATATCCTGGATATCGTGAACATCGTGGAAATTATTCTAAGGAAGTGTTGTATTACAGATGACATACACATGCGGCCACATACTGCGTAATAATACAAAATCAAGGAACGCAAATCAGCGGGAGGAATAGTAACGGCACAAAGCACAGCGGAGGACCCCCTGAAGATGTTCGTGAAAAAAGACCGAAACATGTAGGGTTTTTATACTTACAAACACGTTTTTAACATTTTATTGGTTTTAAATGTTGAAGTGAGTGTGTTTTAAAGTGTGAATAGTGCATGAGTTGGATTGTATAACAAGTGTGGTAACAGGCACGTTGCGACAGTAAAGATTAAAGATAAAGATCTACTTATTAAGTTTATAATACAACCTGGCGATTACCAATATGCAGAGCCAAAACATGTAGTTGTATATACTAATCTGTGTGAAAAAAATATATAGTTGTGTTCCGACCATTTATTTAATACATCCTTCTGATTATACACTAGACCTCTTCTAAATAAATCATACATTTCTTGAGGCCTAAAGGTAGCTGAAGTGCTACTTCGTTGGGTTCACATTTTTTGCGTGTTTGACAAATTCATGATGTATTATCAGTAGATAATTTTTTACTTCGAAATTCTTACTTATGATCCCCAATAAAGTTCTGTGTAGTTGGGGTTAAACTCGAGAGCAGTATTTTTATACATTTTTATAGTTTCGAAAAATGATGTTTCCTTAATTATTAATTTACTTACTTACTTACTTACTTCATGCAGCACAGTCCTTCTTGAAAAATAAGCGGTTTTAATCTAGTCAAGGAATTCCCTTCAATATTCGGATCCCGATTGTTCATTGCCACATTTACAAGTCCCTGACACCTGTCCCTATCATGAGCCAGCTCGATCCAGTCCCTAACCCACGTCTTACATCCTGGATATCCTTTTAAATACAATACTCCCTTCCCAGAATGTGTCTCCAAAGTGATCGCTTTCCCTCAGTTCTCCCCACCAAAACTTGTATTAGCCTATTGTTGCACCCACATCAATTCATGCCACGTCCATCTTATTTTTTCCTTTTGATAAACCGAATAATATTGGGTAAGGAAACAGGTCATTAAACTCCACATCATGTAGTTTTATCCACTCCCTTTTACCTCTATTCTCATAGGCCCAAATATAATCCCGAGCATTTTAATTTCTTTTTCTTCCACGATAATTTAAACATTTCAAAAAAGATTTGACGAATACCGGCTGATTTATGTCTTTTTAGGATTTCAATATGCATCTCTACATTAAAGGCGATCTGCTCAGCCATTGACAGTTCAGATGGCGTCATCCCACTTTAAGCCTTATTTCTCATAAAGCTTTCCGTCTAAAAATAAATATCCTCAAGTTTAATATACCATAATTAATTCCACTAAACCTCAAACTTCAGCCGCAGGAAAAACTAGCCAATCAAGGCCAATTCTACAAGTCAGGAGAGTGTGCGAATTCATGTGAACGGATATCAGTGTGACTTCTGTGACAGGTGGAGACACCAGTATCTTTCTGCTTACGTAATAGCTGCTAATTACGTCACCGTGATGGGAGGGACTTAAGCTTTGTGAGACTAGCTCTGAAGTTTGTTATTTAAACTGACGGGATCTTTTTGAATGTAATTTTAATGTACACTGGCCATTAACCCTGTTGCTTCTTGAAGGTTCTAAATCGGTATGTGTGATACCTGCGCTTCCTCTAATGAGAGACAATCTGATTTCGCAGAAGGTGATCTGTATCTGCTATCACAAAGGAGGCAGTAAAGTTTTCCGAAGTTCGGGACAGAATATACATCCAAATCCCGAGTTAATATTTTCCAAATTGAACTTTATTTACGAAGACGAATCCATAACCTTTCCCTTCTTACGTATGTGGCTAAATAGAAGGGAAATGGAGTATAAGAAAGTAGCATTTAACTTCCATCTTAACTGTCAATAACATCGTACACGACAGCGTATCGCTGAACAACAGCACCGCCAATTGTGCATTTATACTGTATTGCGTTGCGTATTACGTGAAGACCACTAAACTGTCATGTGACTGTTATTAGGTAGGGACACTGTGACACAGACAATTAACATTTCACAGCAAAAATGTGACCTAAGGACATATTACGTAACAAATTAAAAATATTTGGTACCTGAAATTATTTCAGATTAAAATTTAAGTGACCCAGTATATGAATATAATTTGAACATATGTGTTGTTTACTCCAAACATAAATATATTTGAATGGTTATAATGTAAATGTAATATTTACTTGTACACAGGCTGTGCTTGTGTTCGGTTAGAAATAATCAGTTGGACTGAAAACGGGTTTATTTATGAAAGAGACTTTAAAATTGCCTTTTTCTACATGGCAAGAACAAGAAAAGTGAAAAAGCACTCTGATGGAATATAAAAATAACACATTTTACCTTATAATAATAAGCAATTCATTTGTTTTATTGTTTCTACATGTGTATGCGATGTTTCAGAACACGCCTTTCCGAAGTGTACTGGAAAGCAACTGTTTTGAGTCACCTTGTAGCAGAGACGGAAACACGTTCTTATTTTCTTCCAGTGATTGGCGTTATCTATTATCTGATAGTGCCAGCGGAAATTCGAATTAATTCTAAAACTATTAGTTTCCCAACTGCCCAATATACCTCCCACACTTAAAGGAATTATATTGTTTACGACCGTCTTTACATGACTCCAGTCACATACAGTAGCCTTTACTCAATATACAGCATTTGTGAAACTTTATAATTTATATTATCCTATTAAAATAAATGGGCTACGTGTTAAATTATTCCATTTCCCTTACGCTAGATCACGAAAAATGTTATTAACTGGTACTTAATATTTTAAGCTGCAGTTCTTCCATATTGAGTGTTCATCCTTTACAAGCCCCCACTTACGTTGGGGAGAAGAAATTTGTGACAAATTTCAGAATTAACAATTGGCACTGTACATATATTTTCACATAAAATTAATGAAATATAAAATAATAGATTTAATATTCGCTTAGGGAATAACAACACTTTGATATCATAGTCTGTAATTATGACTAGCAGAATATCAGGCCCAATACTGTATTGTGTAGAACTGAGAAGATACATTATGAATTTTCTTTAAAAAAAACAGGTTTTTAGACGTCGATTATAACGATAAAACACCAGTCAATATCTGCGTTTCGATGTTTGTACCGCTCGCCTACTACCCCCCCCCCCCAAAAAAAACACTTCCATTTTTATCAATTCCATCTTCTAGGGCGCCTTGCATTATTTGAATTTAGGTGGTCAATTGCCCAATTCAGTTAGCCCTACAAGCTAGTGACACTTGGAAAGTGGATTAGAAATTACTGTAATTTTGCCATCTATTAATTTTATCAAGATTTCTCGACACTACTTTTGAAAATTGCAAAATTCGTGATCAATTCTAACAAATATTGAGGGAAATAGAGAAGCGAAATTTTTAGGAATGACTGTTAAATATAGGAAAAGCTGAAAATATGTAGGAAAAGTTAAAAATATTTGTTAACTTTTCAATTAGACAAATATCCAAATATACCTTACAATATGTAAGATGGAAATATGGAAGTTCGGAATTGACAAAATGTTAAAGAAAAAGATCTGCAGAAAACCAAAGTAAGAATGTTTTTTTAACACATGTTAAGAAGAAACCCCGGCAAGGTTTAGAGAATGAAAATCAATATTAACACAAAATCATAAACCACTGATTCCAAATCTCCGAAGAATGAGTTGCGTTTTAGCATATGAAAGTACTTACTGTTATATTGAAAGGACAGACTGAAGCAAATGTTATTAGATTTGCATTAAGTAGATAAGATATAATAAAGTAATCAAATATTACAAATTTTATAAAGTAAAAGCCATTATTCATCTACTAGTCGATCCTGAAGATGTAAGCAATATTCCCTTGGGGAAAGTTGCTTTTACCAGTTGAAAATGTGCCGCATCCTACAAGGCTTGAATCAGGAACTTCAAAACTTGTCTTTTGCTTCTTTCTCACCGCTTACAACTAAACACTTCGACTGAGACATGGGCACAGTTTAACCAATTATTGATTTATTTGTATGTTAGTTAGCCTGTTGCCATGTAACTTCGAAAAATATAAATTGTAATTGTCACTCTTCCACAGTCGTGTCCTCAAAATTAACAAATGTTAGAGAGACCGAATTCAGGCCTATTTGTAGAATCGGCTGTGTGTGAATTACGCAGGTCAAATAGCGGCTGCAAGGGTTTGTGAAATTGAGACATGGGACGTGGAATTATCATGATTTATGTATGGTCGAATGCATAAGAAACGGCAGATAATATGTGAGATCTGCATAAAGGTTTTAGAGAGAAAAAGACGGTCCTATCTATTGATGCAAGCATTTGAACTGATGAAATGGCATTTAAAAACTGTCTGGCAAGTGGCTGAATTGTGTAGTTCAGCCACGTTTCTTTCTCTGATTTCGTGCCAGCCGTATTTCTCTATTCCCTGCAGTACTAACAACCCTCAGACAATGAATATTTTACAATTACATATACTTAAAAAAGAGGGTAAGGGTACATTGTACAATGCAATAGGTGACGTTTGTTAAATCCTATAAACAACAGAAAACTAGTGTTTCTGAATGTCAGATTTGAGGGAAACGCCAAGGTAACAAATTGAGCACTTTAAGTGTTATTTCAAAAGCATTTTTTTTTATTGTAACGTACAATAGAACACACATTTGTTATTAACTTAGTAAAATCTGAGGCCTCTGTTCTCAGTACTCAGTGAAACTCTATGGTTAATTTATTCTTTCATAATTTCGTTTAAAATATCGTTTGATTAAAATCATATATGATGCTTTGCCCAAATGTTCTGAATAAAATAGCATAAATCCACAAATAGTGTGCTTAAATGAATGTCTTTAGAAGGGTGGGGGGGGGTGTGGTGCACCGTACAATATTTACTGGTGTGTTACAGTGACGTTGCTGCATAATAAACCTACAGGGAGCAGTAGGGTGTGCTTTTGTTCGAAAGAAAATATATTTTAAGAATTTGATAATGAAAGCACAATAAATATTTTTGTAAATCTATACACTTAAACTTCAGAGTGAAGCTTCCACGTTTCATATATATTCAGCTTTAATAGTTACTGCAAGTTTTTAAATGATTGGTACAGTTTAGATAGCACATATTCTGTGTGCCTCAGATTGAGAGTTTATAGCTTTTAGTAGTATGAACGTACTTTATATTTCTTATATTTCCAATGAGATACATCTGATCGAGAACAAAAATTGATTTTAAAAACAAATTACATTCCAAATTAGATTATTGTTTTGAGAATTGAAGTTGTTTTCGACTAAAAATTTAAATTTTATTAGTGCATTTACAAATAGTTACATAAACAAGCAATTTTATTTAATGTATTAGTGCATTTACAAATAGTTACATAAACAAGCAATTTTATTTAATGTATTAGTGCATTTGCAAATAGTTACATAAACAAGCAATTTTATTTAATGTATGAACTAATAAGAAAAACACAACGCAACGAATTTTCATTGTTTCCCTAAGTGTTTAGAGGGTCTTTTATTTTTCTAATAGGAAATAATTGATTCAAAAAGAAGGTTTCTGTGCTGTAACTGGGCTCAGAGTATTAATTTATTTCTAGATTCCCATAGGGGAACTTAGACTTTAGTTACCAAATTTATATAAACTTAATCTACCAAATTACACTTTGCCACGCCCCTGAAGGCAATAATGTTGATAGTGAGAATAAAACCTATAATTCAGAAAGAATTTGATATTGATTTTGTGAGATAGAAATGCAGCGTTTTAAGTCTGATTGAAACTTACGTGTTAAGGTTTCTTAAGATTAATGTAACCTCTAACAGAACCTTGATGAAGATTAAGTCTTTGAAAGAAAAATGTAGAAAAACACAATTACAGAACTTGATGAATGTCTCTCATATATGGCCATAATTACATAGAAGTTTATAATTTTGTTCGTATAGAAAGTTAAACAAAGAACTTCAAAGGAAGAGTGTGAAAGCAAGACTGCAAAACGAAGGTATTAGGTAAAAAATATCTTTCCCACTTTTCATTTTGGACATTCTATATTTTTGCATATATATCCCAAGATGTCATTCACCACCAAAACAAGTACATATTAAGTTTGAGAGGAGTTACAGGGCTGCATGTTGAAACAACTAAATTTAAAAATCTTGATATTTAGTTGGCCGTGCATCATAGTATAACTTTTTTATTATTACCAACTTGAACTTGCCCAAGACAGTCACTTGCAGAGAGTGACGATACGAGAGGCTGCATATGTACAATTTGCGTCGTGGACCTCCTGATAATGGGCGGAATACGCTCGAAACATGTAGAGGAATTTAATTTAATGTAATTTGTATAAACGAACAAGAAATTTGAGTATCAAGTTAGTAATAATAGAAAAGTTAAGTTAAAAAAATTAAAATTTAATTTCATTTTTGACGACGATTATTTAGTACTCGAAAATTTATCACCCGCATGAGAAATCACATATTTAATAAAAAAGTAAATTTAAAATATCCACGAAATGTATAAAAAACAAATTCATAGAAAGTATGAAGGCAATGAATAAGCGCCGTTTACGTACAAAAATTTCAAATCTTCTATTATAATATAAAATAATCTTTCATGCTTATATTTTTTAATATTAATATTTTTTTCTTAAATCTATTGAATTATAAGGGCACTCTTTAAACCATAGTGGAAAAGCACATAATTCACAATACATTTCAAAATTACGTAATGTTCAATAACGTATTCTCCTACAACGCTCACATAATCTACTAAACTACACGGTGTCACGCCCCAGAAAGTAATAAAATTAATAGCGAGAAAATAACATAATTCCGAAAGAATTTACCATTAAATTTGAGAGAAATAAAGCAAGCATTTTATGACTGATCGCAATTTAAGTTTAGACGTTTCTCTAGATTAATTTAAATTAAAAAAAATTTGGCGAAGTTAAAAATTTTGAATGAATTTGAATGAATATGTAGAATAACACAATTACTGATCTTGTTAAAATTCTGTCATAAATAAACACAACAATACACAATTTGCAGCTTTATTCGGAAACAGTTTAGAAGCAATTTCAGAGGAGGAATGTGAAAAAAATTCTGAAAAAAGAAAGGATTAAACATCGAATATCTTTGGAAAACTTTATTTTGGAAATGCCGTTTGCTTTGTATATATCACAAGGTATTATTCACCAAAAAAAAAAGTATTTATAAGGTCTGATAGGATTTAAGAGGTGCATGTTTAGACAATTAGGCGGATATCGTCAGGTCACTAATTTTCTTAAAATTTAAAATTTAATTGTAATGTCCTGAACATGAAAAGGTTTTAGTCGAAAAATGTAGTTGTGTAAGTTATAACGAATGTAACAAATGCAGATAAGAAAGTTCTACTTTGCAAAACTTCGTCCCCAAATCAGATAATTCAAGAAACAATAGTTAGATTACTTTAACTAAGGCACTGAATTTGTCCGCTCTCATGCTGACGTCATAATAGGCGGCATAACGAAAACTTTTAAGATCAGTTGCAACAAAATATTCTAAAAGTGACTGCGTATGGAATAATAGAATAAGATATTTTAAAATATCTTCTAACAATACAATGCAGATATATCGAAAACTGTTCTGTCTGTGGCCACATTTAGCTGCAAAATTCGTTTGCTCTATTACTGGATGTCAGGCTTTCTTGTTTTTCCAGTAAATCCTAAAAGCCTTAATGTCGTAGCAACAGATAAACCCATTTCTTAAGAAATATATTCGGTTTCGTTTGTTGTTTTGAGAAATCAACAAATCTTATTAAATTTATTTTTGAGATAGCGGCTTAAATTTGATATTTTGAATGTCGTCCTCATATATAAAGGAAAACTGAATGTAACAATTCAACTCTATAATAAAACGACGTTATTCTATTATAAGACGTGCGGAAAAATTGTCGGTTTTCTATTGAATTCTGTTGTCGTTATATCCCACATATTTTCTTAAAATTACACAGTACATAATACAAAATAATAAGAAAGTGTGCATGTTTTATTCGTATATATGTATCCCGCTTTAAGCAATAAGCAATTTTTAAGTCGATAGTCCTGTATAAACTGAAAACATCGAACCGCACAGTGACAAATCGACGTTCACACCAACTCCTCCCCAACTACAATTCTGCCTTAAAAATCCACAGCTCAAAGGGTATTCTAATTCGCTTTCATCATTTAGTGGCATATATTTAAATATTTTCTCCGATTCCTTTATCACTGCAATTTGAGTGTTTACGTAAATTAAAAATTTTGTCTCGATAATACAAATATTTTTCAATTTGATAGAGATGTACAGATGTTCCTTGTTAACTTACAGCCTTTTCCTTCATGGTTTGAAATTTGATGTTTGAGGAAAAATGCACGGACTTTGCTTTTGGATGGAATATGTGTTCGTTTTCTCGAGTGCTGAGTAGAGAAGCCCCAAAAGTCTGATAGCATAAATATTTGACTCTTATTAGGATCTTTGTATAACTGAGAGCTGTTTCCTTCTTACGAATATTACCATTTGCTGTACTCAAATTATTTTAATATATTTCTTCAAAGTTTATTCTATGCGATAATTTATACGTAAGTATGTTGTGAAAAATCTGGTCAGTAGATTCTGTCCCCAGGTTTTTTTAAGATAATGTGTATTCTTATTACAAAAAAATGTAAACTCGCAATATGAAGTAATCAGATAATGATTAGTACAATCTAAAGTCTAAAATTCATTAAGTCATTCTACAGAATCCATTAAGGCATAATATAAGAAAATTAGGAGCTCCACACACAAAATTAAATACATATATTTACAACATTATTTACTGCACGTTTTATCAAATTGTTGTAAATATCAGCTTTAAAAAAAAACTATTCACACCCAGATGACCCCTGTATATTTCGTCCGTTGAAATTTTACACTAACACTTAAATAAATATTCATTTATACGCAGTATTTGTGGATGTGCGATATTTTATTCAGAAGCTTTGAGCAAAGCATTGTGTGTTAATTTAATTCAACGACAATTTAAATGAATTTATGAATGAATGAAATAAGTGTACACTGTTGCTTAATACTTATAACGGAGGTCTCATATTTCACTTAGTTAAGAAAATATTGTGAGTTTTATTTTACACTAAAAACGGAATAATATTACTTGTGAAATGACACTAGTACTGCTGTATTTGTCAAGAGGAATTATTTTAATTCTGATTCTTAGATGCATAAGCTTTCGGTGGCATACAGAATTTTGACAAACGCCTTGCTTAGCATTGTACAAGTATCTTTATGAACATTCTATATATTTGGAATTGTAAATTATTTTGCGTTTAAGGATGTTTTGTACTTCAGAGAAAGAAACAGATGGCTTGCACGAAGTCAGAGGAAGAAACGTGGTTGAACTACACAATTCAGCCATTGTTCAGGAAGTATTTTATTGGAATCTCATTCGTACAACTGCTTGCGACAATTCTCTCCAAACCCTTCATGATAATCTGACAAATTATCTGCAGATTAAGGAACGTCGAATGATCTTACTTTATGGTTGTTCGAATGCTTACTAAACGCCAGATATATTGTCAGATATTCATAAAGGCTTTAAACAGTAAAAGACATGTCAGTCTTTTGCTGCAAGCAGTTGCACGGATGAAATGGAACCAAAGAAATGCCTGACAAATGGTTGAATATTGTAGTTCAGCCACGTTTCTTTCTCTGAGTTCGCTTCAGCCATCTTTTATTATTTCACGCAGTACAAACCACACAGAGACACAAAGAATAATTTACAAAGTCAAATACATAAAAAGATCATAAGGGAACATTTTACAATGCAAAATTTTGCGTTTTCAAAATGCCTTATATCATAGAAAACTTGTGTATCTGAGTGTCAGATTAGAAGGAGCGTCCGTTTGACCATTCGAGGAATATTAGTTTTTTCTCAAGCTGCATTGTGTCTTTATAACATAAAATGAAAAAATAATGTTTTTCTTAACTTACTGAAAACTGAGTAATATATCGTAAATTATCATTAAAATTCTACGCTTAGTTCATTCTTTCATAATTTCTCTTAGAACATATTTGAATTAAATTCGTATACAAAGAAAGTATACAGAATAAATAAAAAGTTTCGACATTTGCAATTTGATAACATATTGAAAGGGCGGATTCTCATTTTTCAAAGGGTTTTTTATTATGTGTATTTAGCTTAATATAACTAAAGCCTCTGTGTTATGGCTCAATCTATAACACATAATTAGTCGAAAAAATCACAATCCCAATCAGACAAATCTGACCAAAAATTTAAATTTTTTAAACAAATTAATTCCAGATAAGATGTATTCTATTGAGAATATAAGTGATTTTCGAATGGAAAATTAATTTTTTTCTGGTGTACTTAAATTTGTCTATATAAACCAGGAAGAAATGCACAGTAAACGCATTGACGTTTAGGGTTTTCCCATTTACAATAATTAAACAAAAGTTTTGAGGATTTTTATACTTACAATAAAACATAATTAAATCTACCAAGAAGGTTTCAGTGCTATGATTGGAGCAGATGTAGTAATTCATTTCATGCCTCCCATAAGGAATCATATAATTTTCCACGCCCATGAAAATTAATAATTTTAGCCATGATCTGCATTGGAAGTAACTAGGTGATTTATTAAAAAATATAGTATGAATGCTACAAATAAGGACAATTTATAAGGCCAATTTCCAATCATTTATGTTTAAAAAATTAGCTTATATGCTTATATTTTTAAAAATTTCTCTATTTGTACGTAATTTCTGGTGAATTACAATGGCTCATTTTATAGAGTGGACAGACACAAAATTCAAATATATTTCAGAATTACAAGCTGCTCAAGTAAATGTGTATCCTGCTACAAAGCTTATATTCTCTACAAAATTACAGAATGGCACTCCCCAGAAGGCAATAAAGTTAATAGCGAGAAGAGAACCGTTAACTGCAAATGAAAGTACCATTAAATTTGTGAGATATAAATGTGGCTTTTTAAGTTTGATTTTACTTTATGTGTAAAGTTTTGACAAGATTAATTTCAGCTTAAAAAGTGTTCGGTGAAAATAAAATAAATTTTAATTCAAAATGTAGAAAAATGAAATAATTGAACTTTTAGAAATTCTGTTAAATCTTTTATTGCGCCATTCTTCCATCTGTCTCTTCAATATTTTAAAGGTACCAAAAAAATTGGGGGAAGTATTCTTTGATGATTTTCGTAATTAATTATCTTAAATACAAATACTAAATTTACATAATTTTGTTAGATTATGTAATAAAGTAATTAATGTTTGTTTAGGGACTATCAACAGTCTCATAACCCATGCTGAAACCCAGAACAACAGAATATGAGACTGATCATTTTATAGTGTAGAACTGTACAAAAACATTATGACTTTCGTTTCAATAAAACTAGGATTTTAGTCCTTCATCACAACCAGAAAACACGTAAAATTATCTAAGTTTCGACACATTTAACACTCTCCTATTCCAAAGGTTCCATTTCACTCAATACCTTCGTCTAGGGCGCTTTTCATAATTCACACTTAGGTGTCATAGTGTCCAATCAAGTTAGCCGTGCACTCTGTTCCCCAAAATTGGAAGGATTTGTTATTACAATCTAATGTTATCATATGTAGATAATACTGAGATTTTTCGAAACAGCTCTTGACACATGCAAATCTCTTTAAACATTCTATTATATATTCAGGGAAATGCGGAAGAGAATATTGTTAGAAATGGAAATTACCTATAAGAAAGGGTAAAAATATTTGTTAACATATTTATTAGACAAACATTAACATATCTATCTTGTCAAGTGTAAAACTAAAATACAGATATTCCCAATGGTCTAAATGTTAAAGAAAAGAACTAAAAAAAAAACACGAAGGAAGATGATGTTTTGGAAAACATAAATTAAGAAGAAACAACTGTAAAGGGATAGAAAATGAAAATTAGTTTTAAGAAAACTAAAAACCACTGGTTCCAAAAAATTTGAAAAATGAGATTGTTTCAGCATATAAAAGTGCTTATTGTCGTATTGAAAGAGGGGATTTGGAAATTTTTTTTGGTTCTGTAAATATTCAGTTACGAATTTATAAATCATGAAATTTTACCAATTTTTATAAACTGAAAGCCATTACTTTTCCACTTCTCGATCTTCATAATATAAATAATATTCTACTTCGGTAAGTAGATTTTAGCACTTAGAACAGTCATACTTCCAAAAAGGTTTGAATCAAGAATTTCAAAATTTGCCTTCCGCTTATTTCTCGCCGCTTACAAGTAAACACTATGACTAAAACCCGCTCACAGTTACATCAATTATTGGTCTTTTTGTACGTATGGATGACTGCTGCCACGTAACTTCAACGAATCGAAACTGGAATTTTCACACTCTTTACCGTCGCACCGTGCACGTTGTTACACTTGTTATATAATCCAACACATGCACTTTTGTCACACTTTAAAATACACTCACTTTAACATTTTAAAAACAATAAAATGTTAAAAACATGTTTGTAAACACATAAACTTCTATATGTTTCGGTCCTTTATATTCGACCATCTTCCCGGAGCCATATTCCGTGCTTTGTGCTGTTACTAAAATATCTTCCGCTGATTTGAATTCGTTGAATACTTACATTGTATGTGGCCCTTTGCGTATATCATCTGCAATATAACATTTCAGTTAGAATAAATTTCACGAGATTCATTATGTTCAAAATATGAGAAGTGAAGAACTTGATCGGAGGAAACAGACTTCCATATTTGTGTGTATGCTTGGTGCTCTTCTCAGTGGAAAGTCTGTTGTAAGGTCTGTTGAAAGGTAAGTCTGGTTACCCCGATCTAATGCCTCACTTCTTATATCTTGAACATAATGAATCTCGTGGAATTTATTCTAACTGAACTGTTATATTGCAAATTATTTAGGTAAACAGCCACATACCATGTAAATATTTAACGAATGCAAATCAGTGGAAGACATTTTAGTAACGGCACAAAGCACGGCATATGGCCCCAGAGGATGGTCGAATAAAAAGGACCGAAACATGTAGGAGTTTATTTGTTTTTACGAAAATGTTTTTAACATTTTGGTGTTTTTAAATGTTAAAGTGAGCGTGTTTTAAAGTGTGACAAAAGTGCATATGTTGGATTGTATAACAAGTGAAATTTTCACTGTTCAATATTCGTGAACTTCAAATTAACAACTAATAAAGAGACCGAATACAGGCACTTTTGTTGATACCTAGTGTTTGTAAAGTTCGCAGTTCTACAATTTATCCTAATTTATGGGGAATTAAATCTATAATAAACGCAGACATTTTTCAGAACTTCATAAATTTTATAGAAAAAAATACGTGGTATTCTTTGGCTGCAAACAATTTTACGTATAAATTAGCATTAATGTACTGTCCGGCAAATGTCTGAATAGTGTAGTACAGCCTCATTCCTTTCTCTGAGTTTGCGGCGTCCAGGTCATTTGTATACCCTGCAATGAAAACCAACTCAGACAAAGAATATTTCACAATCAAAATAACTAAAAGCGATCTTAACTCTACGTTGTACTACGCAAAATATGGCGTTTGTCTTAATTCTGGAAACCTCGAAATATTGTACATCTGAATGTCAAAATTGAAGGTAGCGATCATGTGACAAATAGAGCAGTTTAAGTGTCATTTCAGAAGTAACATTGTGTCATTGATAAAAACACTAATTTTTTTAATCTACCTAAATCTGAGAGCTCATTTGCAAGTACCAGTAAAATTGAACGTTTATTTCATTCATCATAACTTTGTTAAAATTATCGTTGAATTAAATTCCTATACAATTAAAGTATGTACCATTATTTTAAATAGAAGTTTCTTCATTTGAAAATTGACATTTTTCTGAAAATGAAAAATTTTAATCTTTTCTTTCGGGCACTTCATTTCTTTATTTTAATATAACAGATCCCATGTGTAATGGCCCTATCGATAATAAATTTTCAGGCGGAACCAACTTACTTTATCAATCAGATAATCCTGTTCGAGGACTTATTTTGTTTTGGGAATTAAATTACATTCTACATTAGATGTTTTATTTGAGAATATAAGATGCTTTCTACTGAAGGTTTATTATTTCTCTTGTTTTTAAATTCATCTTTACTGCAGAAATGAAGAAAAACAAAATTAAATTTTGAAATTTTCTCTTCCATAAAATTAACGTAAGTTTTCATGGGCATAGTTAACTCAATAAAATGTTTTCATTATTGCTGATTGCAGCAAATGTAGTAATTAAATTCCAGATTACCATAAGGAAATAGATACCTCTTTTTCTGAGAATGTAATGTTTTTCAACGAAAATTTTATTATTTCATTTGTATTTAGATTTCCATTTGCATAAGAAACAAGAAAGACACAAATTACGCATCGACGCTTCACTATCACTTCCATAATAAAAATAACCCTTCAGTTTCGACGAGCTTTTGGATTTACACCAAGGCATAATTTACGCTTTAAAGAAGGTTCTTGTACTGTGATTGCTGCAAAAGTAGTAACTCATTTCGTGGTTTCAATAGCGGACCATAGAATTTATTAGCCCTATAAAAATTAATAATTTCAACAATGATCTGCTTTGAAAAAATAGCAAATATAACAAATTTATACTTAGACAGTATGAATGCAATAAATAAACACAATTTACATAGACCAGATTCTAAATATTTACATTTTTAAAATATTATCTCTCATGCTTTATCTTTCTCACAGTTTTTTATTTTAAACTAAATACTGGGGAATTAGAATGGGTCACTTTAAAACAAAGTGGAAAGACACAAAGACAAAATATTTAACAGAATTACATGCATCTCATGTAACATAATCTCGCATAAACTTCGTATAATCTACCACATTAAACGGTACCTCTCCACAGAATTCGATACTCTTAATAGCGAGAAGAGAATTTATATTTTTAAATGAATTTATCTCTAATTTATTTGAAATAAAAACAGATTTTATGTCTGATTGCTGCTTATTGGTAAAGGCTTCTTAGGATTAACGTAAGATAAAGAGGATTTTGTGAAGATTAAATTAAGAATCTAAAGTAGAAGAAATTACTGAAGTTTTGAAACTTTCGTCTATATAATCATACCAACATACACTTTTGTAGTTCTCTTCGTACAGAAAAGTTTATAAATTAACTTAACATTACGATTGTGGAAGAAAGTCTGCAAGAAGAAAGTATTAGACTACGGGTGTTTTTCCCAAATGTTTTTTGGAAAATCTTCTTTTTTGTGTTTATTAAAAAATTCATCACACAATTTTTTATTTATTTGTAAGTAAAGTGTTGCAATTTTTATACATCTTGGTGGTTATAGTCAGGTTAATAAATATAAGAAATTTAAAAATTTAGATTTAATGGCCCGACTATGAACAATTTGTAGTCGAAATAATTAGTCACGAATAATCATTACAATTTAGTAATTTTTCGTGCTAATGGGAAAGTTCTAATTTGCACAAACACGTCCAAAGCTCACATATTTCTAGAACCAGTCGTCATGTCACGTGTTCTAAGACCTTGACATTCTCCGTTCTCATGCGATTATTACGTCATCTTTCGCAACGTAACCAACTCATTCAATTGAACATTGAAACAAAGATACCAAACGTCACTACGTATGGATAAATACAAGAAGTTATAATGCAATACGATGTGAAGAAAACCACGTAGACATGGTGAAAACTGCTCTGTCTGCAGCCAAACTTAGCTGGAAAATTAATTGTCAGTGATACTGGTTGCCAGGCTTCTTTGTTTTTCCAGTAAATCTCAGACACCTTTATGTCGTATCAACTGATTAACGTATTTCTTATTTCGTTATGTTGAGTTTTTTTATGAGATGGCAATCTTATTAACTTTATTTCTGAGAGAGCCGCCTAGCTTTGATATTTTAAATGTAGCTGTTATAAATAAAGGGAAATAAAGATAACATATAATTTTAAAATAATGCCAAAAGAGTAGTAAAGTAAAATAGGCAGTAAAAATATAAGTTTCATATTGTGTTCGGTTGCCTATGTATGCCATAAGAATTACATAAAATTACACAGTAAATAAAACAATATTGTAATAAAAATTATTTGATATTATTCTCGTCTATGATTTTGACGTTTTCGCATGTTTTGGGACGATACATTTGTATAAACTGGAAGGAATAGATTTGTCGAAAAGCCAATTTAGCAGTTCACACCAGATAATAATAACGTTAAACAGGTAAATTTTTCCGCCAATATTGGTGTTAATTGGAGGTGGGAAAATTTGTTTAGAAGATGCAAAACTTTAAATATTTACCTACAGTGTGCAGGTGAGATCATTGTCACCTCTGTTTCGAAGTTTTATTATTTCTAACTTATAAAACTTCTTTACAAATATGGTGTATTTTTTAAGTCCATTTTATTATTATCTTATTTTAATTGTGGCCTTATTTCTTCCATTACAAAATTCTAAAAAAAACTTTCATTAATTAGCTTCTTGTAAGCTAAACATGATGAAATATTATTCAATGTACAGCTATAAACCGAAGATATAAAGAATTTTATAAATAACAACCAAACAAAATACTTTAATCTGCCGCAAAAATACAAAATTTTTTCATGATTTTCGCTGACATGTTTCTATCTACTCGCAATATTAATGTACCGGTATTAAATTTTCGAAGACCGATTGTTACGTGGCAGTGCCACCTGTGTCCAGACAAGTGTATAGCTTCTTCCAGCAGTAACAGAAGTGGAAAGTTTAATATTTTTTCCCCCATTTTCAGTATTTGTTCTTAAAATTTCCCGTCGATATTTTAAGTAAAGTTGGATTTGTTAGATGCGTACATTCGTTTCGTTTAAACCTACTATCTTCTGCATAGTTTGAAATCAATATTTAAGCGAACAATGTAAGGGATGTAAAGATTCAAACCCTCTGACAACATGGCTTGTCGTTTCTTATTACCGCGGTCGCACAATTACGAAAAGCGACTTCTAAATTCACATTGTTTCTGTGGCTGTCCTGATATTGGCAAAACATCGTCTCCCACCGGAAGGATATGTATGAAATTTAGTGTAGAGTTATTTTTCGAAATTTCGTCCAGAAAATTAAAGTTACATTAAGATATTACAACAATAACAGGTAATTTACATGAAGACCAATATACAGTTTTGATGAAATATCGTTCCTTTCTTATTAGAATGAGAATATTTTCAGATATATTTATAGAGAAATTCTAAATATATACTTCATGTACAATAAAAATTTTTCAGAAAATTTTGCATATATGAGATTATGTACCCTAATATCATATGACCACTCTGACCACAGATGTCTCTAAGTTCCATTCACGTTTCATGCTCAACCAAGAAATGCAATAATAACACACTTGTAATATATAATATTTATTCTCCTGTGCAAAATTTTGCTCAAACGCACTCAAATATTACGTTACAATTTCACTGTCCGTCTTAAGTTTATTGCGTGTTGTGTAGGTAGCGAAATCTGTAGATGACGATCGCTTTTACATGGGGATTTTAACAGCCTTGCGTGTGTGTGTGTGTGTGTGTGTATATAATTGTATGTGTCTCTTTGTGAGCTTTCGTGTTGTGTCTAAATATTTTTGTGTCGCTGTGTGTTTCTACTTTTGTGTGTATAATTTAATGTGTTTTTAAATGTGTTTTTGATTGTCTGTCTTATTTGTTTGTCTAATTTTTTCTGCGTAATTTTGTGTGTATAATTGCGTGTGTTTTTTGTGTGTGTCTAAATTTACGTGTCTAATTGTGTGTCCAAATATGGGTGTGTAATTTTTTGTGTCTAATTCTGTGTTTCATATTGTGTGTCTAATTTTGTTCATCACATTGTATGTGTATATTTGTATGTATGCCAGTATGGAGTGCATCTAATTGTTTCGGTTTAATTGTGTGGGTCTAATTTTTGTAACTAATGGCGTGACTACATTTTTGTGTATCAATTGTATGTGTGTAATTGTGTCATTATGTGTGTATAAATTTGTGTGTGAAAAGTTGGTGTGTAATATTGAGCGCCCAATTATGTGAGTTGAAGTGAATTTCCCTAATATATGTGTCTAAAATAATATGTGGGCATTTGTATTTGTCAAATTGTGTTTGTCTAATGCTGTTTCGGTTTTATTTGTCTAAACATTAATGTATATTTATGTGTGTCTAAATTTGTATGTCTAAATTTGTGTGTCTAATTGTATGAGAGTGTTTGTTTGTGATTGATTCTGTGTGTAATTTTGTATGAGTTTAATTGTATGTGTCCAATAGATTGCTTTTAATTGTGTATGTGTAATTGCATGTATCAAATATGTTTGTGTGTATGTGTCGAATTGTTTATGTCTAAATGTGTCTGTGTCTAATTTTATGTTTCTAATTTTTTGTGTCTCACTCATTTTTATAATTATGTATATCAAATATGTTTGTGTCTAATGGTATGTACCCAATTGTTTTGTCGATTTTTGTGTGCCCAATTTGCCTACGTCTGTCTAATTTTTTTGTGTACATTTTACTGTGATTTTGTGTTTTTAATAGTTTTTATCTAATTGCATGGCTCCCTGTGTGTGTCTGTGTGTGTGTGTGTCTAATTTATGATGCAAATATGGACAATTAGGCCCCGTAAATCTGATTTTGGCTGCAGTGCAGCAGGATAAATACTCAAATATTTTTAAATTTGTAAGAAGAATTTTCCGTTTTATTACATAATTACTTTTAAAATAACCATTCATTTAAGAAAAATACTAACTGAATTTATTTTTTCTTTCTTTAACTATTAGTTACGGGATCCATTTATAAAATATAGTGTTATCCATGAAAATCGAGAATACATTTTACCGGTAACATTTACAAAAACTGTCTCATATTTTGTATCAGTATATCTACAAACCTGAAGAGCTTGTTTCATCATGTGAAACATGCTTATACATATATGAGTGTAAGATTGTCATACTACTGAAAAAAAGTTGAACAGAAAATAAATTTATTGTAAATAATCAGAACTCTAACTAAATGGAGTGGCTTACCCTATGAGCTGCTACGCGTCCATTTCCTCCTGTTCAGAATAATGTATATCATTATTGTTGGCATTGAAATTGTGCGGACATGATTCATGTTATGTTCTGAGGTTTTAGGTGATCACTTTGGAGAATATTATGTAAGTAGTTATCGTACTACTTGGGCCCGCCTTTGGGCAATTCCCCCGGGCCCAAAAAAAAGAATGGGGGTGCAATTTTGCACCTCCCCAAAAATTGGGCCCACAAGGGTCAGTTGCTTATTTTTTAATTTTCAGCCCATTTTTGAGTTTATTCCTTGTCTTCGGACATCGTAGTGATTGGCGATAGATTCAGAATATGGGTGTATGGGTGACGGTGGACGTAAGTTCCACTGTTTTATTATTCCATATGTGAAGAGAGTGTAGGTTGAGGCTGTGACCGGCTATATCCCATGACGTAAGACATCGTAGTGATAGGTGATGGTGGCACCGTACATATTGGTATGGATAGTATGCACGGTGAAGGAGAGTAAGATTAATTGATTAGAAGTAAGAGAGTTGTGTGAGTTTATTACGATCCGAAAGTTCCGGCTAATGCCATCTCTTCATAAGTAGGTGAAGGTAGGGCGGCGTTCCTTATCTGTATAATCGGGTCACCAGATAGGGATGTTCCCCAGAAAGAGAAGTTGATAAAAAGTTTTTTGTTGTTAATTTGCTCTATCTGGTGATCCGTTAACAGATAAGCAAGGTCGCCAGGCATTTTATAGAAAATGTTCTTCGGCGCTGCCCTCAGCTTTATAAATAGCCGCATGCCCCTCTCCGTCGGAATTTTCTGTGCGGCTATGACCAGGTATGATAAGCCTGGCACTAGATTGGCTGGCGTAGCGAGGACATTCATATTGGCCATCTGTGAAACGAGAAAAATGATTGCGTCAACACCGATTTATATAGTTATCTACATGTGAAGGAAGAAGTGTTGTCTGCGAGACGCCTGTTGATCATCCCAGCACAGCCATATGTTCTCGCAACATGCCATTAAGGGTCGTAGGTTAGAAAGATAAGATAGAGCACACAGTAAAGTCGGGATTATGGACTGTGGGAATGTTTATTTGCGTGAAATGAAACGACCATTAGTGATGATCATTCAGAATCTGTTTATTTATACATTTACCAGAGGATTTCAGTTATGCCCTGTTGAACCAAATCCTCCGGTATCACATTCTGTATCACCTAGTGCCTGTACCTCACATATTTCAGGATACACTATTTTTTCACAAATTAGTTGTGCCACCCTGTCCCCCGATGTATTTGAAACGGTGTGCCGGAATGATTGAATAGGATTACACATACATTTCCACGATAGTCAGCATCTATTACACCACCTCCTACACTTATATGGTGATGTATGGCTAATCCTGAACGAGGTGCAATTCTACTGTAACATCCTGGAGGTACCAGTATTGCCAGATCAGTTTCCACAAGTCCCTTTCCAAATGCTGGAATCGTGATGTTGTAAGCACTTTTTAAGTCGAGTCCTCCAGCCATAGATGATCCTCGTGTAGGAGGTAGGGCATTTGGCGTTAGTTTAACATACTGGAGGGTAGCAGCGACATTCTTCGATTCCATGATCTGAGATAGAAATATGCTTTATTTAGACACGGAACGTGAATACACTTGTTTCTGAGGCCAGTCTAGTAGGGTCTCGGAAGAGGAGATGTTACACAAGCAGCAATTTTCTTCTTCACCTTCTTCCAATGATTTTACCCACCACCTAGGTTTTTGAAAATAGTTATGCCACCACTTAGGGTTTTGAAAATATTTTTGCGAAGGATAGTAAGGCGCTCGCAGACAGCAATGGG
>Ga0268261_10000356_pt1 | contig 28305 bp, 20 predicted proteins | sample TergutNc150P1_FD_190353 | JGI IMG/M metagenome (GOLD analysis project Ga0268261, IMG submission 190353) | Nasutitermes corniger P1 segment gut microbial community from laboratory colony in Florida, USA - Nc150 P1 (SPAdes) (version 2) | ecosystem: Host-associated > Arthropoda: Insects >... | reverse complement strand
AAGAATGGGTGCTCCATATATATATATATATATGACATTAGTCGCCTAAGGGTTAATAATTTAACCCTTATCCTGCTAACGTGGAGAAAATGGTGAGCTCCTAATAATGCCAGCAAATAGCAGATGGGATATAATTCGGGCTTTTAAGGGTTAATCTTTGTAGCTGACAAAACGGCCTTAAATAAACAAATAAGAGGCGGATATTTGTAGTCGCGTTTGCATGAGTCGCGAAAAGCGCCTGTTAGCTTCGTCTTGCCCATCCGCCTGTCCGTCAGCCCGCATGTACCAGTGCGGCTGCCGCGTCACGGATGGATTTCGGTGAAATTTGATGTTGGGGTCGTTCATGAAAATCTGTCAATAAAATACGAACTTGGTTAAAGTCGGACAATACTATCGGTCACTGTACATTATGACCGAAGTACGTTTTATTGTTGCCGGCGACATTCATTTGCCATAAAACATGTCAGTGTCCGTATTTTTACGTCGCTGACAGTGACGTGTAGCTCAGCAGTGCACATAGAACGCATTGTTACGTGTATATTGCAACAACGGGTACACGAACGTGCCACAATAGTATGTGTACGGGCACATTGCTTACCTCTTTTCCTATCTCTCTTGATGTTCGTGTATTGAGGATGGACCTTTATATGGTCTGTTGTATATGCTTATGTACGTAAGTACGTACGTACGTACGTATGTATGTATGTATGTATGTATGTATGTATGTATGTATGTATGTATGTATGTATGTATATGTATATATGTACGTATGTATGTATATATGTGCGTGTGTATGTGTAGTGTATATGTATGTATATACGTACATATCTTTGTATGTATGTATGTATGTATGTATGTATGTATGTATGTATGTATGTATGTATGTATGTATGTATGTATGTATGTATGTATGTATGTATGTGTGTATGAATGTGTGTGTGTGTATGTATGTATGTATGTATGTATGTATGTATGTATGTATGTGTAAATGTGTGTATATGTGTATGTATATATGTATATGTGTGTGATTATATATATATATATATATATATATAAATAATTCCCCTACACTAATCCCTTCTTGACAGGCCAGTAGTCTTCAGCTAGTCAAGGAGTTCGTTGCCTTCCGTGGAGCTTGACAGTTCCTTACCTTGTCTGTAAGAACCCACAACTTGTCCTTATCCTAAGCCACATCAGTCTATTCCATATCATCATATCCTGTTTCTTTGACATTATTCTGCCATCTACGTTGCCAGGGTATCGTAGTCATTATAGTGAATAGGCTGCATGCTGGACAACCGAGAAATCGTGGTGTGATTGTGGGCAGAATCAAGGGATATTTCTGCTTTCACAGCGTCCAGAACGGTTCTGGACCCACCCTGGGGCGTTTTCCCGCGGTAGTAAACCGGCTGTGGTGCGAAGCTGGCCACTCACCTCCATCTAGTGCCAAGACTAAGAACGGATGGATGTATATCTCCATTTCCTCGCATGCCTAATACATCTTGTACGTGTTCTGTGCTTGGCACCGTCCTTGGCCCACTGCGATTTGTGTTCTTATAAATTTTAGTTGATTGCATCGAACCAAACATTTAGTATGGACCTCGGTATGGAAATTTGTGACGTGGAGACAGACGGGCAGAACCTCCCCACTATTCTTTATTATTTCTTTGTCTAAAAAAACCCAGGATTGGACGAAAGTGTGGAAGACGATTGCAGTTGAGACTCACGCCGTTGTTAGAATGGCCATGATAATTTGTCGGCCTGAATGCATTTGTTAGTGAACTAATATTCTGTGTAAGTTTATTATAAGAATCTGATAGTCGCTCAACTCGTTTTACAGTACCCGACTTTTTCAAACATACCCATAGCTGGATTCGATCCCGACCCATTTCAGTCCACTCCACAACTTCAAGCGTTTTGCTTTAATCATCCGGAGTATGAAGTGAAGCACTCCCCTTTCCGGTTCTCCCGGATTTCCGAAAAAACGTTGCTTTTTTAATGTTCCCATATTTCGCTCGTTTGTCCTGCTGGTAAAAGTAAACGTTTGGTCCATATTGTAAGGACTAATCAGTTACGCCTGCGTAGTGAACTCATCGGCATTTATTGTGAGCTGCTTACAAAATACGTAGGTACTCCGTGTTACAAAGTATTGTTTGTGTAACATTAACGCAGTATGCACACTAGAGAAACCAATGTGTTGGTATCAGTGGCGTACATAAGGCCCGCACAGACCCCGCTTGGCGGGGACCCTAAACGAAGAGAATACTAAAATTTGTTGTCGGTTTTTTTTTTCGGAATGGATTTCATTCTAGTCACAAGGTCAGTATTCTGGATCCTTGTTAGGAGATCTGGAAGTAACTTCGGCAACAATTACACAGGGCGGGGTGTCCATTTATCAGTGCAATTGGTTAGTACCAGTTTTAATGTTATTCTCCAATGTATGTCAAGTTTTTATCCAACTTTACCACCAACACACTGCGTGTAACCCACACGCTTGCCACACTATCGCCCAGTTTACGTTCTTTGATAGATGCTGTTTCTAATTTTTATTTGTTTCTTAACAGGAACACCTCCTCTGACAGGCTCGGGCACTGTGCACGTTGTGGTTCAGGACGTCAACGATCACAGTCCTGAGTTCGAAATGCAAGCGTACAGTGCTTCAGTAAGAGAGAATATGCCGCCTGGAACACCGGTGCTTCAGCCGACTGCCGTGGACAAAGACGCCGACCTCAATGCCAAGATAAGGTGAGATAAATTGGCTGGTTCTGGGACAGGCACAAGGCAGTTCAGTCACGGTCGGTGGAAAAGGTCTGAACTGAGCAACGCCACCCTTCAAGCCGTATAAACTTCAAAATAACAGGATAACAAACCTGCCTTTTCGCCAGATGCCAATAACCGCCCGCCTGGCCACGTGCCTGCTAGTAGTTGCATTGTAGTCAGCTGCCTTCGGTTTTAGTGGAATTTAAGTTGTAGTAAATGACGCAGCCCTAAAGTGGTAAGGTACTATTAATAGTAAAGCAATCTCATTACAGGCCTGGACAGGCCCTGAGTGTTCCACGTGGTTGAGGCTCCCATATTTAAGACATTCGACACATGAAGGTGGTAAGGTTGTCAGCCCTACGCACCGGCCGCCTTTACCCCGCAGGAAATATTTATGGTACTCATTTCTGTTAGGGAACGAGTCAGCCCAGGGCCATAGTGCGGCTGGAATGATTATGTCAATAAAAAAATTCCAATGACACCATCGGGAATCGAACCCGCGACCTTCCGGCTCGTAGCGCAGGGCGGCAGTGCAAAGCATAACGTTCTCGTGTATTTTGTTACAAACAAGGGGGTTTCCGGAAGAAAAACTTTTTTTTGTGGTGGCGCCAAATATTGTCAGCATAATTATTGCAGTCCCCCCCCCCCCCATACATACAGAAAGGTGTATCATTTCACATGCACCAAGCAGAAAGCGCCAGATAGCAGTGAGTTTCACAGGTTACTTCGGAACTGGGGGCTTCTTGTTACCCGTGGGAGGCCTAGGATCTGGAGGTGGCTTCTGCGTTTATGGAAAATTTGTGGAACCCTGTTTTAAGGACCCTCATTTTTTGAACAGTTCATTAAACTGTCAGGAGGGCATGTTTCGTATTCAACATTTCAGGGGGGCTCACGCCCACCCCCGTCTCTCCACCCTTGGGCTCCGTCGCCAATACGTAAAGGCAAGTGCTGGCATTTTCCCCGTTCTGAAGAGAACAATGGGACAAAGAATGACGATATGATAGTTTTGTTTTAGTCTGACATGATAGCCACTCCTACAGTGAATGCTGGGGGAGTAATTGACAAAGAAGTCTGTCATCGCTAAACAAAAATTAGCGGTTACGTTCGAAAATTAGCCTTGAATGCTTCTCAAATTGTGATTACCGCCCTCGGCTGTATTAACCCTTTGAAGGGTAGAAAGATGGGTGAAAACATTTTTTCCTCCAGTGCTCCTCGATTTCCAAAACAGCATTGCTTTTTGAAGGGTACTCTAGCTTCGCCCCTTTTCCCAAGAGCAGAATTTACATGAAGATGATTATTGAGTGTTGGTGCAATGATATGGGCAAGAGAAATTGTGATTACCGCCCTCGGCTGTATTAACACTTTGAGGGGTAGAAAGATCGGTGAAAACATTTTTCCCACCAGTGCTCCTCGATTTCCAAAACAGCATTGCTTTTTGAAGGTACTCTGGCTTCGCCTTTTTTCCCAAGAGCAGAATTTACATGAAGATGAGTACTGAGTGTTGGTGCAATGATATGGGCAAGAGAAAATCGAAGAACTCGGAGCAAAACCTGTCCCTCTGCCACTCTGTCCACCACAATTCTAAAGTGGAGTGACCTGGGATCGAACCCGGGTCTCCACAGTGAGAGGACGACGACTTACTTCCTGAACCATGGAGCTGCCATGTGAAGGGTAAAAATCAGTCTATATATTATAGTGAAAAATTTATTTCATACTGCACAGTAAACACAGTGTCTATTGTGAAGAGCAGCCGGTACTGCTTAGGGAAATAATGGGTATTTATTGTAAGAGTTAAGTGAAACGTGTAAATACACAGTGTGATGAAAGTGTGAAGTTTCTTTATGTTTTACGAGGTGGTAGATGTAGTAACCACCGTGTTTTTAATGTTTAAGTGTACTACAGAAATGAATTCAAATCTTTTATCACCTACTGGTAGGGGAATGGTTTAACCTGAAAACTGTAAAGAAATACTGAAACAAAATGAAAACAACCTACCCAGTGACTATGTACTCTGCCCTCTCTGCGTGATGTTTGAGACAAGGAAACACTGACTTTGTGTAGCGGAGGCCTTCTGGAGGATGGAAGCAATGTTGGCTTGGTTATTCATAAACTTTCCCAGCACTTCATGAAACTTATATGTTCATTATCTTTTCACTAGAACCCTGCACTGAATCCTGTCTTGAGCCGGATCAGTCCATTTCCCCACAATGATATTACTCCTCTTAAGGTGTGTTTTACTCTTACCAGTACTCAGTGGTGTGTGTCAGTCTCCCAAGCGATCACTTCTCTTCAGAATATTCTAATAGTTTTTTTCACAAATGTCTCATCTCTTACATACTAATAAATTGCTTCCCCATCGTATGTTCCTACATTTTGTCTTTTCAGCTCAATTCCAGTTACTGTGTGCAGCTGTTGATCTTCACCCTTCTGACAAATGCTTGCATCAGTTTAATGGTTAGCACTCATATCTCATATCTGGTAGGTTGCAGGTTGGAATATTGGCCCAGAGACTGGCCAGCCTGACTAACATGTAGATTTTTTTTTTTTCCTCCCATTTCTTCCACCCCTTCCCCTCTTGACGCCGTACAGATTTTTGGCAGGTGTTTAACACACCTTCTGCTTTGGGAAACATTGGTGCAGGGAATAACAATGTGCTGCAAAGTTCCTCTGTCATCACAACTCAGCTTGTGTTCCCCTCAGATACAGTTTGCTGGGTGACAATGTGGAGCGGTTCCTGGTAGATGCAGACTCAGGGATGATAACAACAGCTGTCGAGCTGGACCGTGAGGAGGTGCAGGGATACCATCTCACTCTGGTTGCACAAGACTCCAGTGTGACAGAGCCACGTGCCTCAGCTGTGAACCTCACAGTAACTGTTCTGGATGAGAATGATAATGCACCACATTTCTCCAGTGAACGCTACAATGTACATATCCCTGACCACACACAGCCAGGTATGTACAACCTCAACAAACCTTTGCATGTTTCATAACAGTTCAATTGCTGCAGCTGCTGCAACATTAAGTTGTACACCAAAAAAGGCTTACTTATAATTAGTATTCATTATAATTTTAGCATTAAGAAGAGGAAAATTATATACAGTTTAGCTCATAACTTCTGCTACTATGCTGATTAATAAGAAGTTTCCACTGAGATTAGTTTTGAACCATGATAAACCCATAAAGTGATGAAACTGGATCAATTATTGGTAGTAGTAGTATGCTGATTTTTGTATCTTCCCTGTTACTCCATGAACAGTTGTGGGGCTCAAGCAGCCTTCTATCCAGCAGACATTGATTCTGGTTAAAAGCAGTTGAACACAAATTTTAATAGTCAGCTTCATCCAGTGTCAAGGTTTAAGGATGTGCAAATATCTCACTTCCGTATTCCCTACACACCTTCAGAGCTTGCTGCTTAGACATAAGGCTACATTATGAAAGTTAAAATATAAAACCCTTCTTGTCACTCTGCATATCTTGAAGGACAAATAAGAGACATGAAGAGTCCCTTGAGGTTTAGACCTCTTAATAAAGTGGAGGTCATTCAGTGGTCATTGTCATGCTTTGGATCTATGTTTGGGTAGTTGCTGTAGAGGGAGACAGGAATGTTCTTTGTGACAAGGTTTAGAATGGCTTACAGGGGTTAATTTAACTTTTTTTTCATACTGTATATGGACTGAAGTATTGAATGAAACAATTAAATAATTATTTAGTAGATATAAGGAAAGCTGATTACAGAGAAAAATGGTCATCCCATTTGAACAAAAGAAACAATTTAGGAATCCTACAGTTTGCACTTAAAAGTCAAAATGAATTGAGAGATGTATGGAGAACATTAAAAGAAATCAAGACAGAACACACCTCAGCCAAAGTTGTGGAGACTGACAGTACAAAATACACAGGATTTCACACACTTCTTTTGGTCACTATAAATGAGTAGTTCCCATACTTCTTCAGTTAATGGAGCACCATGAATAATTGATTTTTATGTTATCATTCCAACTAGGAATGGTATTACTGGTGGATTATATACTGTATCTGACCCAGTCAGATGAGTGGCTTTTATATGAGTATATGAGATTATGGGTAACATGTAGGATGGAGAAGATAATAGCCATTAACCCTAATGTTTATGTTAATTGATAAGTGACCATCATTACTTGATTTCAGTCCAACTTACGGAACACTAGGAGATCACACTCATGTTTCACAGCTGCATAGCTTTGCAAACATTGTTTGAAATAATGTAATTTTAAGCAAAATTTTTTTTTATTTTGTTCAATTAGCCAGTCCTGTATTATGTGTTCCAAACTTCTGCATTTGCTGTAGCACTTTCTTTTCTTATTTTTTTCTCATGCAGGCCAGTTTGTGTTTGGAGCTAAAGCTGTGGATGCTGATGAAGGCATCAACAGTCGGGTGGCTTTTTCTCTCAGTGGAGAGGACGCAGCTTTGTTTTCCATAGACCGTGACACTGGGGTTGTGAAAGCTGCTCAAGAGCTATCGGGGGCAAGTGGACGAGGACACGAATTCAGGATGCAACTCCGGGCTCGAGATGGTGGCAGAGAAGCCAAAACAGCAACTGCTGAACTTACAGTTCAGCTCCGTCCTTCAGGACTCTTCCCAAGCCTCACAGCACCTCGGGAAACCAAGTTCTCTCTCCCTGAAAATGTTGCAGCAGGCAAGGTCATTACACAACTTGGTGCAATATCTCCTAAACCGCAACCAGCTGGAAAGATTCGTTTTGCTATTGCAGGCGGTAATGTTGGAGATGCCTTGAGAATTGATCCAACTACTGGTGAAGTACTTGTGGCAGGTGGAGGTCTGGATTTTGAAACAGCACCGCAGTACATTGTTTGGGTTGAAGCAAGGGACTCTGATGTCCCACCTCTTCGTAGTGTCCTGCAACTTGTTATCAATGTTACAGATGCTAATGACAATGCTCCTATAATGGAAAACACCATGTACAATGCCAGTATCATTGAGGAAGAACCCCCTCCACAGAAAGTGCTACAAGTTCAGGCCACAGATGCTGATTCTGGAAATAATGGCCAGGTCACTTATCATCTTGTAAATGATGAGAATGGTGCTTTTGAGATGAATTCTGAAACTGGAGATATATATACCAATGTACGCCTGGACAGAGAGAGTGTGTCAAGCTACCAGCTCACTGTAGAAGCAGTGGATCAGGGTCATCCTCAACTCACAGGTAGTGCTACTGTTGTAGTCACAGTCCTGGACAAGAATGACAACCCTCCACGCTTTACACGGCTCTTCAGTGTCAATGTTACAGAAAATGCAGAACCAGGTGCTTGTGTAATTAAGGTTACAAGTTCTGATTTGGATATTGGAGAAAATGCAAATGCAACGTACAGTTTCACTGAGAATCCTGGGGAGAAATTCTCCATTGATCCCACTACAGGTAATGTGACTGTTGCTGGCACACTGGATAGAGAAGCCCAGGATGAGTATCTGCTCAAGGTGGCAGCAGTTGATGGAGCTTGGCGGGCTGAGACACCTTTAACTATCACTATCCAAGATCAGAATGACAATGCTCCTGAATTTGAGCACTCTTACTATAGTTTTAACTTCCCTGAGCTTCAGCGCAGTGTTGTGTTTGTGGGACAAGTGTCAGCCACTGACAGAGACAAACAGGGCCCAAACTCTGTCATCTCATATTCACTCCAACATCCATCTGATCTGTTCACTGTTGATCCTGCCAGTGGTGAACTGTTCTCCAAGAGATCTCTCCGTTACAAGCATACAGCACTGGAGCCTTCACCAGAGAACCAGTATGTCTTAACTGTGATGGCTACAGACAATGGGAAGCCACCCATGTCTTCAGAATGTTTGGTGACTGTCAATGTTGTGGATGCAAACAACAATGCTCCAAACTTTGAGCAGGCAGAATACTTTACTCCTGTTCCAGAAAGTGCCATAGCAGGGCAGCAGGTAACTGTATTTACCAAATCCACTTTTATTAGTATATTTTTGTTCTTCGATGTCCTTTCTCGTTTCTGGTAACTTCAGTACTCATAGAATGATGTTGAAGTAAAAGTAACAGAGGTGATAACTGAGAGAGAGTTGCACAGATTTGGCCAAGGCTCAGCCGCTGGTCTTTCACTGCACAGGCCTCGATTCAATCTCAGAGCAGTCCATTTAGGACTATGAGGGACAAATTGACCATGGGACAAGTTTTTCTCCAAGAAATTTTTTTTTTACTCTTATCATTCATCCAATTCTTCATATTCATAATTTGTCCATCTGTAATAGACACTGTACAATCCTAGCAATTAACAGCATCACTTTGTAAGGAACTTCAAAGAAGTTATGGAAAAGTGTTATCTTGATACATGCTGTAATGACAGTATTCATTGTTAGGAAAGAATTGCACTTCCCATTAAAGTATCAGCCAACTGTGAGCTGCAACATAGGACAGCTTTAAGTTGTTTCTGGTTTGGAAGTTTTAAAGGTCACTTGTTAGAAATGTAGAATGCAAGCAAAATGATTCCTGGCAACACAATCTTTCTTTAGGAGCATGTAGTCACTCAGCTAATCCATAAATTCCCTTACTTTTATGTAATCCATAGGGCCAGTACCAGGTTTACAAGGATCTACCATAGGTTCCTATCCTGAACCAAATGAATGCGGCATGCACCCTCACAACTCATTTCATAAGATTAATTTTAATATTAGCATTCTGTGTCTGCATAGGTCGTCCAATTATTCCATTCTTTTACATTTTTCTGCCCAAAACTTTGTAGGCATGGTTCATCTTTTTGTACCATGCTTCTTATTTCTGATACAGGTATTTTCCTATAATAAGGAATATGGTTAGTGCGTTTTCTTATTTTCTGGAGTTACAGACCAAAAACTAGGCAGGCATTTTGGCAGTAAATAGCTCTGTGTTTGGCAGTCCCTATCAGTGTTCAACTATGGTGATTGTGTTTTGTATTGTGCCTCACATATGTTCTAATTTAGATTCTTCTTGGAGCAGTTGATGCATGTTCAGATGACCCCACCACTTGCTCCTGATCCAATTCAATTCAGTATTTTTACTCACTGTATTCATGTGGCTTCATAATAGTATTATTTACGTATGACCATATAAATCTTCCAACACATTTCTTCCCTTCATAGTTTTTAAAAAGTTATTTCCCATTTATCTGTACGTGCCACATGTTCTGCCGATTACAGTCTTCTTGAATTATTTACTGTGTCCTCATTGAATTAGTTTATGAGTACTAATTGATGCTTATGAAAAAAATTTTCTTGCTTCCCGTATTAATTCCTCTCTTTTAAGCCACATATTCTCCTTAGCACTTTGTTGTACAGTGCCATCAATCTAACAAGGGATTGTCCTGTGGTATGGTTCTAATAAACACCATGTAGAACTATGATACTGTCAGTTCTATAACAATAATTTTGCCTTACTGGTTAGACATTTGTGTACAGTAGGCTTCACTCTGTGAATACAATCAGCCCATCTGTGTTACATACAAGCAGAGAATACACTACCTGAAGTTCACACCTGTTCCTTCCAACAAAATTGTTTTTCTGTTAGTATATTACACAGGCCAGTTCTTTTGATAACATATTTTCAACTTTTATCCCCGTGTTCACAGTCAAAACTTTGTTGAATCGACTTATTTTATTATGCATAGAAATGCTGTGCTTGTGTTGGCATACGGTGCTCCTTCCATACTCATGCATCAGCTAGGATAGATCAGTTGATATAACAACTATGCTATGGGCTGGACAACTTAGGAATTATGGATTAATTCCTGGCAAGAGAGATTTTTTTTTTCCTCTAAATCATCAAAACTATCTCTGGGGCCCACCCACCTTATGTTTAGTGGGTACCAGGGGCTCTTACCTAGGGCATAAAGTTGCCAGTGATGAAAACTGACAACTTACCACCTCCATCTAGTGCTGATGTTAAGTATGAGTGGAGCTGTACCTCCATGCCCCTATATGCGCACGAGACAACTGTACCTTTCCTTTTCCATACACATCTTTAACTCAGAGAATTTCACACTTTTTACTTTCTTTCACTCTGCCTGTTAATGTAATAGGGTGTTGGAATTTTGGTCACATGTTAGTGGTATGACAAGATTTCTGTTTAGTACTGTTGTTTGAATTCCATGAGACCATTTTAGTCATGGTGTTGCTGTCAAATATATAGACAGTTTTCAAGTAATATACAGGTGAATTTTCTACAGATTATCCAAGTGACAGCAAAGGATGAGGCAGACTTTGGTGTGAATGCAGAGGTCGAGTATGTGAAGATTGGTGGGAACGGTTCCGAACTCTTCAGCGTGGGGAAGACAACTGGCTGGGTGTCAGTGATCAGTTCTTCTCTTGCTGGCAGGCTGTTGGAATCATACACTTTGGTGGTGCAGGCAGTAGACAAGGGTGTTCCACCTCAAAGTGACCAGGCTAGCGTCACACTTGTAATAACTGGAGAGAATCAACACAGCCCTGTGTTTACAGCCCTTAGCTACCAGGTGAATACAAACAATTGCTGTATGTGAAAGTGTTTGTGTGAAGTATATTTATTGTCAGAAACTTTGATTAAAAAACAATAATCCTTGTATTCTGTCTGTATATGACACAGTGGACAGTAATTTGTGATCTACAAAGCATCTTAAATGAAGTCATGACTATTTTGTTTGTATGAATTGCACAGCTTCTCACAATAAAACAATAATTGGGTAGGTCAGCTCAGCACTTACTCACTTGACTTGTAGTGTATACAGACTTCAGTTGTCAGCTGGCACAGAGGCTACTATGATGGTCTTTTCTGCAGTTGTTCCTGGTGAATGTGATGTAGGCAACACACTTCCTTCACCATCATTTATGTTTCTGTGTAAATAATTCTGACATTTCATGGGATGCTAATTAATGTGTGCAGCTGATACCTTTTTAACTTATTTTTTATTATTATTTTTTATTTTGTCCAACAGAATTGTCATTTTTTATTGCACCCTAGTTATCTTTAGTGTGAGAAAGGTTGAAAATTTTGATAAGCTTACTGTCAGACAAGATGGATAGATGGACAGACAGACAGACAAACAGACAAACAAACAGATAGAGAGACTTAATGTATAGTTATTTTATTTTTTTCAGGTAATTGTCCCAGAAAATGAACCAATTGGAGCCACCATTGTTACCATGACTGCCGCAGATGGTGATGACGGTCCAAATGGCATTGTGCGTTACTCCATCTCAAGTGGCAATGAACGAGAAGAATTCCGTGTGGATCCTGCCACAGGTGCCATCACAATTCATCAACCATTGGACTATGACACAGTGCCAGAATATCGCCTCAACATCACTGCTTCTGACCTAGGCTTTGAACCACATCATGCAACAGCTATGCTCACTGTTACCCTCACAGATATCAATGACAATGCCCCTGTCTTCAATCAGACATCGTATGAGGCATTCTTACCAGAAAACACCCCACCACACTCAACAGTTTATTGTGTGCAAGCACATGACATTGATTCAGCCAAGAATGCTGTAATTCAGTATTCCATTGTTGGTGGAAGTGGCAAAGATGTCTTCAGTATTGAGCCAAAAACAGGCATAATATTTTCCAAGACAAGTTTTGATTATGAGGAGCTAAACACCTACATTGTTGATATCTTGGCTGCTAATGCAGATTCACCCATGTATGGCTCAACCAAGGTTGTTGTCCATATCACTGGAAAAAATGAATTCTACCCCAGATTCATGCAACCAGTGTTTCATTTTGATGTATCTGAGTCTGCTGAGGTTGGTACAAGTGTTGGTATAATTCAGGCTACAGATCAGGATGCAGGGGATGATGGTGTAGTGTTTTACTTGTTTGTTGGATCCAGCAATGATCGTGGATTCAGTATAGGGTCAGAAACAGGCATGATTAAAGTTTCAAGAAGACTGGATAGAGAAACTCAAAATCGTGTTGTGTTGACTGTAATGGCAAAAAATGCTGGTGGTATAAGAGGTAATGACACGGATGAAGCTCAGGTAATAGTATCAATCCAAGATGGAAATGATCCACCAGAATTCCAACAGGCTGTGTACGATGCTGTGATATCTGAAGGCGCTTCACCAGGCACCAAAGTCATCATTGTGAAGGCTGTTGACAAGGATGTGAGACCGCAAAACAACCAGTTCTCATACTCCATAATTGGCGGAAACCAGGGACATGCATTCAAGGTTGATCCTGCTACTGGTGATGTTGAAACAACATCACAACTAGACCGAGAGACTGTGCCTGCCTACACTCTGACCCTGGGTGCCATAGACACAGGTTCACCTCCACAGACTGGAACAACTACCATCAGGATTGCTGTGCAGGATGTGAATGATAATGGCCCTTTGTTTGACCCTCCTGAAGTCATAGGTTATGTGATGGAGAACGAGCCTCCCAACACCAGCGTAATGACACTGAGTGCAATGGACCCTGATCTACCACCAAATGGGGCACCCTTTACATATCGGCTTGTTGGAGGGCGGCAGAAAGATCTGGTGACTGTGGAGAGGCAAAGTGGTGTTGTCAAGACTACCAGAAGCATAGACCGAGAGATGACACCCCAGCTTGATATACTGGTGAGTGTGTAATCTTATTCGTTATGCATTTATTGCTCCCAGTTGTTGATCACACTGGCACTTCTGAATCAAACCTCTTATCTTATATTCCTACAAGTCTTGAATATTAAATCTTTAATTCCTAGTGTTTATTGTGTGTACAGCCAGGTTTAAAATTAAAAAAAACTATAAACTTCTGACCACAGAGCGCCTGTATGTGTCATATAAATCTCATTACAGGAGCATTTATTTTCGTATACAGAAATAACTAATTGATTTCTATAATGTTGACATAGAGTGTACAAACTGAACCTTGAAATATAAGTCGGGTTAGTTATATTCTTCGGAGGGTTAATGAAATTTGGATTGCGTTAAATGTAAGCAATAAATTATAAATAACGGTATACAAGAGATATTTTCTTTATTCAAGCCTATGTGTGTGTACAGACAGTAACTAATTCCATGTGGCCAAATCTCTGGAAGGTTTTACTAATACAATATGATTTGCAGTCATGTTTTATCAGTACTGTCAAAATGGAATTCCTCTCCTGGGGCTAATTTTTGGAAACAGCATCTGTGATGATTATCTACACATAATATAGATGTGGGTAGACCTATTCTACTTCTTTATCTTGTCAATGTTAGCAATACCATTTTTCTTCTCACTTGGTGGCATGTGAAATCTTGCTAGAAATATTAATTTGTGTTGTACGAGATGAATATATAAGGCTTTAAGCAGGGGTGTTCCATTTGTGAGTGATCATTAACTTACACTGAATAAAATTTTTGTTTTTGCAGGTTGAAGTAGAGGATAGTGGAGAACCTCGAATGAAATCACAGCATCCAGTCACTGTTGTGGTGCTGGACCAGAATGACAGCCCGTCCACGCCTCGAGCAGTCCATGTTCTGGTCCACACTTTCAATGATGCCTTTCCACTAGGGAAGATTGCTGATGTTCGTCCAAATGATGCTGACACTTCAGGCGAATATCATTGCAATATCCTGTCCAGCACTCCACCGTCTCGAGGCATCCTGACAATTCCCACCAGCTGTGACCTACACACTTCCAAGATAACGCTGGGATCTGGGTATTCACTAAGTGTATCTGGCAATGATAGCAGGCATCCAGATGTCATTTCTACTGTCACTGTTGAGTTTATTTCATTTGACAACTCTACAGTAGAACACAGCGTGACTCTACGTCTAGAAAACATGACTGCTTCGAAGTTCCTGACACATTTCTACAAGGGCCTTCTTGATGTGTTGAAATCAACCTTTGGTGCTGGTGACGTTGTTTACTTGTACAGTCTACATGAAGGCAATGGTGGACTGGAAGTATCAGTAGCTTCACGAAGCCCTACAGGTTATCGTGCAAAGGCTCAGATCCTGGATATGCTTGGTAAGAAAAGAGCCACCATCCAGCAACTTCTCCAATCTGCAGCTATCACAGTAGGTTATACGCCTTGTCAGAAACTAACTTGTGAGAATGGGGGCCATTGTAGTGATGGAATTCGTGTACACAGTGAAACCAGGATCACTGACAGCCAAACAGTTGTGTTCACCTCTCCCCTAGTGAGCCATGATTTTATGTGCCGTTGTACAGATGGTTTTACTGGGAAACGTTGTGATAGAAGGCAAGACCCATGCTCTCCAAATCCGTGCCAAGCTGGTGGAACTTGCAGACGTCAAGGATTTGACTTCCAGTGTATTTGCCCACCTCTCCGAGAAGGCAAGCTTTGTGAGTTCGAGCGTGGTGATGTGTGTGATGGAAATCCATGCTTGAATGGTGGTTCTTGCCGTGAGAGCCCCGATGGCTCAAGCTTCTTCTGCCTCTGCCGTCCTGGATATCGAGGGAACCAATGTGAAGCGTCGGCTGATTCCTGCAGACCCAACCCATGTTTGCATGGAGGAATGTGCATCAGTTTGAAGCCTGGGTACAATTGCAGCTGTCCTGAGGCCAGATATGGCCGTCACTGTGAAAGGTCAACCTTTGGTTTCAACGAACTGTCATTCATGACATTTCCATCCCTGGATGGTGGTACAAATGACATTTCTGTGGTGTTTGCAACAACAAAACTGGATGCATTACTGGTGTACAACTTTGGAGTCCAGACAGGTGGGAGATCAGACTTTGTGGCTCTGGAGCTTGTGGCTGGTCGTGCAGTGTTCTCGTATGGTGGGGCTCGCACTGCAATCACTTCTGTGAGAGTGAACAGTGACTCACTGGCCGATGGGGAGTGGCATAAGGTGACTGCAACCCGGAATGGACGGGTTGTGTCACTGAGTGTGGCATCCTGCACTGAGCATGGAGATGTTTGCACAGACTGTCGGCCTGGAGACGCTTCGTGCTATGCTGATGAAATTGGACCAGCAGGGTGAGTAGGGATTTCAGAATAGTGATATATTTAGGTGCTAGTGTAATACACATTGGCATTTCAATGAAGTATATTGTGATTTTGTACATTAACTGTATATGTATCTGTTGCCATGCAAAATACATTCCATCCAGTGCTTATGTATGAGTATAATATTAGGACATATTGCTGCATAATTTTGAAACCACACCTGAAACATATTAGCTTTCTTACTAGAATGTGCAAGTTAGAGTCATAAATGTTTATGTGTATATATATTTATGGTTTAATTTAAAGAGACCAAGATATGTTTTCCTTGTCATGATGTCACAGTTCCACCAGATTCAGTCTTGTGTAACCAGCTCCATGGAGGAGAATCCATGTTGAGGATATTTATTCAGCTAGTCAAGAAATTCCTTCACCTTTTGCAGTGGAACCACAATTTCCCTTACTGCCTTCACAGGAGCTCGTCATTTTTTTGATCATGTTTATTGCAGCTTGTCAGTCAGAAACACTCCTATTGAATTCATTCAGAAGGATTTTACACTTATCATGTGTTTTATATTGATGTTTTACAGATATATTACCATTTCTTTCAGGACTCTCAATTTCAACAACCAGCCAATGTGGGTGGGAGGCCTGGCTTCTGCAGATGCAATCCTTGAGCGACCTGGGCAGATTCATTCTGATGACTTGGTAGGCTGTGTGCACAGTGTCTCAGTGAATGGTAGAGCTCTGAATTTGAGCAGTCCTCTGCGTTCCTGGGAAGTCGATCCAACTTGTGGCAGATCTGGTCGTAGCCTGTGTTCTGCACCTGAAAACACAGTGTCAGACATGGCTCCATGTGGGCCCATGGGTTCCTGTCTGGATCGCTGGAAGACTGTTGCCTGTGTCTGCCATAGAAGTGGAATAAGTAAGTGAAAAACTTGTGCCAGTGTACCTTAAATGCCAACATCTCTATGACACGAACAGTGCCTGAGAAACATGGCTCAATCAGTAACACTTCTTACTTGCATTCAGAAAGTGCCAAATTTGAATCTTGACTGGGATAGACATTAACAACCTGACTGAGAATTTTCATGATTTTTCTCAGTCCCTCCAGATAAAGGTAGAATATTACCTTTAGTTCACATCATTTCCTATTATTGTGCACTGTATTCCAGTCATTAAATGCTGTTTAGTGTGAATGAATAATAGTAACATTAAAAATATTACAAATAAAAGACACAAATAGGTGATGGTAGTTTTGGAAGGGGCACCTGTGTGCCAACCCCAGTTTAGGGTACAGTTATTCTAGACTTAAATTTGGTTAGTTGAGGAATAATATATACATTTTTAATTTTTTACATTTACTCTTGTAGAGTGCATAGAAGAATTGCTATTGTCACTTTGAAGTTTATTTTTCCTGTACAGCTCTTCTGTTCACCAGTATTGTATGCTCATTTTGTGGTGGTATTTCTCTTGTATCCACGTTTTGATAGCACAATGTGTCACTACCCTTAACACATCAATAAACTTTACCAGCCATACCCAGCCTCCAGTCAAGCCTGACATTGCTACTTTAATAACTGCAAAATGTCACTGTACAAAAGTCAAAATAGTTTTCCTACTGGATAATAGATGTTGGCTCTAGCACACACTTTGGATATTTTTGTGAGGGGTTTGAGGAATATGTTGTGAAAGTTTTAAATTAAACTTATGTAGTTGTTCTTGCCTCAAAAATCTATTATCTTGCCAGCCAACGAAGTTGGTGTCATTAAACAATAATTGTTTTACCAAAAATAAACTTTTTAACTTTTGCTGTTTAGTCTCACAGTAAGAGCCCCCTCCCCCATAAAAATATTGTGTACAGATATTTTGCAATTGCCAGGTCTGATCAAGCAAAACATTTGAAATTCAGAAATATCAAAATGACATGGGTTCACATAATACATGCATATTTGTAGAAGGTTTTCTTTGCACATGTTTACAAGTAATATTTTTTTGTCTAAAGAAACATTGTAAATTGTATTAAAATTATAAAGAATTGTATTAAGGTTTTTTAGGCAATGTAATAATAAATCTTTGTGTTTTCAGGATCCAGCGGACACCTTGTGGCTCCTGATTGTCGTGAATCTCTTCAGCCAATAAGCCTTGGGGAAGGAGCATTTCTTGAGTATCGGGTATCAGATAAACATCGGCGTATGCAGTTGTTAGAGTCAATGTATAAAGGATCTACGTTGTGGAGGGAAGAAGATGTACTAGGGAAAGGCAAGGAGGACACTCAAAGTTTGTCTCCTGCTAAGAGCCTCAGTGTTGTCTTCAGGACTGTACAAGCGGATGGATTGCTTGTCTATACTGCCACTAATAATGACTTCACATCTTTAGAGGTATGTATACTGCCGTTTGGTTCTTGATTTGGTTTCATTAACTGCACAAACATAAGGAGCTGGGCTATCGCACTCATAATTGTGGGTAGGCTATAACTGCGGATTCTTGGTCCAATTCACTGCAAGACCTGAAACTTTTCTGTCCTGTAAAACATTTAGATTGGCTTTGTAGCCCAACCAGCCTCTTCTGTGGTAGGTGCTGAGGGTGCTTACCCTGAGGGATAGTTAGTGCATGAAGCTAACAACTCATCTCCATCCAGTGTCACATTTACGAATTCTGTACCTTTACTCCCCTCCCCCATACTCCTTCACAGCATGGACAGGGAAAACATTAGCTTTATGATGTGCTCAAATGCAGTATATCATCAGCACATGACAATTTCCCAGTGTTTTATTTCTAGGGGACAAAGGATACAAAATTCTCTTCACATATCCTGATAATTGTTCCTCCTGTTATTGCTTCTAAACTGTTATGTATATAAGTTACACCCACTAACTCCATAGGCCAGAGTCCTTCCTGGGAACCATACAGTTACTCAGCTAGTCAAGAAATTCTCAACCTTTTGTGGAACCTGAACATTTATGTCTATGTTCATAAGAGCTCATCATCTGTGAGCAGTAGAAACAGATTAATCAAGCCAACAAGTTTATAGCCTGTTTATCTATGGTTCATTTTAATATTATCCTCACATCTGCACCCCTGTCCTCCAGGTGATATCTTTCTGTGATATCTTTCCTTCAGTTATTCAGTTTCAAATCTTGAGTGAATTTCTCATGTCTCCCATGCATGCTACAACTCCCACTCTTATTGTCATCCTTAATCTTATAATCTGGCTAAAATTAGGTAAGGATTACCAATTATGAAACTCCTCATTATGCATCTCTGCATCACACTGTCCCTTCCTCTCACTCAGGTCCAAATATTTCCCTCGGCACACTGCTCTCAAACTCCTGAAATCTTTCTTTTTCCCAAATATGAAAGACCAAGTTTCACTTTCATAAAAAGGACTAATTAAAGCTAATGTTAAATGAGTGCAGTAAGACGTACTAAAATTGTGGATTATCAACAGTACAAATTTGCCTCTATTTTCCAAAAACCTATTCAATAATGTATTTCCAGCATATTCCACCAGAATAAGGTCTTAAAACTTTTATCATCAAGACTTGATTTGTAACAAACACCAAGTATAAAAATAACTAATAGACATTTGAATAAAACTTTTTTTGATAAATAATGATGTAAAGGAATGAGCAGTGTGGCTCAGTCTGTAACTATCCTGACTGAGAAATTTCATCGGATTCCTCCAGACTCATGCCTTGATAGTACCATAAACTAGGTCATGTATTCTTCCTTCAGCACCCGTGCAATTTATTATTTACTATGATCCACTCATATGATGAAGGTCTGATTTAATGTTGTATGTGACTGAATTTAATGCTTTGTTTGTTTCTTGTGAAGTCAGTGCAAATGTTATTGTTAAATGTAATATGAAACAGTTTGTAATTGACAATTATTGTAGTTAAGCTGTGTCACATCCATTACAGATATTCCACTAAAATGTTATAATGAACATTACCAATTTTGTCTTCTCCATTCGACTTACCACATACAGTACACATATTCAAGCATTTTAAATGTAAATCTGGATTCCTTTGCTGCAGCTTCGAGGTGGCCAGCTGATGTATGTGTCTAGACTGGGGGCAGCACGCACACCAGTCAACATGACTGTGGTACCTCCCGCTGGCAGCAGTAACATTGGCGGACTGGCTGATGGAAATTGGCACAATGTGACTCTCACATCTCACAACCATGGGCTCCGACTTCTGCTTGATGGCGTTCGAGTTGGAGATGAACTTGATTTGGCTGGTGTACATGACTTCCTTGATCCTTACCTCACTGCTGTTTTCTTAGGAGGAGTGACGAGGGAGATGTTTGCCACCCAGGACTCTTCTCCAGTTTGTAAGTGTAGATGCCTAAGAAACTGTTGTAGTATTCTGCAAGACCAATGATGAAAGTTTGTTTATTTCTTAATCAACTGACTGACAACATTTGAAATCTTTATATTAACACAGCAATAAAGTTTGGTAGAAATATTTGCGGCAATATGTTCATAGGCTTAGAATCATTAGGTTGTAAAAAGTATTACTTTCTCTAATATCTATAGATCTATTTTACTTAGCAGTCATAATTTTGCAAGAGCCAGATTAAAGTAGCTGGTCTAGAGACATGTTTGTGGAGCAGAAATCCAAGTGCAAAATTATGATTCCATTTCTGGGAGGAGTAAGAGGCCTTTCTTTTCTCCAAGGAATCCAGACTGATTTCAGGATCTATCCAACCTCCTATCCAACGTGTATAATGGGCACTTTCCATGGGTGTGACTTTGTTGCAGTGTGAAACTGTACCTCCACTTCCCCATATTTATTTATGGCATGTACATGGATATCTGTGCCATTACCATCATAACTTTACTAAATATGTACAAAGAAGGGAATGAGGCAATGCTAATATTAAATCCCATTATCTGTTTCAGTATTTGAAGGCTGTTTTGCCAACTTCAGCATCAACAATGAAGTACAACCATTCAATGGTTCTGGTAGTATTTTGTCTGAAGTGCTTCAGCATGGAAAGATTGGAACAGGCTGTTCAGGCCCTGTTGGAGGTGTGAGTGCTGCAGCAGCGCCAGATCCTCTGAGTATAGGAATCACCCTTGTCATTGTATTCTTTATCATTCTTCTAGTTGCCATACTGGTCAGTTTCATTGTTTTCCGTCTGCGAAGACAAAAGAAAGAGAAAGGTGATGGACCAGGGGGTAGTCCAGGTGCTGCAAAACAGAACGGAAGTATGACTCTAGTGGCAGGAGGTGGTGTTGGTGTGTCTAGTGGTGGAGGTGATTCCCGTGAAGGTCCACCCAGTTTTCTGTCAGAGGCTAATGACGTTCTCAGAGGTGGACACCATCTTGTAGCACCAGAACTGATATCTAAGAAATATAAAGAAAGAGAGATTATTAGCACAGAAATGAGACCTCAGAGACCTGACATAATTGAAAGGGAAGTTGTAAGTAAGTCCCTGCCTCAGCACCCTCCTCTCCCACCTCCCAGCTCTACCTCACAGAATCAAGGACAGCCTCATCATCCACATGAACAACCTCAACCCTCTAGTGGAGCAGTGGACTTAGAGGTGCCAGAACATTATGACTTGGAGAATGCAAGTTCCATTGCACCCTCTGACATAGACATAGTTTACCATTATAAGGGTTACCGTGAAGGGGGGAATGTTAGAAAATATAAGGCAACACCACCTCATCTACCACCCAGTGCTGGTGGTAATGGTGGTGGTGGTGGTGGTGGTGGTGGAGGAGGTCCAGTGGCAAGTTACCACCATAAACACCAGGTTTCAGCCCAGCAACAGCAACATCGACACTCGCCACATCACTTCCCACCTGGTACACGGTCAGTTGTTCCGCCACCTCCAGCCTCCAGGGTAGACTCTCCGCCTAGTACTGGTGCTGGCGGAACTTCTAGTGGAGGCGGAAAACTTCTTCAGAGTACACCTCTGGCGCGTCTCAGCCCCAGCTCTGAACTGTCAGCCCAGCAGACACCAAGGATCCTGACACTACAGGACATCAGTGGCAAGCCACTTCAGTCAGCCCTTCTGGCTACCACATCATCGTCCGGTGGGAAGGATGCCAGTGAACGAAGCCTCAATAGCCCAGTCATGAGCCAGCTGAGTGGCCAGAGCTCAGCAGCAAGTCGTAAAGCTGGTCCTGTAGGAGGTACAGGTGCTGGAGATGGGGGATCAGGTGGTGCAGTGGGGCTCACTGCAGAGGAGATAGAGCGACTCAATTCTCGACCAAGAACTTCCAGCCTTGTGAGTACTTTGGATGCTGTTTCCAGCTCCAGTGAAGCTCCACGTGGACGAAGGTTACTGGAGTCAGGAGCTGGACCTCCGCCACCAGTGGTCCATCATCTCAACCACCTGCACCATTCAGCTACAGGTGCAGATCCACATCTGGACAACCACAGCTCAACTACAACAGATGAAAGTGGGAATGACTCCTTTACCTGCTCTGAGTTTGAGTATGATAACAACACAACCTCAGAGAACACAAGTAATGCTAAACGTGGTGAAGCCATTTTTGGGGCATCAGGGAAACTACCTTTAGCAGAGGCAGAAGATGAAGAGAGACGGGGTGCTGAAAGTGGGGGTGGAAGTGGCAATGGAAACAAGCCTCCAATACCGCCTGTCCCTACATCCTATGACGGTTTTGATTCCTCATTCCGCGGCTCCCTGAGCACCCTTGTTGCTTCAGATGACGATCTTTCCACTCACATGGGAGCGCCAATCTACAGGCCGCACAACGGTTCTCCATCGGCAGGAGCAGCCCTTGGTTGGGATTATCTCTTAAACTGGGGGCCTAATTTTGAAAGTCTTGTGGGTGTTTTCAAAGACATTGCAGAGCTTCCAGACTCAGTGAATAGCCGTGTAGCTGCATCTCTAAGACTGCCAAATAGTGCTTCCAAACCATCAGAAGAATATGTGTGACAAAAGACACATCCATAGGTGAATGGACATCAGATTTGTTGATGTTATTTATGTCTGTATCCTTGTAAGGGAATATAATAATTATATACAAGGATTTTCAAAACAATTGATCACTGTATTATGAGGTGATGGTACTAAGGACATGAAATTATTTCCTGTTGTCAACTTTTTAGGACATATCACAAGTAATATTATTAGGGGGATTTTGAAACTCTGTTTCGTAAAGCTTGTTTGGTCTTTGAACTTGTCCCCAAGTTGTTAAGTACCATGCTTAATTTAAACCACTATCTGGAATACAGCACTTGGCTGAGCAAATCTAACAACCAATCTTATATTCATGCAATCTTGCCAATCAGTTGATGCACCAAAGTCCCTTGCTACTGGTATGTGTGTCAAGAATGGAGAAATTCAACCTGAGTGCAAATTAATGATGTATAATAAGTGAAGTTGTTGATGATGTTTTGTGAAGTGACCAGAATGATGTTGGTGAGTGTGGTGACAGGAATATATAATTTAAAGAAATTGTTATCTTTAAAATTCAGTACAATGGTGAAGAATTTATATATTTGTTTTTGAGAATACCACACTTGCCTGAAGACTTGCAATGCAATCATCTTTCAAGTATGGAGGATGTTTTTAAATTGTGGAGTATGTTTTTAAATCACTAATACTTGCATCTTATCCTGTTCATTGACGTGCCTGCAGAAGTGGTAGAAGAGTGAAAATTTTTTGAGATGGGTGAAGTTGGCAAATATCATCCAAAATTGTTGTTGTGATTTTCTTTTTTGATATACAAGAGTGACTAATATGTGAAGGTAATAAGAGTTTGGGAACATAGGTTAATGATCCAGCTCTCTCATTAAAATGGTACATTCTAATAAAAAAATTTCCAACATAGAAAGTAGCAAGCTCCTGTTGATTGTGCAACAGTGGGCTATTCTGTAACCACACTGAGCTATATCTTGTATGGACAATACCATCAGAGTCTAGACCATTGCTTCCGTGAATGCTGTTACTGGACTTCAAGGAAATACATCTATTATCTAACTGTGCATTACAGCCCCATCTTCCATTTAAATGATGCTATTAAGAATTATGTAGCTCATGTGATTGGCTGTTAAAAGAGTCTCCGGTCAAAATCACTGTCACTGTACAACAAAACAGAACTATTTGAGTACAACCTGCACGATCTTTTTTCTTTCTTTCAGTCGTGTTCATGTTTCACTGTGAATGATTTTGTATGTGCCTTGAGAAGTTTCTGTTATCTTTGATGTAGCAGATAAGAGTATAATTAATTATGCTGGCAGAACTACTCATGGTCCTGTAGATGTAGAGTTTCACACAGATTTACTCTTTTATTTCGGGGTACATTTTTATCACCTATTTAACAGTTCCTCTTCTTTGACACTACAACTTTTTATAAGCTTTATCCTGCTCAGTGATACAATTCCACTTATTCCTACTTTTAGCATGCCTTTTCCAGTGATAGATTTTCATAATTTTTAAGTCCTGCTTTACATCATATTAATTTAACAAATATGGTAATACAATAAAATATTGTGTTAATAATATGTGGTCGGTTTTTTGTCATGTTCTTTGAATGATATTTTAAGGAGAATATATAACTGGTGTCATTCAAAATATGTTCTCTTCTTTGTTAATAAGATGCTGTTTCTTCCAAGGAAATCTTTTAGCATGGAAAACTATAGGGTGATATGTTCCTTGTCCATCACGGCAGGGTTGTTTGTAATAACCCTAACTTGAGGTGACCACAAGGGGCTAGTCACCACTAATACATTTTATTCTGGGTAATATAAATGTAGTAAAATCCATTGTATAATGCTTGAATTGAAAACAACATAAAATGCTGTAAACACATGGGGAAGGCTACATTTTTAATATTTATTCTTTATGAGATAGAGCTCAGTGGATTCAATTAAACATTCTGAGGACTTGCCATCCTTAACAACTATTGATCAGGGATTTATGTAATGTGCTAGCATAGTGTACATGAGCCATGTATAAGAGTCTGTATTAATATGCTCTAGTACCTTATAAAATAATATACTGCATTTATACATTTTTATATACATATTTCCATCAGAAATGTTATAGCTATTACATTTTATGCTTTCTTCTGATGTCCTAAAGAATACTCTTCCAATGTGTTCCCACTTTCTCTGTATGAAGACTACATCAGTATGTTAAACAATGTGGGTATTTGCCACATTCAAAGAGCTTTAATTATAGCCAACTCAATTGGCTTATATAAAAGAAAAAAAAATATCATTCCCTCAGATGATTTTCCTTGCCATCAGGTTATTCCTGTTACAAATTAAGGTTTGTTGGGTTTTTGGGCTTCAGTTTTTGGAAGTCAATCAATTTTTAATATAATTTAATAGTATTGTGCATCATAAAAAGAACTATACACAAGTTACAAGTAACATAGCTTGATAGAGAAGTGAGATTAAAAAATAATGTTGAAATCTGGTGGTAATTTGTAATTTGGTTAATCACAGTTTAACCACTGGTACACACAACTGTGATGTGGTTGACATTCAAACCATTTTCTGAGTAAAATTACCTACCTTGCTTCTTTTCCTGTATGATCCTTTTTTTTAAATAACTGTTTAATATATTGTTAAAATGTGTACTTATATAAATGGTATCATTTACAAATAGAGAGGTACTGCAGTCTGTCCTTTAAAATGGTAAAGATATAATACAGATAATTAAAGGCTTCTCGTATATCTCAACATGACATATAAACAAGGGAAATTTAAAATCATCCTGCATGCAAGCACCATATCATGAAGCTATGTCTCCACACCTTATATATCTAAAAGGTGTGGAGGTGAAGCTTCGTAAGTTCTTTACATTGGAACAAGATAAAGTTGAGGTGTGTGATTAATGCTGCTGGTGCTTTACCCCCAAGAAGAGGATCTGCATTATCAGTAATTGCTTACAACTCAGTGATAACTGTATGTACCAGTGGTTGTAACATTAAAAAACTGCATCCCACACAGTGTATTCATGTATTTTGTATGATTTTCACAGTCAATAACAATTGTTTCCCTAAACAACTGGTTTGTCTTTATAATAGAAGTGGAGTTTGTTCTTTTTTGTGCTAGGAATTGAAATTTTATATGTAAATGCAAGAAATGTCAGCATGTAAGTTTAAGGTGCCATTTAAGATGAGGTGTCACGTCTCAGAAGTGAGAACCTCAAAACCCACCTAAGGTAGCAACTTGACATGTGGCAGAACTGTGTTATAGTTCCTATAGTGTGGGATGCAGTCACTCCATCTCCACTCCTCCCATAGCTATGCTGCTGAAAGGATTTCATAAGTCACAGATTGCAACAGAATCCAGATATGGGATTGTTACAACTTTCTTTCCTTATCACCTCTTGTTAAAAAAGTTAAAAGACTATGTGCTCAATTACTTGCCACTGCTTTGGTACAAATTAACAGAGTGTTTGTTGCCATATTTTAATAAAACTGTCTTGTTTAGAAGAATGTACTGGCAATGAAATAATTTTCTTGTAAATATAATTTGTATAATTTTTAACTGACATTTTGTATGTACTGTATGTGTGCATGACGTTTTTATGTAGAATGTGAATATATTGTGAAAATGGAAGAATACAGTTTCAATATTGTTTGTAGCCATAAGCGGTAGTGCCAAATTTATATTCCAATCTTGTACATACATGTATTAGACGTACGAACTTTGTAAGAATAATGATAGTAATAATAATTTTATCATGAAAGATATTTTGTTTTTTATTTTCTTCTGTTATCAGCGCCATCAGTAAAATGTTTCTCTCCCCCCTCCCTCCTGTCCTCCCTCCCCATAATAGCAAATTCTGAACAAACTTCTGGGTGGCAGCAGGATGTACTAGGCAAATTTACAGGACAATGTATAGACCGTGGGCAAGCATAACATTTAGTTCCTTATGTGAAGGTTTAACAATTGCAAGTAATTACTCTTAAAAATTAATTTAATGAAAATAGGTAAAAAAAAAAGAATAGGAATAAGATGTGGCAACAGTATATGCCAGACAAACTGGCACTAATTTTATGTATAAATCATATTTACATACGAAAGATAGACAGTTTCTATGATTGTTTTTTTAATTTTAAATTACAAGTACACATGTCCCATTTCCATTGATGGTAATTATTTAGACACAGTGGAGATTTGTATGTACTGTTGCAGTCACCGCTGAAAGTGAAAGCTTTGGTACATCAAATAGTATGGTATTTGGGAGAAATGAGTCAAAGATGATGAAATAGGCAGGCAATGTAGCATACATTGGAGACATAAGATGGGCACACAGAATTTGTATAAAAACTGTGACAGGAAGAGACTACTTAAAAAAAAAATAGGTTAACATGAAAATGGGCTCTAAATAACTATGTTGTCAGAATGCAGATTGGTTTCTTTTTGTTCACAGTAGGGACTTGTGTAGATGGTAACAAACCTTCAAATTGCGTAAAATGTGCAAAATTTATTAACTAGCTGCCAACTATTAGGACTTTGCTTTGTGGAGCTAGACAAAGCTCACAGAATTATTATGAAATGTAAACAATTTTAAGTGTTGCTATGGTTTTGTGTATGTGGAAGCATATGCATTTCTGCCAATTTCTGTTTCACAGTGCAAGACAACCACCAATCTCAGTTTCCTGCTACTTTTAACAAACAAAGTTACATTAGCTGCATAATTAAACCGCATGAGCAACAGCTACCAAGAGCATGTCATTTTTCGATTGGTCCAGAAGAATCATTTGTTGTAAACAAGGGGAATTATAAGTTTTCATAGGCCTGTCCAGTAACCATAAGGAAAACGGTGAATACTTAATTTTTTTTAATATAACTAGAAATTCTTTGTGACAAGTGTACTCTGAGAAGTGCTAGTTGTGGTATCAATTCTTATGGTCTTGCACCAATTACGCGAGCGGACAGCAGCTGGAAAGAACTTCCTCAACCAAGTTCTAAGGTCCCCAGTAGAGTATATTTTTGAACTGTGGGCTGTAGATATAAGAGCCTTTTACTGTTTCTCATATTTTCCTCCATAGGATACTGGTTTGTAGCCAGAAAGTTGGGTTATTTTCATGCGAAGTTGAACCCAGCCTTAATAAAATTCGCTGCCACTCTTTGCACTTGCAGTGATCGACATTTTCCCGCGATAATCGATTTCAGGCAGACAAAGTCGGCAGTGAGATGATCTGAGGGCAGAGGTAACCCTCATGCTGGCCCGTGGTAGCAGTAATGATTATAACACAGATCATATAGTGGAGGTTATAATCCGTGGTAGAATAGTAGAAGATGGCTGGAGAAAGTTAGAGATGTTAGAACGTATTGTGTGCTTGTACTAATAGCGAGTTGTAATATTCATTTTCGCACCATGGGGTCAACGAAGAAGCATAAGATTCGAGAACCTAAGAAAAGGAAGCACCGGAGCAGAAGTAAGTCTCGGTCTCCAGAGCGAAATAAACATCGCCATCACAAAAAGCATCATAAAGACAGGAAGAAGGAGAAGTTAATAAAGGATAAAAATGGGGAATGCGTCCAAAAATACAACAGTTATGACAGTGAAGGTAAGTTACAGTTATTTCGGAATTCATTTTCACATGTATGTATGATTGTACATCAGGTTTGTGGCAAGGGCTTTTCTTTTTTTTTTTTTTTTTTTTTTTTTTT